>Ga0155976_126_pt2 | contig 1215 bp, 1 predicted proteins | sample RifCSPlowO2_02_FD_107630 | JGI IMG/M metagenome (GOLD analysis project Ga0155976, IMG submission 107630) | Candidatus Kuenenbacteria bacterium RIFCSPLOWO2_02_FULL_42_16 | reverse complement strand
GAATCAAAAACGTTTTGTCGTACATTTGATTGAACTTTTGTGCGGTCCAGCGCGTTGATTCCAAATGTGGTACCTGATCTTGCCCTACCGGCACTAACAACTTTTCCCCTAACCTCGGTGGCGTTGTCGTAAAAAGTAAAATGTCCGCCGCCTGCGAAACAGGATAACCGACAAACCCGTAATAAACTTCTTTTTGTTTTTTAAGTTCGTCTTTTATTGTCGGGTTGTTTTGCAATGATTTCAGTGTCGTAAACATACTGAAATACATTGTCAGTTCCGCCAATTCAGGGACTTGCGACTGGAGTACAAAATGTGATTTTCCCGGATCAAGACCAACAGCCAAAAAATCCAATGCCACTTCACACATCGACGTTTGCATTTCCGCAACTCGGTCAAAATGTGTGGTCAGCGCTTGAATGTCCGCGAGTAGAAAAAAACATTCATACTCGTCACTATTTTGTAATTCAACCCAATTTCTCAAAGCTCCAAAATAGTGGCCAAGGTGTAATGGGCCAGTGGTCCTTATCCCGGACAAAATTCTCTTCGTTCTCATAATTTTTTCTCCTCTGTATTTGGTTAAAAGTTTTAGTCAAACAGAAAAGGAGGGAATAAACATTCCTCCTCAATTTAAGTTTAAAAATTTTTATTTTATTTTGCCCCCTTTGCGCCTGCGAAAGGATTTGAACCCTCAACCATCGGTTTTGGAGACCGTTGCTCTAGCCAGTTGAGCTACGCAGGCATTTAACCCAATCTTATAACAAATGTAATTTTTGTCAAACAAAATTAAGATTTTATTGTGGATAATATTTTAACCCAATTCCTTGCCCTTTCCCCAATTTGATGCTATATTAACCCTGCCAAGGAACTAAAAGATATTTTATGTCCGGCCCTGAAATTGCCAGTTTAAAGGAGGGAAACTTAAGCCCCTTTATATTAAATGAAGAAAAGGGTGATTTTAGAGCAAACCATAAAAGTTCAAGCACAATTCAAAAACAGCATATTTAATGGCTGTTTTTTTGGTTAAAATAAAAAAAACTTAATAAGTTCAGATACATATTGGACTCTTTAAGGGGTCGAATGAGGATAATTTATACTTTTATGTTTTCTATTTCTTACGACCCAACTCAAGACTTGCAAAATTGGTTAAGAATAAAAGCCAAATATCCTGAAACTTTTAAGCTTACCCAATTTTACCCGTTTGATAAGAGAATTAGG
>Ga0155976_163_pt2 | contig 2617 bp, 4 predicted proteins | sample RifCSPlowO2_02_FD_107630 | JGI IMG/M metagenome (GOLD analysis project Ga0155976, IMG submission 107630) | Candidatus Kuenenbacteria bacterium RIFCSPLOWO2_02_FULL_42_16 | reverse complement strand
TTTGGCGTCATAGTACCCGCCAGATTCCACATGGTGGGCCATTGCCCACAAAAAGCGATCCAACTCGCTCCCGTTGACTGGAAATGAGGGAGTCGGTTCGCGATATTCGCCTTGCCGGTTTTGTCTTTCCTGTTCGGCAAGATAGTTGGCAAGGTCTATACTATCTTGCTTTGCTCGCTCGGCCCGATATACCAGGCGAATAGAATCCACCATTAGAGACCGAGTTCGGTCTTCTTCCATCTCGCGGGCTTGGCGAGAGTCATCTTCAGACGAGATGGAAGCGGAAGAATTAGCGGCTGGCTGACCAAGACGGCCAAGCCGAACCCCTATTCTTCCCAGTCCCTGCGCGGCGGTCTCTTGAGCGAGAATTCCCAGCCCAAGCACCACCACCATTAGAAAAAATTTTCTCAAGAGATCACCTCCTTTAAATAAACTTTGTTGTTAATTTTTTGTTTCTGTTATTACGAGGGGAAACAATCGCATAAAATTTTATTAGCTCCTCGCAATGACAGAAAATACCCCTCTGCCCCCGCATTTGCGGGACACCTCCCCTTGGCAGGGGAGGAAATTTATTTGGAATAGGGCGCAATCATGCTATTTTAAAGGTTAAATTATAATAACACAGAAGAATATTTTTGTCAAATATTTACACTCCGTTTTGAATATGTTATAATTAGTCAGTATGAAAAATAAAGTGTATCAAAAATCAATCACTCTTGGAGATCTGGGAAAATTTACTGAAAAGGTGATTTTACCTGGTGTAGAGAGGATCGTGGATAAACGCATTCAGCCGCTTGAAAAACAGATGGACGGTTTTGAAAAGCGAATGGGTGGTTTTGAAAAGCGAATGGGTGGTTTTGAAAATGAATTAAAACTGGTGCGGATGGAAGTTAGACAATCTAAGAATGAGATACTGAATAGTGAAGATAAAATAGTGGGTGAATTAAAAAAGGCGCGACAAGAACAGGCGGCCATGTATTTGAATTATCAAAAGATTGAGGCACGGGTTTATAAGTTGGAAACCATAGTTAAGATTTTGGCGGAGAAACTGAAGATCAAGATTGAGGATATACTGCCGGCGGAGTAAGCATTTGAACATTACTTTAAAGAGCCTTGCCAAAATCAAGGCTTTTAATTTTTATGATTATTTTTCTTTACGGGCCGGATACTTTCCGGTCCAAGGAAAAACTGAAAATGTTTAAAGAAAAATTTGTCCGCGAGGTGGACAAGTCCGGGTTGAATTTGATAGATTTGGACGCGGAAAAAATGACCATTACTGATTTGAATAAGGCAGTGGCAACCCAGTCTTTTTTGGCAAAAAAGAGGATGGCGGTATTGCGCAATATTTTTAAGCAAAGAAAAGCTTTGCAGACCGAGGTTTTAGAATTATTGAAAGCGAGCAAATACAGAGAAGGCAAAGATGACAACATTTTGATTTTTTGGGACGAAGAACCGGACAAGCGGTCGGCTTTGTTTAAATATTTAGCTGGGAGCAAATTTAAAGAAGGATTTGAGATTTTAAAGAATAGCGAGTTGTCCGGTTGGATTGTGAAAACGACGATGGCGCGGGGCGGCAGAATCAGCAAAGCGAACGCGGATTTTTTGGCGAGCAAATCCGGCGGTGATTTATGGGCATTGTCGGGAGAAATAGACAAACTTTTGGCCGTGAATTTTGGCCAAGAAATAAGCAAGGAAAGTTTGGAGCAAAGCACGCTCGTTAAAATTGAAGACAATATTTTTAATCTGACCGACGCGATTGGTAACAGAAATACGCGGTTGGCTTTGAAATTATTACATGACAATTTGGAGGCTGGGGCCAATGGCATTTATCTCTTGACAATGATCGTGCGGCAATTTCGGATTTTGGTTCAAGTCAAAGCGGCGCTAGCAGAAGGGCCCGCCAATACGGCGGGCGGGCAGGACAATTATCGGGGAATAGCGACGGGTTTGGGATTGCATCCGTTTGTGGTGCAAAAAGCTATGGCGCAGGCGATGAAATATTCCATGGAGCAGTTAAGAACTATTTACAAAAAACTTTTGGAAATTGATTTAAAGCTGAAAAGCGGAGGAGACGGGGAAACGCTATTAGAGATGTTCGCGGTGGAGGTGGGAGGGGAGCAGTGATGATTTATGATTTTGGATTGATGATTAAATTTATATTTCAAAAATCGCCCCGATGGTCATCGGGACGGTTTTTTTAAATTACTTTTTGGCGAGCAGGCCATTAAGTTTTTTCATTATTCTGGATTTTTTTCTGGCGGCGTTGTTTTTTTGATAGATATGTTTTTCGCAGGCTTTATCAATGGCTTTTATCAATTGTTGAGACAGGCTTTTAGCTTTTTCCGTTTCAGCGGAGGCAACGGCTTTTTTAAACTGGCGCGCAAGATAGTCCAGACTGTCCTTGATTTTTTTATTAACAGCGGCCTTTTTTTGCGATTGCCGCAGCCGTTTGGCAGATTGTTTAAGTTGGGGCATATTTTATAAATTAAAAATTATCACCCTGCGGGTGATCCGCCTATCACTTGCATTAATTATTTAAGGTTTATCTGGGCGGAAAAATAAAAATGAAAAATTAAGGCTAAATATAGAGTATCACAGGGTGCGGGAGTTGGCAAGG
>Ga0155976_106_pt1 | contig 3515 bp, 4 predicted proteins | sample RifCSPlowO2_02_FD_107630 | JGI IMG/M metagenome (GOLD analysis project Ga0155976, IMG submission 107630) | Candidatus Kuenenbacteria bacterium RIFCSPLOWO2_02_FULL_42_16 | reverse complement strand
GGCAGGCGGCAGGCAGGCGGCAGGCAGGCGGCAGGCAGGTGGCAGGCAGGCAAGGGACAAGGAGAAAACAAGAAATCAAGAAATCAAGAGAATAAGAAAACAAAGGAGATTAGAAACCAGATACCAGAAATCAGCAATCAGTGATTAGGAATAGATTATGGGAAGGGCAGGATGGAAGATGCGGCGTGACTATCATTGACCAGTCCCCAATCGTAGCCGAGGGCAGGCTTGACCGGGCAATCCAGAAATAAATTTGGCGTTGCGTTGGAAACTGTGTTATAATAAAAACATTAAAATAAAAAATTAAATTTAAAATTATGGAGCCGATTTACAGACCAATTTTAAAAAAAGCCTGGCTGATCACTTGGCGCTTCAAATACTTGTGGTTTTTTGGTTTGTTCGCCGCGCTGCTCGGCAGCGGAGGCCTTTATAATTTTGATTTAAGTGTGGATAAGGCGAGCGACCAGGGCACATGGCTTTTAAAATTAAAAGAATTTTTTTCCGGAAATCTTTTTGCCGACTTGGGAGCCGGAGCCGCTGGCACGGGCAGCTTTAATGTTTGGTTGATGGTTTTACTCGTAGTGGTGGCGGTCTTGGGCATTTTTCTGTTTTGGTTATCGGTGGTTTCACAGGGAGCTTTAATCTACGGGGCAAGAGAAGCCAACCAGGGCAGGATATTATTTTTCAGCGAAGCTTTTAACAAGGGCAGAAAAAAGTTTTTTTCGCTTTTCGTTTTGAATGTGGTGATGGCTTTAGTGGCTTTGTTGATTCTGGCCGTTACCACCTTGCCGTTTCTACTCTTGGTTTTTAAACCAGAGCTGGCGAGCACCGCGGCCAGTCTTTTTGTGGCGATTTCGTTTATTATTCTCGCGCCTTTGGGATTTATTTTGTCTTTTGTGGTGCGTTACGGTTTGATTTTTGTGGTGAACAAAGACCGGAGCATCTGGGCGGCCATCAGCGAAGCCCGGAACATGTTTAAGAAAAATTGGCTGCCGTCTTTGGAGATGGCCATTTTAATTTGGTTGATTTATATCGTTTTGGGGCTTGTCTTGGGTTTGTTGACTAAATATATTATTTTGCCGGTGATTGTTTATATTTTTGCCTTATTCGTCAACACTTACGCGGGGTCAGAGCTCTTGGTGCAGGCGTTGGTCACTTTTGGACTCATTGTTTATCTGGCAATTTCTCTTTTAATCGCAGCGGCCGTGAGCGTCTTTGAGACTTCTTCGTGGGTTTTGCTTTTTGAAAGATTAAACAATGACGAGGTGGAGAGCAAGGTGGTGCGTTTGGTGTCGGCGGCTTTGGCCGGCAACAGAGAACCGGATAAATTGTTGCCTAAGCCAGAAGGACAACCGGAACTTTTGACGGCGCAACCACGCAAAGTGACGGTAAAAAAAATAATAAAAAAGAAAGCGCTGAAAGACGGAGAAGCGACGGAATAATTTGAGCATAAGATAAAGCATAAGATAAAAAGCCCCGACAAAATCGGGGTTTTTATGTTTGATTTTTTAATAAGCTAATGTTATAGTTGAAGTGAATTCAGGGAAGGGTGGTCCCGAGGCGAGCTCGGGATTGAAGGCGCAGTTCTCGTCACGGGATAAACCCGTGGAGCCACGAGTTCATTTCGGGGGAAAAAATAATTTAATTTATTGCGGAGCATGGAAGGGTGGCCGAGCGGTTGAAGGCGCGGCTCTCGAAAAGCCGTATCCCGCCAAACGGGATCGTGGGTTCAAATCCCACCCCTTCCGAATTTAAAATTGAATCAGTGGCCACTAAAATCCGACAGTTGAAACTATGGCCAAAATCGCCGAAGCGTTAAACATGTCCATGGAGGAATTACTGAAATAAAATTATGAATGCATTCAGAAAAAATATTGTTTCTTGGTTAGTATATGATCTTGGCAATTCTTTTTTTGTAACTGCCATTAGCGGTTTATTTTTAGGTCAGTGGTTGATTTTAGATAATAAATTAGACGATATTTGGTATGGGGCCGGATTTTCAATAGCCACTATATTTGTTCTTATCTCATCTCCTTTTTTAGGAGCATGGTCAGACAGAATCGGGAAGCGTATGCCCTTTTTAAAATGGACAACGATCGGTTTATTTATTTTTAACGGATTGGTTGCGCTTGTTGCTGTTTCTAATATCCCAATGAGCCAAAGAGTTTTTGTTGTTTTGGGGCTTACTATAATTGTCCAATGCTTGTATCAAATAAGTTTAATTTTTTATAATTCATTATTAAAAGAAGTATCTACCGAAGAAAATAGAGGAAAAATATCAGGGCTTGGCGAAGGATTTGGACAGTTAGGTTGGCTTTTTGGTTCAGTAATATTGCTTCCTTTTGCCAATGGGGCCATAACTCTTTTTGGAGAACCAGGCCGTCATCAAGTTTTTATTCCGGCATTTATAATTTCAACCCTATTAATGCTGCCTTTGTTATTTTGGTTTAGGGAGCAATCTCAAAAAAAAGAACAATTCCAAAAAACAGATGATTGTCAGCAAAATTCTATCGCTAAAAAAACAATTGAGGGAATCAAGCAGCTGTTTAATAAAAACAAAAATGTCGGAATTTTTTTAGTGGCTTTTTCCTTGATATCAGATATAGTCTTAACTCTAACTTTATATTTTGCCGTTGCAATGGACGCGCTTTATAAGATTAACGAAAATACGAAAGTTTTTATATTTGCCATTTTTCTTATTTGTACGACCGTTTTTGGTTATATTTTTGGAAAATTCGGAGACAGATTTGGGCATAAATTGATTCTTGTGATTTCTTGTTTTATTTTAATTGTTATAACAACTATTTTTTTCTTTTCATCGTCTTTGGGTATTTTATATTTAGTGGCAATTTTAGCAGGTGCCAGCGGCGGCGGATATTTTGTTCTTTCCAGATCTCTTATGATAAAAATATCGCCCCAAAACCAGTTGGGTGAATATTTTGGTTTTTACTCCACATTTGCGAGAGTTGCTTCAATATTTGCTCCTCTTGTTTGGGGGAATAATAACTTTATTGCTAAGAGATTATTTGGTTTTAAAATATCAAGTTGCCGGCATGGTGATGGTTGGATTTTTAGTAATTGGGACTTTGATTTTATTAAAGGTTAAAGAAAACAAAGAAGATGTGTTACCAGGAAAAGAACTTGCCGTTTAAGCGTAACGAAAAATTTGAGATTGTTCAATCAGAAAGGGTCGCTTCTCCGCCAAAGGCGGACAGGTGCGGCGGGGGGGAGGGGGGTTTTGGGGGGGATTCCGCCTGCCGAGCCAATCGTTCGTAAATTCGGTTCGGATATTTTCAAACAGACACCGAATGGGGTTATAAAGTTAGAATTGAAGTAAAATAAGGATTTTTACGATTGAAAAGCCGGTGCCCGCCAAAGATACCGGTTTTTTAAAATTCTTATCAATATTAGAAAAAACTGGTATAATAAAGTTATGAATGGGAATCAGAAACATTTAAATCATATAGACACAGTTAATTTTGGGTCCTATTATACACCAGAAATTATTGTTGATC
>Ga0155976_120_pt1 | contig 3519 bp, 5 predicted proteins | sample RifCSPlowO2_02_FD_107630 | JGI IMG/M metagenome (GOLD analysis project Ga0155976, IMG submission 107630) | Candidatus Kuenenbacteria bacterium RIFCSPLOWO2_02_FULL_42_16 | reverse complement strand
CGGGCCCGAAAACCCAAGCAGGAGGATTGAGCGCCGGCTTTACAAGTCCGGCATACCAATTTGGAATCGCGGAAATGGTAAAAACCGAACCGATTATACCGGCCAATTCTGAAACACCAATCGCAATAACCAATTTGAAGAAGTTATTGAGCTTCATCCCGTTAGAGAAAGGAAGCGCTTTAAACGATTTTTTAAATATCTTTTGCCCATCCCTGACTTCAAATACTTCTCGCGGGCAAATGCATCATTTTTATTAGCGCATGCTTCGTAATAAATTAAGTTAAACGAACCACGACCTTTTGTTGAGGGCACTAATCCATCATTGTGTTGTTTAAAGCGCTTCCGTAAATCATCAGTACAACCAGTATACCAGCGATTATCTTTATTGCTTTGCAAGAGATATGTATACCACATAAATTTTTCTCTAACGGGAATCATAAGTTTATTTTACCACTTATTACGCTTTTTGCCTTCGCTTGTGCCCGCTTGCCTGCCCGCCGTAACCCTGCGTGAAGGCGGGTGTGCCCTCGTGGCGAGCGATTGACCCAAGGGCACAGCCCTGCCTGCCGGCAGGCAGGTTTGCACCCCTTGTGCCGAATTGAGACGAGTTTGACGAGCTGGGCACATTTCAGAACTATGACAAAAGTGTATCAGATGTGAAATGTGCTTTTACCTTTCTCCATTTAATAAACGCTCAAACGCTTCAAGATTACCCATCGCGTCATTAACGGGATTATGATCATGCGGCGTAACACGCAACTTTTTCCACGATGAAGCATTTGTAAAATCTCCGACAAGACCGGCATAAAAATCACCAATTCGTCTTGCCGAATGTCCAAATGGGTTTTTGCCAATCGTCCTCCAAAAACCATCGTTGATCCACTGCCAATCAAAAGCCGGGTTGTCACTCACGAAAACAGGCCTTTCTCCTTTCGTGATTTCGGTAAGCCATTTATCAAACTTTTCAAAAACTTCTTTTTCGTCAAAAGTTTTTCCGGTAGCTATTCGAAATTTCGGATTTTCCTCTGACCGTTTTCGTTCTACTAAAACTCCGTGAAATGTTGCTTTTGATGGATAGGCAACCGCGCCAAACTCGGTCATCTTTCCAGTACTCGGCGATTTACCGTCAGCTTCACAATCCACAAAAATCAAGTTTTTTATATCTTTGTTTTCCATGTTTTGAAATATACCGTGATCAAAGAAGGTCGGCGAGTTCTTCGCGCTCGTCATCGTCAAACTCGTCGGGATCAAGCCCCGCATCCTCTAACTTTTCTTTTACTTCTTTTTGCCGTTTTTTTTCTTCGTCCACGGTATTTATGTATAAATTTTTCGTGGAATCAAAAGCTTGCGACTAAAGAAAATAATTTCTTTTCCAATGCGCGGGCCATGGGCTGAATGTATAAGCTCGTGGGTTTTCTGGCGAAAGTTAGAATAGATTTTTCTAATCTCCGGGTGGTCGTCGTATGAAACAATCCACTGCACACTTTTGATATTTTTTATGACTTCTCCGACAGCGATATGATCATCTTTTTCATAGTGGTTCATGTAAAGAGATTCGCCTTTTAGGTAATAAGGCGGGTCAAAATAGAATATTGAATTGCTACTTTTTGCCTCTTTCTGAATTTTCTTCACCAAATCAATCGCATCCATACATTCAACATGGATTCGGTTTTTATGATTGGCAATTCTTCTAATACGCTCAACTAAAACTTTCTTATTAAAACGGCAATTGAGTTTATAAAATCCGGTTTGATTTATATTCCCGATAGGGCCTCCATTAAGAATTCCCGAAACATTTGTTCTATTCAAGAAAAAGGTAGCGAACCCCAAACGCAACAACGGCTCCCGTTCTCTATTTTTGAGGATTGTTCTCTGCTTCTTCCAAGTAGAAATGTTTACTCTTGTTGTCCGTATCAATTTTATTAACTCTTCGGGTTTATACACCACCGAATACCAGAAGGCATAAATTGCCCTGTCTTTATCATTGATAGTTATTTCAGATACGCAACCCTCCAACAAGAGATAAAGCGCAACAGACGCCCCGCCTGCATACGGTTCAATGTAATGACCATTGATATTATTGCGCTCGCAAATCCTAGCGATGAACTTCGCAAGCTTATTTTTGCCACCAGGATATCGAAGGGGTGAATAAAAAATCATACTTTTTTGCTGAAATAAAAATCTAAAATATCTGCGACAATGAAAGAATCTTTCAAAATATCCGCTCGTTTATAAATAATGTTGCCGTGGGCGTATTTATCTAAAATCGCGCCGAGATTCCGCTGGTCTGACAACCATTCGTTTGTAAGCGATACATCATTCTTCTGTTGTTGCTTGAGCTCTTTCTTTGCCTCCTTAAGAAATGTTTCGCAAATCTGATCTTTTTTCGCTTTCTGTCCATTTCCTTGATTTTCGTAATGCACGCGCGCGGCAACCTCTACCAAAAGACGAAGTGCCATACCAAGGAATGGAAGTACTGCATCATTGCCTCGGTTTTTCTTATCAATATCAACAAGAGCGCGGTACAAGTCATTTACTCTGCCGGATTCTAGGGCAAGGTTTCTGCCGAAGAGTTCGTCGGTTCCTTTGGTGATGGGTGTTTTCCGCAGGCGCAAAACATCATAGCCAGAAACCGCTTGTCCAAAAATGTTTTTCTGTTTTTTACTCGTAACCTCATTTATTTCCTTCGATACCCGCTCGTAATCTTGATCGGAGATGCTTTGTAAGTAATTGGATATTTCTTTGTTATTTAAACGAGAAAACAGTTTGCCATTATAATGACCATTCTTAAGAACATCCCAAACAATAACTTTTAGTTTTTTATCAAAATCCTTATCCTTAATCTTCAACTTTTTGTCGTCATCAAAAGAAAAACCAAAAAATTGCTGGGCAGGCGTTTGACCAATCATCCTCCAAAAAGTCGTTACATACCCCGGCCCCAATACAGCCTCTTTTAATTCGTTAGCAATATCGAGACCGCTAACGATTTTTGTAATTCCTACTCTGATTAATTCTTTTTCTCCTGCCTTGCCTCTGCGTTCTTTATGGTGGGCAACTTCGGCGGAGCCCCACGCTACCTCGTTATTACTATTGAGATGTTTTCTTTCGATAAATCTGTAACCTTCTTCTAGGTCATCAGTAACGAGACACTCCACGGCAAAATCCTCCGTGATTCCAATTTTCGCTCCCATCTTACCGAATTTGCTGTCATGCCCGGCCGGCGTGGGATCAGCCATTAACTTATACGCAGCAATGCGCCTATTGCCCTCGAGCACGATGTTGCGGTCATTAAAACGCCAAACAACCAGCTTTTCCAGTTGTGGCAAATCAAAATCTTTTTCTATTTCCCCGGCCAATTTGGAAACTTGGAACTTGGGAGATAGAAAATATTTCAATAGCTCTTCTTCCGGCAAATTAAAATACTGATCTGAAAAACGAGCATTTTCGTCCCAAAGCGAAAGGTCTTTTATCGCAATGTTTTCAGTTTTCCATTTTTTCTGCATAGGTTTGACTTAATTA
>Ga0155976_127_pt1 | contig 5992 bp, 4 predicted proteins | sample RifCSPlowO2_02_FD_107630 | JGI IMG/M metagenome (GOLD analysis project Ga0155976, IMG submission 107630) | Candidatus Kuenenbacteria bacterium RIFCSPLOWO2_02_FULL_42_16 | reverse complement strand
AAGTTATCAAAACTTTTGGTCAACAGCCCAAATTTAGTTTTACACCCAAAGATCATCTGGAGCTGGCAAAGAGTTTAAAATTGGTTGACTACGAACGCGCGGCCAAGATGAGCGGCGCTGGGTTTTGGTGCTATACTGGCGATGGCGCGCTTTTGGAATGGGCGCTTTTGAATTATTTTGTAAAATTTCATCGCGACAACGGTTATGAATTTATCTTGCCGCCGTATTTATTAAATGAAGAAGCAGCCTATGCTTCCGGGCATTTACCAAAGTTTAGGGATGATTTATATTGGGTGTCATGTAGAGACGCGATTCATCGCGTCTCAGAAGACGCCATTTATGGCGTCTCTACAACAAAAAATTTTTGTTTAGACGCCACTTCGGAAATGATGCTTTTAAATTATCACCGCGATGAAATTTTAAAAGAAGAAGAATTGCCCAAGAAATATTTTGCTTATTCTGCTTGTTTCCGGCGCGAAGCAGGTAGTTACCGGAAAGAAGAGAGAGGAATGGTCAGAGGCCATCAATTTAATAAAATTGAAATGTTCCAATTTACCCAACCGGAAGATTCCTGGGCTGCCTTTGATGAACTTTTGGCAAACGCGGAAAAATTAATGACAGGATTGGGACTGCATTTTCAAACATCATTGTTAGCAGCCGGCGATTGCGCCGCTGCCATGGCTAAAACAGTTGATCTGGAAGTTTGGATTCCGTCAATGGAAACTTATAAAGAAGTTTCTTCCGTGTCCAATGCTTTGGATTATCAAGCGCGGCGAGCGAATATTCGTTACAAAAATGAAGATGGAAAAAATGATTTTGTCCACACCTTAAACGGTTCTGGCTTGGCAACATCAAGACTTTTGCCGGCGATTCTGGAGCAGTTTCAGCAAAAAGACGGGTCGGTTAAAGTGCCGGAAGTATTAAGGGGTTTTTTAGGGAAAGAGGTGATAGACAGATAATTTTTAAAAATTATCACCCTTCGGGTGATCCGCCTTCCACAAGCTTGAATTATTCACAAAGAAACTTGGCGGAAAAATTCAATATTTTTTATGAAAAAATTAAATATTGCAGTGATATTTGGCGGCCGAAGCGGCGAACATGAGGTTTCGCTGGTTTCGGCTGAATCAGTAATGAAAAATTTGGACAGAAATAAATACAATGTCATCCCAGTGGGGATTGCCAAAGATGGCGCCTGGATTGCAGGTAAAAATTCGTTAAAGTTGTTGAAAAAGAATGAAATCCCCAAAGCATTAAAGGCATTTATTACACCAGATGCAACTAGCAAGCAGTTGGTTTCTGTTGATAATAAAAAATTACGGGTTACGCCTGCCTGCCGGCGAGGTAGGGATTACGGGTTACGCCTGCCTGCCGCCTGCCTGTCCGGTAGGCAGGGCGAGGCAGGGATTACGGATAAGATTGATGTTGTTTTCCCAGTCTTGCACGGCACCTATGGCGAAGACGGCACCATGCAGGGACTTTTAGAATTGGCTGATTTGCCTTATGTCGGTTGCGGGGTTTTAGCCTCGGCTTTGGCAATGGATAAGATTGCTCAAAAAATATTATGCACAGCGGAAAATATTTTGACGCCGGACTGGATTTGGTTTTCAAAAAGCGAATGGTCGCTCATTAAAAAAAGCAAGATATATTTTAAAAAATGGATTGAGGGCACAGAAAAAAGACTGGGCTATCCGATGTTCATTAAACCGGCCAATCTTGGCTCATCGGTCGGCATAAGCAAGGCGCACAATAGAAGCGAGCTCGTGACAGCAATAAATCTGGCGATAAAATACGACCGGCGAGTTTTGATTGAGAAAGGCATTGAAGGGGCGCTGGAGGTGGAGGTAGGAGTCCTTGGCAATGAAAAACCAGAGGCTTCTATTCCCGGGCAAATCATACCTTCTAATGAATTTTACGATTATGACGCCAAATATGTGGATGGCAAATCAAAAGCGATTATTCCAGCGCCCTTGCCCAAGGAAATCGCAAGGAAAGTCCAGGATATGGCAGTGGAATCTTTTAAACTATTGGATGGAGCCGGCATGGCCAGAGTTGATTTTTTGGTGAAAAAAGAAGGCAACGACTGGAAAATTTATTTGAGCGAGCTAAACACTATTCCCGGCTTTACTTCAATCAGTATGTATCCAAAGTTGTGGGAAGCGTCAGGGGTGTCTTATCGTAAGTTATTGGATATTTTAGTTAATTTGGCGCTGGAGAGACACCGGGAAAAGAAAGGATTACAAACCAGTTATCGCACCAAAAAGGCGTGGTATAAGTAGCGAGAACGCAGTCCGCCAATTTCCCAAATAGATTATTCGCATAAGCGGAAGGCGCCTGCCTGCCGGCAGGCAGGGATCGCCCTAAGGGCGAAAAGCACAAAAACACTAAAGCACAGGAAACACAGCCCGCCAATTTTCCAAATAGATTGTTCTTGTTAGTGGTAGGCGGGGGCCCTAGGGGCAAAAACACTAGAACAAAAAACAAGGAGCAATTAACAAGGAACAAGGGAGAAAACAAAAACCAGAAATAGAGAAATTAAGCCCGCCAATTTCCCAAATAGATTATTCATATGAGTGGAAGGCGGATCGCCCGAAGGGCGAAAATAAAGGGAAAATTTGAAACAGAAAACATGGCACGGCTGTCATTGCCCCGCTCTTCGCGAAGGGCGGGGCAATCCAGACAAAAAACAAACAAAAAAGAATTGTTATATTGCTATATTGTTGACGGGTAATCATACCATAAATTTTTGAATAAAATTTTAAATGGACCGTAAATTTTTTAAAAATAAAGAGCAGCTGGAAGTTTTGGCAAGTAGAGTTTCGTCCGGCAGATTGGAGCGGGGCGCGAGGAAGAAAAAAGTAATATTGGCAACGATGATTATTTTGATAATAATCAGCGGATTGATTTATGCTCTTATTTATTCGCCGATCTTTAAAATAGAGAAAATAACGGTTGAAGGTGTTAATGGCGTGGATGTTTTAAACCAGATCCAAATAGCGGCAAATAAATATACGAGCGGCTATAAATTGTTGTTTCTGCCCAGGGATAATCTGTTATTTTTGGATAAGGAAGGGCTAATAAGATTTTTGAGCGAAAACACGCCGGTTGAGGAAATAAAAGTGGGAAAAAAATTATTTGAGACTCTGGTGATATCGGGGCAGGAGAAGCTGCCGGTGCTGTTGTGGCAGGAGGGGCAACAGAATTATTATATAGACAAGACCGGTTTGGTTATGGCGGCTGTTAATAAGGAAAATATTAAATATAGTTTAACGACAATCAACAGAGGGACAACCACGCCGGTGGTGGTGGGCAGAAAGATAATTGACGAGCGGAATGTGGGGTTTATTCAGGAGGCATTGGATCAGATACAACAGCAACTGAGGGATTACCCGGTGGTCAGGGTGGAAGCAAATGATTTTAGTAATAATGAAATAAAATTTTACGCTGCCGAGGGCTGGTATTTTGTTTTAAACACCAGGCTTGCGCTTGATAAACCGCTGGACAATTTGGTTGAATTTTTAAAGCAAAAAGAATCGGAAATACTGCAGTTGAAATATATTGATTTGCGGGTGGAAGATAAAATTTTTTATAAATAAAATCATAAAATATGTTGTATGCAGTCGCTACGCCGATAGGGAATCTCAAAGATATTACTTTACGCGCCTTGGAAATTTTGCGCGAGGTTGATATTATCTTATGCGAAGACACAAGAGTAACCATCAAACTGTTGAATCATTATGAGTTGACCGGGAAAAAATTAATTAGCTATCACCATCATACTGGCGATACAAAAGTGGCGGTATTGGTTGATTTGATAAAAGATAATAAAGTGGCGTTGGTGACCGACGCTGGCACGCCTGGGATTAGCGATCCCGGCGGTAAGATAATTAAAGCGCTTGACCAGAGCGTTGAAATTGTGCCAATACCTGGCGCTAGCGCCGTAACCGCGGCCTTGTCAATTAGCGGATTGCCAACTGATAAGTTTTTGTTTTTGGGATTTGCACCGCATAAAAAGGCAAGGAATAAATTTTTGCGCGAGGCGCTGGCAGCTGAAAGAACCGTTATTTTTTATGAGTCGCCTCATAGGATAATTAAATGTTTGGAGCAGATAATGGCATTAGAGAAAGCGCTTAATAAAAAAAAGCAGTTTGTGGTTTGCCGCGAGCTGACTAAGAAATTTGAAACGATTTATCGGGGGAGTATTGACCAGGTTTGGGAGGCGGTAAAGAATGATCCGGTTAAGGGAGAATATGTGGTGGTATTCAATTAAAAAATTAACGAATTAACGAATTGAGTATGAAACTATTAGTCACTGGCGGCGCCGGCTTTATCGGCAGTAATTTTATTCATTACTGGCTGAAGAATTATCCGGACGATGATATTGTCAATTTGGATAAATTGACTTATGCCGGGAATTTGGCAAGTTTAAAAGATGTTGCCAATGACAAGCGCTATAAGTTCATTAAGGGGGACATTTGTGATTTTAAATTAGCGGCTGGGGTGATGAAAGGCATTGATCTGGTAGTTCATTTTGCGGCGGAAAGCCATGTTGATAATTCTATTGTTGGTCCTGATGTCTTTATTAAAACCAATATCGTTGGTACGCATACTCTTTTAAAAGCGGCGTTGGCTAATAAAATAAGGAGATTTCATCACATATCAACCGATGAGGTTTTTGGGCAGCTAGCTTTGGATTCAAAGGAAAAATTTAATGAAGATACTGTTTATAATCCGCGCTCGCCTTATGCGGCTTCAAAAGCCGGAGCGGATCATTTGGTCAGGGCTTATTATCACACATACGGTTTGCCGATCACGATCACCAATTGTTCAAATAATTACGGACATTATCAACATCGTGAAAAATTTATCCCCACAATTATCGCTAATTTATTAACAGGGAAAAAGGTGCCGCTTTACGGCGACGGCAAAAATGTCCGCGATTGGCTGTTTGTGGAAGATCATTGTCGGGCAATAGATTTAGTTTTGCAAAAAGGTAAAATTGGCCAGACATATTGCGTCGGCGGTTTAAGCGAAGAGGCAGACAATTTGGCAATAATTAAAAAAGTTTTAAAGATTTTGGGTAAGGGTGAAGAGCTGATTGAATTTGTGAAAGATCGGCCGGGGCACGATCGGCGCTACGCGCTTGATTGGAGTAAAATAAAGCAGGAATTGGGCTATGAGCCGAAATTCGGCTTAGAGGAATATTTAAAAAAGACAGTGGAATGGTATCAAAAAAATGAACAGTGGTGGCATAAATAATTTGAGTTTTTTAATCAAATGGAAGAAAATAACCACAAGTTGCCAGTTGATTCCGTGGCTAAAAATACGACTTATTATACTTTGGCGCTGATTATTCAAAAGATTCTGGCCTTTGTTTATTTTTCTTTAATTGCCAGGTTTTTAGGGGTTGAGGATACTGGCAAGTATAGCTTTGCTCTGTCTTTTACCACGCTTTTCGCCATCTTAATTGATCTTGGTTTGGGGCCGGTGTTGACCCGTGAGATTGCCAAAGCCAAGGACAAGACGCGGCAGTATTTATCAAATATCTTGGCCCTGAAAATTCCTTTGGCCCTGGTGACCTATTTGCTGGTGGTCGGCATGATAAATATTTTGGGCTATCCGCCGTTGACTAAGCAGCTGGTTTATGCGTCCGGGATAATAATGTTTTTGGATTCTTTTTCTTTGAGCTTCTGGGCAGCCATGCGCGGACGCCAAAGGCTGAAATACGAAAGTTTAGGGGTGGTCGGTTTGCAAATTATTACCGTTGCCTTGGGCGGGCTGGCATTATATTTTAAATTAGGTTTATTGCCCTTGATTTTGGCGCTGTTGATCGGCAGCTTGTTTAATTTAAGTTTTGCCGTTTGGACAGTGACCAGACGGCTCAAAATAAATATCATTCCTCGTTATGAACCAGAAATTTTAAGGATGCTTTTCAGAATTGGCCTGCCGTTTGCTTTGGCTGGAATATTTTCGCGGATTTACACCTCGCTTGATA
>Ga0155976_153_pt1 | contig 6031 bp, 7 predicted proteins | sample RifCSPlowO2_02_FD_107630 | JGI IMG/M metagenome (GOLD analysis project Ga0155976, IMG submission 107630) | Candidatus Kuenenbacteria bacterium RIFCSPLOWO2_02_FULL_42_16 | reverse complement strand
CATCAAAACACACGGCCACATAATCCGGCTTAATGTCTTTTAAGACTTTTAACAGAATATTGGCAAAGCCATAGACCGCGTTGACCAAAACTCCGTCCTTGGTCATCAGGGGCGGCAAAGCGTGAAACGCCCGATGGATAATGGCATTGGCATCAATAATGGCTATTTTTTCTTTCTTCATGGTTTTTTATTGTCATTGCGAGGACCCCGCCTCTCGCGAGAGGCGGGGGACGAAGCCCGCCTGCCAGCGCCTTGAGCGCAGCGATTGGCGGGCAGGCAATCTCGTTTTCCAAGCTTATATATTCTTCGCAATATTCTTCATGGGGTCGGATCTTGTTATAGTTTCTCCAGAATTTCAAATTTGGATGAATATATTTAATCATTTCTTCAACTGGTTTTTGACAAATATGCCTGCAGATATCTCTCGTATCCAGCCCAAGCGTCTGGCAAGCTTGAAGATAAGGACAAAAATTATATGAGCGCACGATAATAAAATCGGGTGACATTTCAAACACGACCGAATCTGGCGGAAAAATATACATGTGCTCAAAATAGATAATTCTGTGAGCCGCCAATGGCAGGGATAAATCTTTATAAACCTCTTTTAATCTGGCTATGTTATTTTTTATCCAGCTAACCCTTCTATCCTCAATTATCTTTGCCGCGGCCTCGCGGCCAAGCTCACCATCTCGCACCTTTTTTAAAAACTTAATTTTTTCTTCAACGGCATATTGTTGAACAATATTTTTCGCTGTTTCCAACATACCCTTTATTTTAATGTTTTATATGAATCTTATTATTATACTTCCCATCAAATTACCCAATTATCCTCACTGTTCTATAATACCATTAAAGCCTGAATAACCAAAAAACTAGCCTTGCTCACACTGTCTAAATTTGCTACTATAACGGTAAGGAAAAATTCAAAAATCCTAAAAATATAAATATGACTAAAGCTGGTGAGGTCGGCGTTCAGATAAAGATCATGGGTGATTTGCCGATGCCCAAAGACTCGGCGCCAAATATCAAACCGGTTATTCAAGCTTACAAAAAGCTAATTGACAGTGGAAAACAAAGAACCGACAAAAAACATTGATGCGCCACTTTGCCCAAAGCCATCTAAAAAAATATCTGGCGGTATTTTGGCGCTTGTCGGTTATATTTTATCGCCTTTGTCCTGGTGGAATGATCCGATAATCAACATCCCTTTGGCTTATTTTTTCGCTCTGCCCTTTGGTCTGATTACAAAAAGCTTTTTTATGCCGGCGATGATTATCGGCTACTGGGGCACCAATGTCCTCGGCCTGCTCCTTATCCATCACGGCGCCAAAAAAATCTTTAACCAAGACCGAAAACAGCAAAAAAAACAATTCTTAAAAAATATCATTATCGCTACCAGCTACACGGCTCTCATCTTTCTTTTAGTTAAAACTAATTTTCTCAATTTACCAGACTTTGGTCATTTTTTAAAAAAATAATCACTTCATAATTTATGATTCGTTATTCATAACCCCAAAACCATGATCTAACCTAATTTTAATTTTAATCTACTAACAAACCAACGCGAATTAATATTCGCATGTAATTCGCATTTATTCGCATCAATATTCGCATATTATATGAACTTTCAAAACAACCTTGAACAACTCAAAAATAACGATCCGGAAATCTACTCCGCCATTCAGGGTGAAGAAAAGCGCGAACAAAAAGGCATTGAGCTCATCCCGTCTGAAAATTATACCTACCCGGAAGTCTTTGCCGCCAATGGTTCAATTTTGACCAATAAATATTCCGAGGGCTATCCTGGCCGACGCTATTATGGCGGCCAGGAATTTACGGACATCGTGGAAATTCTCGCCATTGAACGCGCCAAAAAACTTTTCCGCGCCGAGCACGCCAATGTCCAACCATTGTCCGGCTCACCTATGAATCAGGCCATCTACCTGGCATTTTGCAAACCAGGCGACACGATTCTCGGTATGGACTTGTCCCACGGCGGACATCTGACGCATGGCGCGCCGGTCTCGCACATGGGCCAAATTTTCAATTTTGTGCGCTACAAAACCATTCCTGAAGAAAATGGCCGGATTGATTTTGAAGAGTTGCGCCGGCTCGCTCTGGAACACAAGCCAAAAATAATTCTCTGCGGCTACACTTCTTATCCGCGCGATTTAAATTATACTGAATTTAAAAACATCGCCGATGAAATCGGGGCGCTCACCATGGCTGATGTGTCGCATATCGGCGGACTGATTGCCGGCGGCGCGATGAAAAATCCGCTTGATTTCGGTTTTGATATTATGACTACCACCACGCACAAAACCTTGCGTGGCCCCAGAGCCGGCCTGATTTTATGCAAAAAAAAATACGCCAAGCAAATTGACCAGTCGGTTTTCCCCGGTCTCCAAGGCGGTCCGCACATGCACACCATCGCCGCCATCGCCGTGGCTTTGGGCAAAGCGCTCCAACCGGAATTTAAAGAGTACGCCAAACAAATCCTCATCAACGCCAAAACTCTAGCTCAGGTATTTTTAGATAATAATATAAAACTAATCACCAACGGCACCGACAACCACATGCTGGTTGTTGACACTATAAAAAGTTTTAATCTAAACGGCACTGACGCTGAAAAAACTTTGGACAAAATTTCCATTACCGTCAATAAACAAATCATTCCCGACGACCCCAATCCCCCGCTCACCCCCTCCGGTATCCGGCTCGGCACTCCGGCCGCCACTACCCGCGGCATGCAAGCAGCAGAAATGAAAAAAATCGGCCGCTGGATAATTGACGGCTTGAAAAATTATGCTGACGAACCAAAGCTTGCTCAAATAAAATCAGCAGTGGAAGCAATGTGTTCCAGATTTCCAGTGCCGGGAATATAGATTGAGATGGTTACAAAACTATCTAAATTTGGCTGAATTTAGCCACACAAAATGACTTTTGTAACCATCTCATTTACTCTAACCCCTGCAAAACAGCTCCCAAAAAGAGCCGTTTTTAAATTTAAAATGTAAATCTCAAAAATCAAAATAACAATTTAAAATTTAAAGATAATGAATTACCCCACCGCAAGCGGCTGGAGTATACTAGAAATTATTTAATTGAGAATACAGCATGAAAAAACCAGCCCCAGTCGTTGGAAGAGACTGGGGTTCCATTATTTATTACTATTGCGAGTTATTTTGGCTGCGGATAGCAAGGACTGCCCTGGCTATTAATTTATGCCAAACTGTTCCAGAAAAAATCAAACAGCTCCCGATAGTTTTGCGCCAGAGCATCATCAATGGTCAGATAAATTGTGAGGTCATCTTTTTCGCCAAAGATAATATTGGCAGTCTGATTGCCAAAAATATCAAGATTTAAATTCATAATTTTGTCGGGGGGTAAAAATTTATAAACCATGTTTCCCCGTTTGGGCGCGCTCTCAATTCTTTCTCTGACAATGGCGGGAAAAATATATTTCTCTTTAATACCCAACGAGGTTGCTTCGGCTAAAAATATTTGCCAAAAAGCGTCTAGTTTATCACTAGCTAAAAGATTGACACTGCCGAGTGAATACAAATCGGCACCGGTTTTTAAAATATCTTTGAAATAATTTTTAAGACCAGCTAATCCGCGGTAAATAAAAGTCTCTTGTGGCCGCGGAGTTTTCTGGTACTCGCTCTCCAAAACCGGCATAATCGCTTCAAGTTTATTTTCTCTGGCGTGTAACAGTTCTAATAATTTGCCCGGACTGACAGCTTTAAAAATATTCTCGCCTTTGCTAAAAATCGGGAAAACTAATCCTTTTTCTGATAAGCGGCTAAGTACATCATACACATTGCGGCGGTGAATGCCGGTAGCAGCGGTAATGGAAGAAATATTTAGTTCATTGGCGCCAAGCAGCGCTTCATAGGCTTTGGCTTCATTGGGGGTTAGCCCAACTTCTTGAAAAACCTCTTCGTACATAACATCTTTAATTTATTTTTGGCTAATTGCCAAAATTTTTGTTTGTTTATGTATGGTGATAATTGTCACCATATGGTGTAGTTTATCACTCGTTATGTTTGAATTATACCATTTAATGGGGCCGTTGGCAATTTTTAAATTTTTCCTCATTAGCCTAGACATTTTTAAAAATAAAAATATTCCGCAAAGAACATTTATCCGCTTTTTTAATGTTTTATGCTCAACTTGTCCACATGTATCTAGACAAAAAATATCATACCTATGTTTTTATGCTTTATCCCTGCCCCATGCCGCGACTAAAGACAATCCTTGATGTGGATCTGACCACTATTTTTTACGATCATTGCCCAACTCCCGCCTATTAGCACCTGCTAGCTCGCCATCGCCTTGCTCGGGCAATAGCGGGTGAGATGCCGCAGACTACCAGCCCGCTTCAACTCGCGAAGCGAATCGGGCAGGTGACGGGCGGGTGACTGGGCAATCCAGAAATGAATTACCCAGCCGCGAACAGACAAGGTATTAAAAAATTCTAATAAAAACCAAACAAAAAGAGCAGAAACCTTAAATTAAATAAAAAATTTACTCAATAATCACTCTTCTAAATTTTTACAAAAAATAATATTCCTAATAATTTTATATTATAATTTATGTTTTTATTTAATATTAGCCCTTTCCGCCATTTTTACTAAAAAATATTATTTTTTCTGAAAAAATCATTATTTTTTGATTTTTTGTTTTATTTTAGCCAGTAATTGATTTTTCCGTAAAAAAAATAATGTTGATAAACTGTTTATACAAAAAGAAAACTGTGTAAAAACAAAAATCTCCCATTTCTTTTGAGAGATTTTTAGCAAACGCTAGGGGACCGAACAGTTATCAAGATGTGTTATGCCTTTACAGCCCTGTTCCCAACCTGCCAACGCCAATGGACCGTACCGGATTTGAACCGGTGACCTTCTCCATGCCATGGAGACGCTCTACCAACTGAGCCAACGGCCCATAGGCATTGGCGGGCAAATAGATCATAACAGTGTTCCCCCATCTACCACCTGCCCGTCGGTAGACAGGGCGGGCAGATACCATTGGTGGGCTTACCGGGTATTTAACCCGGAACTCGGCAACCCGCCTGCCATCGCCTTGGACTCAGAGGGATTTGAACCCTCGGCCTCAGCAATGCGAATGCTGCGCTCTAGCCAGCTGAGCTATGAGCCCATGGCTATGGCGGGCGGGCTCGCCTTGCCAGCGCCTAATGCCGCAAGGCTATTGGGCAGGCAGAGTGTGAGGGCCGCATTTATACTGTTCAACTATAAGTCTTGGTTATCCTCAAGATTACAATCTTTTACCCAATTTGTCCACAATCTCGTTGCCATTTTCTCTGTATAAATCTTTGCCCCGTTTTTTCTCCCCAGTAAGAATTAAACCTACAGCTAGAACTCCCGCCCGCGCAACGCTTAAAACATAACTTTGGCGGACGCGGTAGGATTCCCTTGCCCACGCCTGCCATCGCCATTGCCCTTGAGGGGAATCGAACCTCTATCTAGGGCTTAGGAGTCCCTTGTTCTATCCATTGAACTACAAGGGCGCTGGCTATGGCGGGCAGGTATCCGTTGAACTATAAGGAGAAAAGGGCGCGGGGCAAGCCTCTATCTAGGACTTGGGATTCCCTTGTTCTATCTGTTTAACTACAAGGGCGCTGGCTATGACAGGCGGGTATTTATTGGACCAAAAGAAGATACAGGAAGGTAAAAAATTACATTTTTAACCAAACTTTTCGTCCGGCTATCCCTCAAAATTAATCAATATCAACAAAATCATACTGCGGCAAGCTGGCAGGAAATTATACGGACGATTCATAACCTTGTATTTTGGAATAAGCCTATCTAAAAGCATACTTAATTTTTTTAATCTTGGCAAACGATATTGTTTCCACTGGCTAGAATAAATGTGTTATAATGATAATATAATTTTATTCACTAACGCTGGGGGGGTTATGAAATTTAATATTTCTATCAACCGACTTTGCGGCAGAAAGGTCAATAAAAAATTGAATCTTATTTTTAAGTCCGCTTTTTTAATAACG
>Ga0155976_148_pt1 | contig 6069 bp, 3 predicted proteins | sample RifCSPlowO2_02_FD_107630 | JGI IMG/M metagenome (GOLD analysis project Ga0155976, IMG submission 107630) | Candidatus Kuenenbacteria bacterium RIFCSPLOWO2_02_FULL_42_16 | reverse complement strand
ATTGCCGACAATGGAATATTTGATCACCTCTTTGGTGGAAGGGTGCCGCTTGACGACTGACAGCTGTCTGATCCGATCGGCTATTTTATTATACAAAATATTGAAATATCGTTTAAACATAATTATCGCTGACTTACATTGAAATTTTAGAGTTTTATTTACCGGAAGAAACTTTGATCCCGCCCTTGAATGTTGACTGGTAAGCCATAAATTGGCTAAGCAGTTTGCCGCTCATGTTAAAAATTTTAACATGGGGACCGCCGCTTCTGCCAGGACCGGTGATAATCTCGTCTATGCCATCGCCATTTATGTCACCAACGGCCACGCTGACACCGCCCAAAAACTTTTTGTCATAAGCGTAAAAATTGCTCTTGGACAAACCTTTAGTGCTAAAAACTTTTATTTGAGAAGTTAATTTACCCATGGGCGCCGTAACTATTTCCGAGTTGCCGTCACCGTCCAAATCACCGAAAGCGACATTGATGCCGCCGAAAAAATTATTATAAGCTAGAAATTGACTAATGAGTTGGCCGTGGTAGTTAAAAATTCTGACATAGCTCTGGCTGCCTGGTCCGCCGCCGATGATTATTTCGCCAAAATTATCATCATTGACATCGCCGATCGAGATATTCAGCCCGCCGGTGAAAAATTTATTAAAAGCCAAAAACTCCCCCAAAAATTTGCCGGTTTGACTGTAAATTCTGACCAGCGGCTGATAACCAGCCTGCGGCACGGCAATAATTTCTTTTTGGCCGTCATTGTCAATATCGCCGACGCCGACCTTAACACCTTGTTTCATTCCTTTATCATAAGCCAAAAATTTCGTTTTATATTCCCCCTTAATATCAAAAATTTCCACCCATGGCTCCTCGCCTTTTTCAGCGGAGGCGACTATTTCTTCCTGCCCGTCGTTATTCAGGTCGCGGCTGGCCACATTGGCACCCAGCCTTTTGTTTTTGTCAAAAGCGAAAAATTGCGAATAGGGCTGGCCTTCATAAAAAGTGCGGATTTGCGGACCGCCGCCAACCCCCGGCGCGACAATAATTTTGTCTGTCTTATATTCGGTCTGGCTTAAAGTATTTTTGGCGGCGGTGATGACCTTGAGCACATTTAATTTGCCGCGGCCCAGTTTGCCCGGATAAGCAGGATTCTGGCGGTCAATGTTATCGGTGTTATTGAGCAATAGATCTCTCATTTCAAGCAAAGACAATTCGGGCTTTAAGGCTTTGAGCAAAGCTAGAGCGCCGGCCACTTGCGGCGCGGAAATGGAAGTGCCGGACCAGAGTCCCCCGTATTCTTTATCGTATTGGGAGTGATAGTTTTCCTGGAAAAGCGTACTGAAAATACCGGCGCCGGGAGCGATGATGTCAATGCATTTGCCGTAGTTGGAAAAGCTGGCCAGCTGGTCGGCATTGTCAACCGACGCAACGCCGATAACCCAATTGTCGCCCGGCGCATCGCCGTCATGACAAACCGGATATTGCGGCTTACCGGTCATGTCAATGCCTTGATTGACTTCATTGCCGGCAGCGGCAACCACTAAAATACCAGCCTGATAAGCTCGGCCGATAGCGGCTTTGAGCGTTTGCGATTCGCCCTCGCCGACAAAACTTAAATTGATGATTTTCGCGCCATTTTCACGGGCATAATCAATAGCCTTGGCCACATCCAAGGTGTTGCCAACACCGGCGCCGTTTAGAGCTCTCAAGGGCATTATTTTGGCGCGCCAGTTAAGACCGGTGATGCCAACTCCATTATTGCCTTCAGCGGCGATAATGCCAGTAATGATTGTGCCGTGATTCATACCAAGAAAACTGTAATCGCCGATGAATTTTGGGTTAGGATCCGAATCGCCTGAAACAAAATCCCAACCGGTATAATCATCAATGTAACCGTTGTTGTCATCGTCAAGTCGGTTGCCAGGAATTTCTTTGAGATTGTGCCAGATGTTATTTATCAGATCAGGATGATTGATATAAACGCCGGTGTCTATGACGGCCACCACAACGCCGCTATCGCCAGTCGTGTAATTCCAAGCGAGTGGGACCTTAATAGAAGAAAGGTAAACCAGTTGCTGGGGATAAAAAGTGTCGTTTGGGTCAAGCGAGGATTGGTAAATATAATTTGGCTCAATATATGCTACCAAGGAATTCTGCCGGTTATTTTTAATAAAATCGGTCAACGGTTCTCCGCGCAGATTGATTTGGTAAATTGAATCTGAATTTTTTAGCTTGATCAAGACTTGATCGTTTACATGCGGAGCAACGGCTGGCGTTTCTTTGGCCAAGACAAAAACATCGTCGCCAATCAGCAAAAAAAGACTGGCCAAAAGACTAAAATAAATTATTATTTTTTTACGCAAAAACGGCATAGCTTACTTTTTATCCAGTAATGCTCGGCTGGTGGTAGACGAGGTTTTAGGATTTTGTTCAATTATCAGCTCAATAACCCGATTATAGGCCGCCAGATCACCGGCATTTTTATAAGCGTCAGCCAATTTTAGCCAGTATTCTGTTTTTCGCGGCTCCAGTTGAACAAGTTTATCATAAATTTTGGCCAAAGCGAAATAATTTTTGCTCATTTGGTAAAGACCGGCCAGACGCTCTAAATTGACCGGGATTTCAACTAAACCATAACGAACCATGGTTTGATATTCAAGTTCAGCCTCTTGGTTTTGTCCGGTAATAATATAAGCGGTCAGTAGCAGCCAGCGGGAATCCAGATTTTCAGGGTTTAGGGCAACGGCTTTTTGAAAATAACTCACACCCTCTTTAAATTTTCTAAGACTTATGAGCGCCTGGCCCATTTCAAAATAAATCTGCGGCCTGGTGGGAGATAATTTCAAAGCCTCTTCGCCGACTTTTATAACTTGGTCTGGCAAGGCAACATCAAAATGAGAAGTGGCATTGTAAAGAATCATTAGATAAAGATAATTTTGGACATCCAAAGGCGCGCTCTCAATATTATTTTTTGTTTCATCAATGGCCAATTGTAAACGATTTTTGTTTTGCGCGTCATCTTCGGCATTGCCGAATCTGCTTAAACTGATGATATTATCAGCCAGTTTTTGGCGGATTTCCGGCGTTTGATAAGTGTCCAAACCGATAGCTTGCTTGAGTCGATTGAGGCCGCTGTCAAGCCGGTTTGCATAAAAGTCTTTCATGCCATCAAGCGCGATGAGGTTGGCTTTGGCCGGCAAAAGATTGAAATTCAATAAGGCTAAGATAAAAACAACCAGGCCAATCGGGGCAAAAGCTAAAGATCGTTTGGTTGATTTGGAAACCGGTTTGGCTGGTGGATAATTATCTTGGTGCTTGTTGATGACGAAACCGACAAATCCAAGTACCATAAACAACATAATATAAGTAGCCAAGCAATCAAAGACAAAAATATTTTGAATAAAATGCGCCAAAAGAAACGCGCCGGCGACAAGATAAATCCAAAGGTTGCCCCGGTCTTTGATGGTAAATTTGGCTAGGTAATAAAAACTGATGGCAAAAATTGATAAATAAACCAGCAGGCCAATTAGTCCCGAGGCAACGGCCACATCAAAAACGGTATTATGAGCGCGATCAAACCAAATTTGCGAGCCGTTGTCTTTAAATATTTCCGCGTGAAAATATTTATTGAACGCCACATTGTAGTTTTCCCAGCCATAACCGATTAAAAAACGGTCGCGCCAGCCGCGCCAAGAAGAATCCCAGGCTAAAAGACGCGACTGGGTAGTAATGTCTTTGACGGAAATATTGGCGACGCGGTTGAGCGTGTTGGATTTTTTTATCCATTCGGAATGGCGGCTGCCCCAAACAAAAACAGAGCCAAAGACCAAAAAAGCCAAAAGGCATAGGGATATTGCTTTGACTTTGTTTTGCCGATGAAACAAGGGCACTAAGATTAAAAGCAAGATGAGGGTGGAAATCAAGGCGATGAGAGCGCCGCGAGTTTCCGATTGCCACAAAACATAAAGTTCAAAGGCGGTTAAGAGGCCGAATAAAATGCGCCAAAATATTTTTTTTCTTTCAAAAAATAAAAGCAGACACAACCAAAAATGACCCAGAGAGTAAGCGCCAAGATAAGCGGCGTTGCCAACCGTTGACGACAGCCGACCGCCGCCGGTGTTGATAATCCAAGAAATTTGCGTATATTCTTGAGCAATGGCGTAAAGACCAACCAAAAAACTGACAAAAATTGAGGCGGAAAAATAATTCAGCCACTGTTGACGAGTGCGCAAAATCTGGCTCAAAAGAAAACAAAAAAAGATCAGGTGGGAAATCGTCAGAATGCCCTCGCCTCTTTCAATCGTGCCCCAAAAACTGCGATAAAAATTGACGCCAGCCAGGCCGGTCAGAAAAACGACCGCGCAAAAAATCAAAATTGAGCGAACCAATTTATTGAAACGGGGACGATAATTCGCGTCAACTAAAACCAAAAGAAAATAAATAAAAAGAGCGGCTTCCACGATTATTCTAAAATAAAAAGTTTTCAGCGAAATAAAGGGGAATAAAAACTTGGCCCCGATCAAAAGCGGGGTGGCCAGCGTTAAATATAAACAGGCCCACAAGCCATAGCGCAGGTAGCGGGCCAGTTTGGCGTTTATTCCATTCATTAACTTTATTTTATAATATAAAGAACAAATAAACAAGAACACTAAAAACACAGAAAACACTAAAACACAAAAAACAATTAACCTGCCTACCCTGCCTACCGGCAGGCAGGCGGCAGGCAGGCGGCAGGCAGGCGGCAGGCAGGCGGCAGGCAGGCGGCAGGCAAGGAACAAAAAAAGCATGAAACTAAATAAAACATAGAGGGAAATTAAGAAATAAAGAAATAGCGCGGTATTCCCCATCGAATCGGCCGGGGGGCAAAAGCGAAAGATGATTAAACCCACAAAGTTGGGGCGAAAAAAATGCGAGGTTGAAAATTTCGGCCGATTCAGTTATAATAAAAACAATAAAGCCAGGCAATATCAGACTGGAATTTTGATGCATACGCGGCAAGGAAAGAAGCATAATTTGGGTTAATTAAAAAATTTTAATGATCGGCATTACTTCAAGAATCAAAAGATTAATTTTGGCTGCTGGGGATGTTATTATCCTCTATTTTTCGTTATGGCTGACTTTACTTTTGAGGTTTCAAAAGCCGGTGACAAATGAAATTTGGAACAAGCACTGGCTGCCGTTCACGATAGTGTTTTTACCGTGGCTGATGATTTTTTTTATAAATAAATTGTACGATCTGGAAACGGCCAAAAACGGCATAAAATTTTACGGCATACTTTTTAAAAGCTTGATCTGGTGTGCCGTTGTCGGCTTTGTGTTTTTTTACATAGCGACCACGGGCATTTCTCCAAAAACGATTTTGATTTTGGACATCGTGATTTTCGGCGCGCTCTTGACGGTTTGGAGAAGATTTTTCAACGCACTCATCATACACAAAAAATTTTTGGAAAACGCGCTGATTGTCGGTTTAACGGAAGAAGCGCTCGTTTTGGCAAAACAAGTCAACGATAAACAACAAATGGGTTTTAGGGCCGTGGCCATACTGAAATTGCCTGGCGACCGAGACTTGACGATAATTGATTCAAATTTGGAGGTCGCGACAACGGAACAAAATTTAAAAGAATTTATTAATATCAAAAAAATAAAAGGCGTCATCGTAGCCGCCAATCTCCACGATTCGCCGGAAACAATTAATCAGCTTTACGAATCCTTGCCGCAAAAAATTGCCATTTGGGATTTGCCCAAGTTTGCCGAAGAATTCACGGGCAAAATTTTAGTGAACACCATCGGACAATTGTGGTTTTTGGAAAACATCAAGGAGAGCAATAAAAAAATTTACGAAGCGGAGAAAAGAATCGCGGACATAATCCTGTCTTTTTTGATGCTTGCCTGCTCTATCCCCTTCTTACCGTTCATCTGTCTCGCCATAAAACTGGACAGCCCGGGACCGGGGTTTTTTAAACAACAAAGAACGGGCAAAAATGGCAAAAAATTTATGGCGGTTAAATTCAGGACGATGGCCGTGAATGCGGAAAAAAATGGACCGCGGTGGGCGCAAAAAAATGATCCG
>Ga0155976_123_pt1 | contig 7206 bp, 4 predicted proteins | sample RifCSPlowO2_02_FD_107630 | JGI IMG/M metagenome (GOLD analysis project Ga0155976, IMG submission 107630) | Candidatus Kuenenbacteria bacterium RIFCSPLOWO2_02_FULL_42_16 | reverse complement strand
CAAAACGGATTATTCCGCATTTCACCAAGACCTCCCTAAAGGGAGTTTGAATGGCAAGCGCGAAAGTCCTAATTAGTAATAAATTGAACAATTAAAAATAAAGATATGCCAAAGCAAAAGATTTTTTTCATTTGTTTAATCGCCGTTGTTTTAACTTTGATGCCGGCGATGAGAGCGGAGGCGCTTTACAATACGGTGGTTTGGGGGCCGGACGCCAGACTGTCTTTTGCCGGCGTGGCGCCAGTGTCCGATGGCGTTAAGGGAATAACGATTCAGGGCAACGGCACCACTCGTTTGCATTCCTATGTCTTGGATTTGGCCACGCTCAAGGTGACGATGTATCCCAGGTCAGAGTTGCATTTAAAATCAGCTGACCGCAAAATGTTCAGGACAAGCATCGCGACGACGGAAACCGTTTGCGCGGACGGATATTCCACTTTTGATTATTCAACGCCGGAAACAACCGTGACTTTTACCATTACCTTGAGCGATGGCGACAATTGTCCGGCGGTCGTAAAAACAGAAGCACCAACGTCGCCAGCAGTAGAGCAGATTGATATAACAAATTTAGACCGGATAACCAGCGCAGGACTGGTTAAAAAACTGGGACAGAACAGCAAAACTCATTTTGTTTTTGGCAATATCGTGGAAACGGTGAATATTTTGAGTGTGGGTGCGACAGAGGCAAAGATAAAATTGTCCGCGCCGGCTAAAGAATTAAACTTAAAAATTAACAAAGAAAAAACCGTGGATACTGATGCTGACGGCTGGAATGACTTAAATTTAATTTTGAAAAGCACGGCAGGCGGACAGGCGGAATTGTCAATGAAACAAATGTCGGTGATAAAAATAAACGGAGTGAACCCCGGAGAATTAGTTAAAGTGGCTGGCGGGACAACTGTTTATTATGTCGGCGCGGATAGCAAACTGTATGTGTTTCCTAATGAAAAAGTATATTACAGCTGGCATGAAGATTTCAGCGCGGTCAAGATAATCAGCTCCGCAGACTTGGCCAAATTCGGTTGGGGCGGATTGGTGACTTATCGGCCGGGCATTAAGCTGGTAAAATTCAGCATCAGTCCGGCAGTGTATTCGGTGGCCCAAGGCGGAGTGCTGCGCAAATTAAAAGATGAAAATATGGCCAAGGAAATGTATGGAGACAATTGGAACAAACAAATTGATGATGTCAACGAAGCTTTTATTTTTAGTTATACTTTTGGGGAGGATATCGTGAATATTGACAGTTATAGCAAGGGAGCGGAAACCACTTTAAATCCAAACATTGGGGTGGATAAGGGGATATAGGGAGGGAGGAATTATTCTAATTATTCTAATTGACCTAATTATACTAATTCCAAATTTTGAATTCTAAAAATATAAACATGGCGCGTGAGTTTCCCCTCCTCCCCGAGGAGGGGTGGATTCCGCGAAGCGGAAGACGGGGTGGTGGGAGAGCGGTAAGGCAAAACAAAAACCCCATTGCTGGGGTTTTTGTTTTGAAGCTAAATTTTTAGTAGCTATTTCTATTGCCACCTCGGTCGTCGCGGTTGTATCCGCCGGTGCGAGGCGCTCTGGTTTCCATGGGCCGAGCTTCATTCACGGTCAGGGTTCTGCCGTCAAGCTCTTTGCCGTTAAATGCCGCAATAGCTTTTTGGGCTTCTTCATCAGAGGACATTTCCACAAAGCCGAATCCCTTTGAGCGGTTAGTCATCTTATCTATGATGACCGTGGCCGACACGACTGTGCCAACTGTTGCAAAAGTATCTTTTAAAGTAGCTTCGGTGGTGCTGTAAGCCAAGCCACCGACATACAATTTTGTTGCCATATTTGTTTGCTTAAATTTTATTATAAGTAAGCCGACCAACTATTTTATTTCTCTTCTACAGCTTACTTTTGATGAAAACTAAGAAAGAAACTCAATAGCATCTTACTATTTATTACGCAGTAATACTAGCACGGTCTCGTGAAAAATACAATAGTGGCGCGTTGATACACAAAAGTTGCTTCAGTTTTGTTCACTTTACAATTAATTCTGGATGTTATATCTTTACCAAACAAGAATCACAATAATAGCCCTTAATAAAACTAATTGCAAACATATGTTGGAAAAAATCAGTAAAATTTGCGTCTATCTTTTAATTTTTCTGGTGCCTGTCTTTTTTCTGCCGACGACCGCCTGGCCATTGGCTTGGAACAAGTATCTTCTACTGGCGGTTTTAGCCGGTCTGGCTTTAATTTTTTGGCTAATTAGAATTATCAAGACTGGTGTTTTGAAGCTGAAGTGGACCAAGCTGGCCACGGCGGTTTTTATTTTATTGGTAACCTTGGGCCTAGCCACAATATTTTCCAATGCCAGGGGAGTTAGTTTCTGGCAGATCATCTCAGCCGGATCTTATCTTAATTTTATTTTTTACATTATTATTTTTTTTCTGGCTGGCAATATTTTTGACCGCGATAAAGATGTGGCCAGGGCGCTGGTCGTCTTGTTGGCCGGCGTCGCTCTTGCCAATTTGTTATTTTTAGCGCAATTATTTTTTGGTTCGTTCTGGCCGTGGGAATTCGCCCGGGCAATCGGTTTTAATTTGGTCGGTTCCGTCTGGGCGCTGGCTGTTTTAGCGGGTGGCATGGCGGTGATGCTGGTGGCCTTGCTCGGCCAAACGGCCATCTTTAAAAATAAATATTACCAATGGCTGGGCTATCTGATTTTGTTGTCGTTCGCAGTCAGTTTAATTATTATCGGTTTCAAGCCTGTTTGGTTGGCTATGGCTTTGAGTATGATTATTATCATTTGGCAAAAATTAAAGAGTTTCGCGCCGGCCAAAGAGGCGGAGCCCGGGGCAGTAAATTCAGGAAAAGAAGACGAGGGAGATAAAGGATCAAGTATTATTAATGTTGAAGCGCCGGCGGCCGACCGGGCAACAAAAATAGACTTAAAAGCGGTTTATCTGCCGGCAATAATTTTTGTGCTGGCAATTATTTTAATAGTGATTAAGGTGCCCTTGGGAGAACGGTGGCAGTTGCCCAATTTAATTACCTTAAACAGTCAAAGCACGAATAGCATTGTGGCGGATACTTTCAGGGACTCGTTTAAAAATATGGTTATTGGTTCAGGACCAGCGACTTTTGAATATCAATATCTTGCGCATAAACCAGCCGGCATTGCGCTAGGGCCTTTTTGGCAAACGCGCTTTGTCCAAGGCAAATACGCGTTGGCCACTTTTTTGGCAGAGTTTGGCATGTTGGGATTGGTGGGGTTTTTGTTAATCATAATATTTTTCTTGCGGCAGGGCATCAAAACGGTTATTTCATCCAAAGAAAAAGACGAGAGGCAGCCGGCCCGGTCAGCTGTTTTTGCGGCTGGTTTTTATTTTTTGTTCTGCTGGTTTGCGTATTCAGCTGATTTTACTTTGCTTTTCGTGGGCTTTTTAATTTTGGGTTTGTGGTTGGCGGTGAGTCGCGCGGAAAGAAAAGAAGTGGTTTTTACCAAGTCTCCGCAACTGGCGTTTCTTATCATGCTGATCAGCATTGTCATCATCCCCAGCTTGGTCATTGTTCTTTTTTGTTCCGGCAAAAAATATGTGGGCGCTATAAATTATAATCAAGCGCTGGCTGCCGCAACGAAAGAAGATATGGATATTGACATTGCGATTGGTTTGTTAATCAAGGCAGTCAAGCAAGACGGCGACAATGATTTGTATTTGAGAGAATTGTCAGAGGCCTATTTAATAAAATTTACTCAATTGGAAGCTAATACACAATTGAGCGCGGAGCAAAAAAAACAAGAAGCTCAAGCAGTGGTTAATGAATTGGAATCAGTGGCCCAGAAAATGTTGGCGGTCAATCCAAAAAACAGTCAGAATTGGGAACAAGTGGGCCGGATTTATGGCAGCTTCACAGCGCTAGACCCCGGCGCCTATAAATTATCAATAGATAATTATCTTAAAGCCGGCGAGCTGGATCCGCAAAATCCCTTGCTTTTGCTGAAAATAGCCAGCATAAATTTTGAAATGGCTAAAAGCGCTCGCAGCCAAGCTAAACAGCCAGGTATTAAAGCAGAGGACCAAAAACAACTGCAAGCGGTGGCTGAACAAGGTTTAAAAAGCGCTTTGGCATACGCGGATAAAGCCAGCGCCTTAAAAAGTAATTTTGTGCCAGCTTATTATTTTAGAGCGTTAGTCTATGATTTCTCCGAGCAATATGAATTGGCGCTGGTAAATTATCAAATAGTTTTGCAGGTAGAACCAACCAATCAAGAGATAATTGACCGGGTGAAAAAAATACGGGAAATTATAGAGAAGTAGAAACTAGATACCCGAAACTGAAAGTTGGGAAGTTATCCACAGTTAGGGTTGTATTTTTATGGAATAGGGTGTAAATAGTTTTAATTTTGTGGTATAATTTATTTATCACAATTGAGGATAAGTCAGTTCACCTCAATTAAAATTATAGTTATTTTTTTCCTGATTCCCATGATTAAGGAAAATTTGACTTATTATTCAGGAGATAGCATTATACATTGTTGCCTTTCCGGGGCAGGCATGAATTTTGAGGTTAATAATTATCAATAAAACAAGGTGTCTTTGAGACGCTTTTTTTATTTTATAAATCTATAATTGAAGTAGGACTTTCGCGTTTGTCATTCCCTTGCTTGACAAGGGAATCCAGTTTTTAAATAATGGCGCCGTTAGCTTATCCTCTGGATCCTCGGATCAAGTCCGAGGATGACAGAAGGAGGGCAAACGCGAAAGTCCTCATTTTATAAACTTATGATTAAAGGTCGAAGTTCAAAATTAAAGGTCAAAAATACCGAATTATTTAATTTTTTATTGGTGCACACTAAAAAATTAAATGTTATTAAATAATTTAGTAAAATGATTATGAACAATTTTTATAAAAAAAATACATTTTTCACTTTGATCGCGGCGATGGCGATGGTATTCTTAATACCAATGGCTGTTTATGCCGTAACGACAGTGGGCAATAATACTTCAGTCGGCGGCACCTTGGGGGTTACCGGCGCGAGTACTTTAAGCTCTACTTTGGCAGTAACCGGCAATGCCACTTCGTCCGGATTTTTGGTGGTTGGCACCACGAGTCCGGCCAATAACATGGCGGCTGGCGATTTATTATTGGGCGGCAACGCCACCACTACCGGTGATCTGGTTATTACCGGCGGAGATTTAAATAAAAATGCCGCGGCCTTGACAGTGGGCGGGGCGGTGAGCCTGGCCAGCACCTTAACAGTGACCGGCAAATCAACCTTAACCGGCAATGCCACTTCATCAGGATTTTTGGTGGTTGGCACCACTAGTCCAACCAACAACATGGCGGCTGGCGATTTACTCTTGGGTGGTAATGCCACAACTACTGGCGACTTGGTAATTACTGGCGGGGATTTGAATAAAGACGGCACTGGTTTGACTATCGGCGGCAATGCTTCAACCACTGGTGATTTAGTCATTGTCGGCGGCGATTTGAATAAAGATGGTACGGCCTTAACGATTGGCAGCGCAGTTACTCTTTCCAAGACGACTGCCACCGGATTGACTCTTTCAGGCACTAACTCAACCGCGGGCATTGCTTTAACCGGAACACAAACAATAGGAGTTAGCGTCGCTAATACAGTTACAACAGGGATTAACTTTGCTGGTGGAGAGGAAACCCGACCCATCAAAGTTGGGACTCTTAGTTCATCTGTGCCTGGGAGTGGCGTAGAACTTACTACTGTGAACGCTGATAACTATGCCGCCGCAGTAGATGTAAATGCAGATGATAATAATACAGCAAGATCAGTCGGGGAACAAGCAATCGGTATCAAGTCAAGATTGATGATTTATCAAGAGAATTCCAATGAAGACTGGGCTATTGACGGACTTACAAAATACAGTACAGTAGATAAAGATGAAAATATCTCTGCCGGAGTTATGGGTAGGTGGGAATCAGCAGGTGCAAGCACTATTACTGCCACCGGGTGGGGAGTAGCCGGAGTAATTGGCAGAATAGGCACTGCTGGCGGAGCCGTAGCAATAAGTGACGGGGCAAGAGCGGCTGCTCTGATGGCATTTGGAAACAATGCTAATTCCAATGCTTTTACAGGAGACGGTAAGTATGTTGGGCTTTGGGTATTACAGTCAAAAACAGGAACTCTACAACCATTTGATTATGGTGTGGAAATTGAAAATAGTGCCGCGACAACCGGTATTCAGATCGGGACTGCAACCACTGGCATTAATTTAGCTGGAACTAATACCACCGGAATTTCTATATCTGGACAGAATACGACTGCAATAGATATTACCGGCGGAGGCGCGGTAACAACAGGTATTGATATTGGAACAGCTGTGACTGGTCTTACCTTTACTGGCGGATATACTACGGCTGCAATTCAGTTGGGTACTTCAGGTTCCAAGATAACCTTAGCAGCAGCTGGTGATTATGCAATTGATATTAACACAACCAGTGCTTCCACAGATACTGGTACCAGCGTACAACCAGTGCATATGATCAGCACGATGACTGGCGTGGGTGGTGTTGGCGGCAGAGCGCTCTTTGAAATGGACACTGAAGTTGTTTTAGGCGGTTGGGCCAATGCTTTGAAGGGCTATACAGATTTTGGTACTAATGGTTCGGTTACTGGTTTGGGTAGCGCTATTGTAGCTGAAATGAGAATGCCAGCAAAAACATTAACAGCTGGAACTTACGCTCCTTTAGAAATTGAGTTAGTTACGCAAGCAAACGGAGCAACAGGCGGAACACCAGTTAGTTTTATTTACGCCGAACTTGTTGGGGCTGATGCTACTGCAAAGACAGACATGGCAACAACTGGATCTGTTTTTAATTTTGCTGGTATGGAAGATGCTGCTGGTGGTATGTGGGAGGCAGAGGTTGTAGGTGCTGGTAATGTTGACTTTACTCATGTTCTTAAAATCTTGATAAATGGAACGTCATATTATATTGGTTTGAACACCGCTAAAACATTCTAAGAGAATTTTAATTAATTATTTTAACCAAAAAGCTTAAGGCGCCCCGACAAGCGAAACGCTGTCGGGACGCCGCGAATGATTTTTTTGGTTGAAAGAGATGTTCGTGGTTTGATTATATTTCCCCCTTTTTCTAGAATTGTTTTAAGAATAAATAATTAAATGAAAGGTCGTTGGGGGAAAAATCATTTTATTAACGCAAAGATTATGAATAAAAAAAGATTAT
>Ga0155976_119_pt1 | contig 7750 bp, 6 predicted proteins | sample RifCSPlowO2_02_FD_107630 | JGI IMG/M metagenome (GOLD analysis project Ga0155976, IMG submission 107630) | Candidatus Kuenenbacteria bacterium RIFCSPLOWO2_02_FULL_42_16 | reverse complement strand
AAAGGTTCCAATATTACGGATGAACGATTGCGGTTTGATTTTTCACATCCGGAAAAAATGACGAGCGAGCAAATTAAACAAGTTGAAGATTTAGTTAATGAACAAATTCAGAATAAAATTGATATTGAATGCGCAGAGATGAGCGTTGAAGAAGCCAAGGCGCAAGGCGCGATTGGGGTATTTACTAATAAGTATGGCGAAAGAGTAAAAGTTTATTCAATTTCCGCATCGCCATCACCGTCTCCGTCTCCGTCAGATAACGAAATTGAAGCATCTTTTTCAAAAGAAATCTGTGGCGGGCCCCATGTGAAAAATACCAGCGAGCTGGGGCATTTTAGGATTATCAAAGAAGAGGCGTCGTCTGCTGGTGTGCGGAGAATTAAGGCGGTGCTGGAATAGTGAGGGTGGTCGTTTGATGGGTACAGAGGAGGGCGGGGTTAATTACAAATTGTCTAATTTCTAATTCCTAATAAAATGCTAAATTATAAAATTTCTAATTTTAAATTTTACCGTTTTGCTGGATTTGAGTATTGGGCATTTTATTAGAAATTAGTTATTGGAAATTAGAAATTAGTGATGGAAAGTGGAAAAAAGAAAGTAGTATTGTTTATTACCCCATTATTTTATTGTTTCGTTGCTATACCGTCGGAGAGTATTCGGGCGAGCGGAGGGAGAAGGCGGACAAAGGCCCGTTTTTTGTTTTGACATAAAGTATTTAAATGTTGTAAAATGAAATAAATACAAGGTGATTTTATGGTTTCCAAATACGATTATCGCAAAAGAGAGCTGGGCGACAACTATTACGGCGCCAAGCCAAAAAAGAAAAACAAACTAGCCAGGAGTTTCGGTTTATTGGTTTTTTTTGCGTTTTTGGCAGCGCTTTTTATCTATGTTTTCCCGGAAGTGGAAATAACCATAGTGCCAAAAACAGAGAAAATAACCAATGATTTTGAAGTGATAATCGATGGCAGTCTAGAGGAAAACGATTTGGAGCACAATAAATTGTCAGCCGTTGCCGTGACAGCCGAAGACGGTTTGGAAAAAATTTTTCCCACTACCGGAGAAAAAAATGTGGGAGAAAAGGCGGTTGGCGCGGTGGTTATTTACAACCAGACTGGTTTGGTCCAGCCATTGACGACCAACAACAGTCTGTCAAGCGATGAAGGGCAGATTTTTTATTTGCAAAATAATATTGAAGTGCCAAAGGCTGAAGTTTCAGCCGAAGGGACAATTGTCTACGGCATGATTACAGCCAAGGTAATTGCCAAAGAAGGCGGTGAAGCGGGCAACATTTCGCCTGGACGGTTGACAATTATTGATTTATTGTTTAATAAACAGAGCAAAATTTACGGCGAAGCCAAGGAAAAATTTTCCGGCGGGAGCGACAAGACAATCAATGTGGTTTCTGAAGACGATTTGAAAAACGCCGAGAAAGTTTTATCCGACAAGCTTCATCCAAAATTAAAAGAACAACTATTAAGCAAGCTTGGAGACGGCCAAGAGGTGACCGACAAGATGATAAAATATCAAAACATGAAGATAGAAAAAACAGTGGAATTGGAAGAGGAGGTGAACGAATTTACCGTCAAGCTTTACGGTCGAGCGGAAACGATAGCTTGGGATGAGGATAAAATTAGAGAGATTTTAAACACCAAATTGGCTGGTTATCAAAAAGACGGTAAACAAGTGGTGGCTAGTTCACAAGATGTGTTTAAGGTGGAGGTGAAGGAATTTGATTTGGACAAAATGACGGCCAAGTTGGCGGTGCGCGCGGAAAATCAAATTTCTATGCCCGTGGAAGCGGACAAGATCAGAGACGAACTGAAAGGCTTGAGTGAGACGGAAGCCAGAAGATCCTTACTTAGCAAAGGCAATATTAAGGATGTGAGGTTTAAATTTAATTACAGTATCACCAATAAGATCCCTCAAAACGGCAATAGGATTATGATTAAGGTGGGGTTGTAGAACACCGGGGGCACAGAAAACACGAAAACACAAAAGCACAGAAAACATAGTCCGCCAATTTCCAGAGTAGATTATTTTTGTGAGTGGAAGGTGCCTGCCTGTCCGGTAGGCAGGGGTCAGCCTAAGGCTGAGAATAAGGGGAAGGAAGTAATGGGATACGCGGCGCGACTGTCATTCTCCGGCTTGACCGGAGAATCCAGACAAAAAATGAACAGAAAAAGAATTTAAGATTTAAAACTGGATCCTCGGATCTCCCCCGCTCTTCGCGAAGGGCGGGGTCGTCTGAGGATGACAGAAAGTGAGGCGGATTGGCGAATGCTTTGAGTTATATTAATCAATAATTAAAAACACTCCGATACCAATCGGGGGGTGATTTTAATTTGCCATAATTATATTTTCAACTTCATTTCCATAGTCAGATAGCCGATGCCAAAAGGATGTTCATAAGAAAGAACCTGCGGAACATAGGGGACTCGGTAGAGGGCGCCCAAAAGAAGCATGATTGGTTTAAGACCGCATTCTTTCGCTTCTTCGGACAAATTTTTTTCAATAGCCATGATCTCGTTTATTTTTTTATGTTTCAAAAATTTAATGAGCGCGTGGTCAAATTCTTTGGTCCGGGGAGAGGTGCCGCCGATCGGCGAGTCAGGGGAAATTGTATGCGAGAGGTCGCCTGAAGCCACCAGCGCGATTTTTTGAGTGGTTTTTTGGCAGGCTTTTTTTAAAAGTTGGCCGAAAGAAAAAATTTCTTGGAGATTGAAAGATATTGGCGGGTGAAGGGCAAGCAGTTTAACGCCGATCAGCTTTTGCGTCAAGTAAAAGAGGGGAATTGTCAGGCCGTAATCAACCCCTTCTTCGTTAATAATTTGCAAGGGAAAAGTTTTTTTCCGGCCGTTATTCAGACTATTAACGGCTTCCGCCAACTCAATATTTACGGCGAATTCCAGCCCGGTGGCCAAATCGCCAAAGTTTTTCAGGGAACCGAGATAGCGAGGTGCGATATTCATGATAAAATGTTCGCTTGGTTTATGGTAGTGGGGAGAAATGACAACAATAGTGTCCGGTTTGTCGGACAGCAGTTTTTCGTTTAGTTTTTGAAGGGAATTGACAGTGGTTTGTAATTGCGTTAGATTGTTCTGGCCGATAGCTGGAATAATTAGGGGTGGATGCGGACAAATAGAGGCAAAAGTGAGCATAAAGATTATTTATTTAGGGTTATGATTTCACCGGTAGTATGCAATTCCAGGGTTTTTTTGTCAACATAAATTATATTTTCTGGTTTGAAACCCATACCTTTAAAAGCCGCATAAGAGTCAAACGGTTTTTTAAGACTTGAGGAAATAAAATAAACCGTAGACTCGCCTTTGGGAGAAACCAATTCGCCGTCACGGAGTTTGATTGCCGCGCCAGTTTCGTATTGGTCCAGTTCTTTGGCGCTGGCAGCCGTTATTTTTTTATTTTTATAATAGATTTTTAATAAATCCCTGGTTGGAATAGGGTATTTGACGCCTAATTTGACAAAATAGACGCCGCCGGTTTTTTTGTCTTGCAGCAAAGTGCCGGTCGGGTGAAGATCTTTTTTAGTGACGGGTTCGCCAAATTTATAAGGGAAAATGTCTTTGTTGCCAACATGGATAATTTCTTCCAGGTTGAAGCCGAGCAGTTTGAAAGTTTCTTTGGAATCAATCGGACGCAAGGTATCGTCATCCAAAAGATAAATGCCGCCGGTTGGAATTTGGAGGAGGGAATAATTCGGATATTCAATGGGACTGCTAAGCGAATATTTGTCTAGCTCGGCAGGTTTGACCGGGATGACTTTGTCAAAAGAAAGATAACGGCTCAAGAATGCTGATTTGGACAGAAATGGCTGTTTGGCGCCGTCTCTTATAAGATAAATGCCGCCGCTCTCGGCGTCTTGCAGTAAGGTGCCGTCAAGATAGCTGACGGCAAACCACTTTTCCCACAGATTGGCCAATATTTCATTGCCGTGCAGGTGGGGCGTATAAATATAGAGCGTCCGAGTGGCGTCGTTTTTTATCGTAACTTTTGTGTCGTCAATGGCATATGTTTGGCCGACTTGGTATTTGAACTTATCCGGATTGTCAAAATAAAAGCGCGTGCCGCCGGCGCCATAATCCACTTGTTTGTAAAAGCCTTTATATTTTTGGACGCCGGGATCATTTTTGGTACAACTGTCGCAGATGCCGTAGCCGGTAGCCCAATTATATTGGTCTTCGCTGGGATTTGGATCAGTAACCAGGCTTTGTTCTTTTTGAAGAAGCGCTAAAACATATTTGGGGTTGATGCGATTGAGCCGGGCATTGTCATAAATTATTTGCGCAGCAGTCATTCTGACGGTTGGATCAACATATTTGGCCAAGGGACTGTCTTTTACTTCTAAAAATTCCTGGATTTGGTCCAGATTCATTGTATTATAATCAGTAAGTTCAACATCGGTGATAATTAAATGGGGATTGAATTGAGCCGAAGCTGGCAGACTAGGCGCGAGGGCTCCGATAAAAAAACCAAGTAAGCTCAAAAAAGCGGTTAATTTTTGTATTTTTAACATAAAAAAGAATCATAAAATTGATGGTAATATTATAGCATGAAAACAAGAAAACAAGAAAGCGCCAACAATAAAAAACAGTTAACAATCAACAAGAAACAAGGAAAACGCAAGAAAGCAGGAATCAGAAATCTAGCAATCAAGAAACTAAGGAAATGGTCGAGTGGAAGGCATGGCGCGGCTGTCATTGTCCCGCTTGGCGGGACAATCCAGAAAAAACAAAAAAAGAATTGAGAATACTGGATCCCCAAACCTTGTCACGGTCGCGACTTGTCCCCATGATGATAAATAAAGCATTTGAAGGTGGCAGAAGGTGAGTCTGGAGTTGCGGCATTATCATTTGGAATCAATGTGCTATAATTATGTAATAATAATTCTAATGTTTAAATGTTCAAAAAATGTTAATTTACAAAAAAAAGAATTTTTATGGCCAAGCGGGGCTAACCTTGGTGGAAATTTTGGTGTCCGTGGGTATTTTTTTGATAATCACGACATTGGTTTGGCTTTTTATCAAACAAAGTTATTTTTTTCAAAGTTTCGCTTTGGAGCAGACAACTTCCATTAACGAGGCGCAGAGGGGTGTAGAAACAATAGTCAAAGAATTGCGTGAAGCAGCGCCGGCTGATACCGGAGCCTATGCGATAGAGCGGGCGGATAATTTTGAATTGATATTTTTCAGTGATTATGATCGTGACATAGCGGTGGAGAGAGTGCGCTATTTTCTTGTCGGTTCTGATTTCAAGAAAGGCGTGACAGAAGCGTCCGGAACATCCTTGCAGTATTTGCCGCAAAATGAAGGAGTGACTGTGCTTTCCCGATATGTCAGGAATACACAAACAGAGCCAGTTTTTACCTATTATAACGGGGATTATCCGGGGGACGCGGAAAATAATCCTTTGGCAGTACCGGCTGATCCCTTGGCTTTGAAACTGGTGCATATACATTTGAAAATTAATGCCATTCCAGATAAAGCACCCAAGGAATTTGACCTGGCGTCTGATGTGCAGATCAGAAATTTAAAGGACAATCTATAGTCCAAAAAGCCTACGGCTCCTGGGAGCCTAATCAAGAAATCAAGAAATCAAGAAATCAAGAAAGCAAGGGAAAGCAGAATACGCGGCGCGATTGTCATTCTTCAGCTTGACTGGAGAATCCAGAAATAAAAAAGAAAAAGAGAGAAACAGACTAGGCGGAAATAAACAGAAATTAAGAAATTGAGAAATAGAAAGCAAAAGATAAATTTATTTATTAATTGAAGTAGCGCGTATGAAGAAAATATCAATTTTGTTTTTAGTTATCCTGATGGCTGGCGTATCAGTCGGCTGCGTAAAAAATGGCAAACAAACGGCGAAAGAAAATAAAGAAACAGTTGCCGGCGGCGTGGTGGGCAGTTGGGAATTACCGGCAGAGAACAACCAAACAGCGGAAACAGCGACCAGCACCGTGTTGGTTTTGGTGGGTGATAAAACGATTGACTTGAATACGGTGGAGGTGACGGGTTTTAGCAAGGCGATATTGAAAACAAATTTTGGCGATATTACCGTTCAGCTTTATTCAGATTTGGCTACGACGACGGTGATCAGCTTTTTAAAACTGGCCAAGGCCGGATTTTACGATGGCACTAAATTTCATCGCATAGTTAAAGATTTTATGATTCAGGCCGGTGATCCAAATTCGCGGGATAATAATTGGGCCGATGATGGGGCGGGCGGACCAGGCTATACTTTTAACGATGAGATCAATGACAGAAAATTAGTGCGCGGTTCTTTGGCCATGGCCAATGCCGGGGTTAATACCAACGGTTCGCAGTTTTTTATAGTGACGGCTACTTCCACGCCCTGGCTGGACGGTTTGCATACTAATTTTGGCCAGGTGACGAAAGGGCTGGAAATAGTAGGCAAAATTCAATTGGTAAAAACCAATGAGAATGATCATCCGACAGAAGATGCGATTATACAAAAGATAGAGTTGGTGAAGTAGGGGGAAACATAAAAACACAAAAAACACTAAAGCACAAAAAACAGTTAACAATTAACAAGGAATAGGACAAAAAATAAATATAATTTTCAATCATTAATCATCAATCTAAAATTATAAATTTATGCAAAAAGTGTGTCTGGTGGCGGTGGATTTGGGGTATGGACATCAAAGGGCGGCTTTCCCTTTGCGGTTTTTGGATAGGAAGGGTGAGATGACTTTGGCTAATAATTATCCGGGCATACCGGATAAAGACCGGGAAATCTGGAATCAGGGAAGAAAACCGTATGAGTTTATTTCGCGTGCCAAACACATCCCGATTGTCGGTGATTTGTTGTTTATGGGTATGGATTCTATGCAGAGAATCAGGGATTTTTATCCGAAGAGAAACCTGTTCCGTCAGAGTCTGCAGTTGCGCACGAACATCATAATGATTAAAAACAAGCAGTGGGGCAAGGATTTGATTGACAATAAAGACCGGGAAATCTGGAATCAGGGAAGAAAACCGTATGAGTTTATTTCGCGTGCCAAACACATCCCGATTGTCGGTGATTTGTTGTTTATGGGTATGGATTCTATGCAGAGAATCAGGGATTTTTATCCGAAGAGAAACCTGTTCCGTCAGAGTCTGCAGTTGCGCACGAACATCATAATGATTAAAAACAAGCAGTGGGGCAAGGATTTGATTGACAAACTGGACCGGGAAAATTTGCCGCTGTTGACGACATTTTTTACCGTGGCGTATATGGCCGAGGAATTTAATTATAAAAATGACGTTTATCTCGTGGTGTGCGACGCGGATGTCAGCCGGGCCTGGGCGGCGCCCAATCCGACCAACAGCAAAATTAAATATTTCGCGCCGACTAGAAGGGTGTATGAGCGGTTGCAGCTTTACGGAGTCAAGTCGGAAAATATTTACTATACCGGTTTCCCTCTGCCAAAAGAAAATACCGGCAATGATGATCTCAATGTCCTCCGGCACGATTTGGCCGCGCGGCTTAGAAATTTAGACCCCAAGAATTATTACCTTAGTAAATACCAGAAAACCATTGAGGAACAATTGAAAGACGAGCGGGTGCCGGATCAGCCGACGCATCCTTTGACTATCACTTTTGCGGTGGGCGGAGCAGGCGCGCAAAGAGAGATGGGGGCGAAGCTGGTAAAAAGTCTGAAACGCAACCTGGAGAAAGGTGAGGCAAGAATAAACCTGGTGGCGGGAATCCACAACACGGTGAAAGATTA
>Ga0155976_112_pt1 | contig 8267 bp, 10 predicted proteins | sample RifCSPlowO2_02_FD_107630 | JGI IMG/M metagenome (GOLD analysis project Ga0155976, IMG submission 107630) | Candidatus Kuenenbacteria bacterium RIFCSPLOWO2_02_FULL_42_16 | reverse complement strand
TATTAACCTTTTCCGGATCAACTCCAGGCAACGGCGTTTCCACATAAACATTATTTTCGTCCTCCCAGACATCAACTGCCGGCGCGAAATTTGACAAACTCGCGCTCGGCCAGCCGTCAAAGAGGCGCTCCATTTCATTGAACGGATCAAGCATGGGGGTCCATTTAATGAGAGACATATAAACTCCATTTAATCCCCGTGAGCGTTTGGAACTGACGGGAATTTTAAAAATAATTAAAATATTAAATACCAATAATCAAGATACAAACACCAAACAAACTCCAAATCACAAAATCCAAATAAATATTTAATCCTCAAAATTCAAATTTTAAATTACAGTTTGGTTCGTTTGTAATTTGGCACTTGAGATTTGGAGCTTGGAATTTTTTTGGTTTTTGTTTCTTGATGTTTGATTCTCCTAAATGATTACTTTCGCCGCCTGAATCACTTTGCCGTTCAGCTTATATCCGGCGCTGATTTCTTTTTTAATAATCTTGCCGGATGACTTGGCCTCTTCTACCTGCCCCGCATCTGCGCTGGTGTTTTCCGTGCTGTGTGTGTTTTCCGTGCTGTGTGTGTCTTTGTGTTCAACCGCTTCATGCAAGGCCGGATCAAATTTTTGTCCGACTGTTTTTATCTCTTCAATGCCCTGGTTTTCAAGAAATTTCTTCAGCTGATTTTTGATGTGCTCAATGCCGACCACCCAATTAATTTTCTTCTGCTCTGCCGGAATATGCGTAAAAGCGAGTTTCAGATGGTCATAAATCGGCAATATTCCGTGTAATATTTCCAGACCGGCAAATGCCGCCCATTCCTGACGCCGGGACGCGGTTTCTTTGACCAAATTTTGGTAATCAGCCTGGCTGCGCTGCCAGCCGGACAGATATTCCGCGCATTTTTTTTGACATTCAGCCAAAGCGCTATCATCACTCTCGCTTTCAACTGTCTCGTCCGCCTCGGCGCCGGCTGCCTTTTTTACAATCTCATCATCTTTTTCATGACCGTCTTTTTTATGCTGAAACATAATTAATCGTATGTTTAATTTAATAATTCTCTAACAAAAGTCACCAGCCCGAGATTACGCTCATAGTCCATGCGCATCGGCCCGATCAGACCGAAAACCTTGCCGCTCTTTTTCGTTAAAATACTCGCGCAATCAGATGAGAAAGCATTGTCTTTACCGATTTTTATCTCGATGTCTTTTATCTTGTCGTAAAGACCGTCTAAGACTTCGTCAAAGTTATCCACTACCTCGGTCAGACGATAAATCAGATTGAAGTCGGCGAATTCCGGCTGCGACAGCAAATTGGATAAGCCGGTGTAATAGGTGTTGTTTTTTGACGGACAATAGACCACGGCCGTATCCGCGAGTTCAGCGACTGCTTTGGCCAGCATTTTCTCCGCGCCAGCGCCGGATGGTTGTCCGCCGCTTTCTTTGGCTTGCTCTAAAATTTTTTTATCCCGTTCTCCGACTGCGGGATTTTTTGACAAATAATTGGCGACATAATAATTATACCCTCTTTCCGTCGGCACGCGGCCGGCCGAAGTATGCGGCTGATAAATCAGTCCCTCGGCCTCAAGCTCGGCCATATCGTTTCTGGTCGTGGCCGAAGAAACTTCCAAATTATATTTTTTAACCAGAAATTCCGAGCCAATGGCCTTGGCCGTAGTGATATGCTCAAGCACGATATTATGGAATAGCTCTTTCTGTCTGTCGTTCATATTTTGTCGTATAAAGACATTATAATACTTCTGTTAGCACTCGTCAAGAGAGAGTGCTAATTTAGTTATAGCACCTTATCACTGACTGTCAACAACAAAAATTATATCCCCATTTAAACAACCGCCCTCAAACCAAAAGGCTGCCGGTCTTTTTTTGCCAGGGCTCAAGAATTTTTTAAAACTTTTCATCCGAGTTGCAGTCGGAAATTTTGAGATTCCTAGGCCCATATTTGCGATCGGCAGCCTTTTGGTAAAAATATTCTATTTTTCCTCCCATAATTATACATAAAAAAATAAAAACTGGCAAATAACAAAAATCCCTCCAAATCAAAATTGATTTGGAGGGACAACTAAAGATTGGATCAAATAATTTGGAGGTTAAAGTCTGCCTTTAGGACAGATTTTTAACCATGAATACAAGCATGGTTAGAAAAAGGTGTAATATAAGCTAAAAGCCTTATTACTAAAAATACTGATTAAATGGCCAAATCCAGTCGAAACCAGATTATAACCACTAACTAATATTTAAACCTCCAAATTACTTAATTCAATTCTTTCCATTTAATTGTTAATTTTCCATCATAGGACTTTCGCGTTTGCCCCCCTTCTGCCATCCTCGGGCTCTTTTTTCTGTCATCCCTGCCTACCGCCCAAGCGGGACAGGCAAGCAAGGGAATGACAAACGCTAAAGTCCTGCGTCATTAATTTTCAAATCTTGGCATAATAACATATATATTAAATCTTGTCAAGTAAAAATCCAGTAAATAATAAATTTTACTTGATATTAGCCAAAAGAAAAAACCGTTTTATTACTAAATACGGTCTTAATCTTACTTTTTTAACTTTATAAATTTAATCAACTATAATGGCTTTTCTCGCCGTACTATCTTCCAGTAAGCGTAAATAATATGTCCGGTCGCCAAAATATTAATCGCATACAGCATCCATGAAGCCACGCCTCTTCCCCAAAACCCGAAAATCACGCCTAATACCGCCACGCAAAACGGCGTCTTGTAATAATTTAGTTTTGCCACTGGTCTGATAATCCAATCCGTAGGCTTGTTTTCGTTCCTCTGAATAATCACTAATAAATACAAAACCGGCACGGCTAATAAATTATAAGCCAGGGCTTTAATGCTCAAAAAATCAAGCCTGATTAAACTTAAAACAACCAAAGCATAAACCGCCTGATCCGTTAAAACATCAATAAATTTCCCGCGGTCGGAATCTTCTTTGGCATACCGCGCCAACGACCCGTCGAAAACATCAAAAAAATAAACTGCCAAAAAAATGATCGCCGCCGCGTAAACATTTTTTGTCACCAACCACATGGCCACCACCCCGCCTAGCGCCTTTAGAGTACTCAACATGTTCGCGGTAATACCAAGCCGGCGCAAACAAAACAAAACAGGTCGCAATAATCCGTCTTTGGTCGTTTGCATTTTTATATTCAATTCATCCAATCTACCGTTAAAGTCTTTGACCATAAGCCTTAAGTCTCTTTTATCACCGCTCCGTAATATTTATCGCCGTCAATGTCAAAATTTACCCGCAAAGAATTATTCGAAACCGTCGCTTCTTCTTTGGGCAGATATTCCCCTACCAGCCAACCGCCGTCAACCGTCAAGTTGCTTGAAAATTGGTCATCGTTGCTGCCCGGCTGTTTTTGCACCAACAGTCCATAAATATAATCTTGTTGCTTGGTCTGCTGTTTTTTTCTGAACCCGAAATACTGCTTCACAAGCGACCACCAGTCATGCTCCTCCGCTGCCGCCGTCCTTACCTCATCACCGCCCTGTATGCGCCATGGCAAGAGGTATTTAACGCTGACTTTTTTTATCTCGCCCGGCGCCACTGAAAGCCAATTGCCAAAAGAAGTTTTGCCAAATTCATCCACTATTCTCGTACCTGACTCGCCATCAACCCGCAAATTACTTTCCAACCTGGTCAAATCTGGATCGGCCTCCACGCCACTCGTTGCCGTCTGAAATTCCCTGTCGGTCGGCATCGGATCAAAACCGCTTGTTGCCAAAAGCTTGCTGTCTTGCGGCACATAAAAACGCACGAAATCGGTATTGGTTTGTCCCTCAAAAACATCGCCGACCTTGCCCTGATGTTCGCGAGTCAAAGTTACCGCGTCCACGATCTCGCCGTTGTTCATAATTTCAATTTTATGCTCCACGGTATTCTTTATCACCTGGTCAGTTTTGCCGCCGGCGATATTGGTATGCACTATTGCCAAATAATCTTTATCATACTGTTCCACCCGGCCTGTCCATTTCAGCTTGTCAGCTATCTTCTGAATATCTTGATCTTTAAAATATGTCAAAAGGTCTTTGCTTTTGAGAGAATCAAAAATTATCTGCAAAGCCTCAACTCGTTGCTCTCCCTCCAAACTAAAAACCTTGTCTAAAACCATCGGTAATAAATCTCCAATAAATTTTTTTGGCTTATTTTCCGCCTTGTCATAATTTATTTCTACTTCCGCCTGCGTCAACCGCCGGAAATTGTTGTCGTCAATGGTCATTTTGTAATCCGGCATTTCAATCTGACCGGTTAGTTTTAATAAGTCTTCTAAAACATCAGGCGTGAAGCTGACGACGCCGTCCACGCTCGGACCGCCTGATTTGTCGTAGAACCAAGTGATCTTTTCCGCCGAGGACGGCCAGTCAAAAAACCAATTGGCGTTCCACGGCTGCCAGATCGGAGAAAACAAATGGAACGGATAAGGCGCGTCCACCATAACCGCCAAAGAACCTTTTAAATCATAAAATCCGCCACCGGGCACTTCTATTTTTTTTATCTCTCCATTTTTCAGATCCACCACCGCGTAGGAGCCCAAAAATCCGCCGGTCGGCCTCAATTCGGCATTATTCTGAAAAACCAAAAGCCACCGTTTTGGTTCATCAACTCCGAGCATGCTAACGACTATTTTTGTCAGGTCGCGATAATCTTCCAAAAGGCTTGCAATCATTGGCAATTGATTTTTTACCGTCGCCGCTTGCTCACGGTAAGCTGACAATCTGGCGTTGCCTAAATCAACCTCTTTTATTATTTTTTCTATCGCTGTTGCGTCCGCGACCGCTTGTTCCAAGTCCCGGTCCACCGCCCGCCAATCTATTTTGTCCATGCTTTTGGCCTCTGGTCTACTGTCGGCTTCTATTTGTTTATAATCAATATTGCCGGTAAATTTAGCCATTAACTGGCTGGTCTTGGCCAAAATTCTGCCAACATTAGCTGACTTTATTGCCACCTCAAGCAGTTGAGTACCGGCTCTCACATCCGGCGCCAAGCTCGCCAGCCCATTGGCCAAAATACCAAGCCCCCTAAAACTATTTTTTGCTCTTTCAAATTCTTGCCCGGCTAAAACAAATTCTCTGCCCGCGTCCTGGATATTCAAATCCTTGCCGGCAATGCCGGCTTGCAGCAAATGTTGGACTCCAAACTCTGACGCGCCCAGCACCACGGCTTTTGTTTGTTCTGCCCGGCTGTAAAATAAATAAATTTGTAAGGGTAATATCAAAAACAGAGCCGCCACGGCGAAAATACCCGCCGCCCTGAAACGCCAATTATGTTTATAAAACTTCTTGTTATCTTCAGCCAATAATTCCTCCGCGACCTCATTGGCTTCAACCACCTCAACCGACCTGAAAGATAAATTAAAACCCCCAAAAATATAAATAAAAGCATACTTAAAAGCCACTGCCACCTGCCAAATAAAAACTATTGATCCTTTAACTGCTCTATAGAAAAAAATTACCGCGCCAACTACTGTCTTGCCTATCGCCACTGTCACACCAAAACAAATTTTGAATAATAACTTCGCTGACCAAAGACCAATCCTAAATAAAAACATCTTTGCCCTTGATTCGCGCAATTTCGGCGCCTTGGTCCATTCCACCGCCCGATGAGCTTTTAATTTTGCTTCGTCAAAAATTATACCCGAATCTCTTCTCAAATTGTTCGGATTAAATTCGTCGTTCTTCTGCCAAAAAGCAAAATTTTTATAATCATCCTGTTTCGGATTATAATATTCTCCAGTCTCATCCCCGCCGGCCGGCTCCTTTATTTGATAATAATTAAACTTTTCAGATTCACTTTCTTTTTTTATAGCGCTGGCTTGTTCTTCTTTTTCTTTCAATAAAAACTCCCAAGACAGCTTTTCCAGCTCCTGTTGCAGTTCCTCGCTGAATAAATCGTGCTTGTTTTTATTTGTATTTCCCTCTTTCATCTTGCCTAAGCTAAAATTTACTCGGCCGCCGTGGGCCCAGTCTTTTCCACCTCTTTATTTTAGCACTTTTTTGAATAAAAATAAAAACGACGGCCAGTTTGCTGACCGAGGCTTTTAATATACTTTTTAAATTGGCACTGGCAATCCAATTTTTTGCAGCGGCAAATAGTTGAAATAGTACGAGCATCCTTCAACGGATATAACATAATCTAAAACATCTTTATATTCCGGCTTTTTAAACCAGTCGTCTAAAATATAGATATACTTGACTTCCACATTTAATCTTGATAAAAGTTTTCTGTATTGTTTAATCTTAAAATCGCAAGTCTGTAATTTCTCGTCAATAGAACCACCGACTGTTTGGGATTTCATTTCTAATACAAAAAATGTGTTATTCACAATCACGAAAATGGCATCATCGGGCACAACCCTTTTTGATACAAAATTTTTATAATTAATGCCTTCTTTGGCAAGATATCGGTAAAATTCATATTTTTTAAAAGATGCGGCGACTTTTTTATTTTTGTAAAAAATTTCAGCGCCTTTAACAGAATAATTTTTCTGTTTTTTGATTTTTAGTGTCAGTAATATAAACCCTATTATTTTTAAAAATTGGTTTAACTACCAAAATATTATCTGCCATTAAAACTTCAGCTTCATTTGAATTTTTATTATTTTTTGATATTTTTATTAACTCTTTAATAAAATTTTTTAATTTCATATTTGTATATTAAAATTATTTTCTAAACTAACAATTTCAAAAGTTTTAGTATGCCATTCGGATAATTTATCATAATCCATAAATTGAACCCTTGATTTGATTGGCACAAAAGCACTTAAAGAAAGTTTACCAATATATTCGTTTTTTCTTACTTTATCGGCAACTATAAAAAAATTAGTGTTAAAATCTTGCAATTCAACAAATTTCAATAAGGAGTTTTGGATGTCGGCTGAATGTTCCACTTCAAATAACACGCTTGGCATTTTTCTTACATTAAACCAGCAAACATCAATGGTTTTCGCTTTTCTTATAATATGGTCATAACCAAATTGATAATAATTTTCCTGCGAGCTGACTTCTCCCAATGTTTTACCTAAAAATTTTTTATTTTTATCTTGGCTCGGGATAAAAGCTTCGTATTTTTTCAACTTTCCAATTTCTACCAACAATCCCTGATAATAACTGTGATTAAATTCTTCTTGCTCATTTTTTGAAACTATGTTGGTAGGGAAAATTTCAAGCGGCAGTTTATTTTTATAGGATTTTAAAGCCCAAAGTCCAGGTTTTATTTTAAAGAAAAATCTTTCATCTTGAACGATGCGACGAATACTGGCAAAAGGAGTTTTGGTTTTCCAGTCACACTTTTTTATTTTAAAAACATTTTGGTTAAGAAAACCAAGAGTGGCAAAGCCACCACTTTCTTCCATAATCTTTATAACTGCTTCATGTTGTTTCATGTTTTTAATAATTTAATTTCTTTGTGCCATTGCTTAAATCCCAATCACCCTTTTTCACACTGACCATTTTACCATTTTGGCAAGTAAATGAACCACTGGATAAAAAGTACGGCGGGTCGGCAAAAATCATATCCACTGAATTTTCCGGAATTTGCTCTAAAATTTTTAGACAATCATTATAAAATAATACAAAATTATCCTTAACAAAATAGGGCTTGCTTTTTATCTCGCTTAAAATTTTCTTGGCCTGGGGCATAAAGAATCAATTTATTCAGATTTGCACTATATCTCCATTATCTCATCTTCCCGTCAAAAGATCAACCACGCCAAATATTTAAGAAACGCGCCGCTTGGCGCGTTCCCCCAAAAACGATTATCAATCCGCCTTATCCTTTGAGCCATCGGCACTCCCCTGTTTTCTCAATAGCAACATATTTTACCGTCACTTCAAAATCCGGCAAATTACTTTTAATTATCTCTTTTACCTTTTCATTATTCTCCTTATGAACCGCGAGTTCGTGTTCAAAATCATTAAAAACATAACCGTTTTTCTGGTACGCCCCGCAATCCAGATGATCAAAAAGCGCCACCGTATCCGGTCCGTGCATCGCCTGATACAGTTTGATTCTCTCAATAATGCCGCCGACTTTATCCGGATTTAAAAAATCCAAAATCGGGTTCTCATACTGAATGCTGTCAAAGTGGCCGAAACAATTATTCTCAACCAAGTAGCCATGGTAAATTTTCTGGATCCGCGGGTCAGTGCAAATGATGTGAATGTATTTCGCGTTGTGAGACATATTTTAGGCTTAATCAATTTTTATGCCTTTTCTGTTTCTGTGTTTTCTCGCCACTT
>Ga0155976_107_pt1 | contig 8421 bp, 10 predicted proteins | sample RifCSPlowO2_02_FD_107630 | JGI IMG/M metagenome (GOLD analysis project Ga0155976, IMG submission 107630) | Candidatus Kuenenbacteria bacterium RIFCSPLOWO2_02_FULL_42_16 | reverse complement strand
ATTAACCAGCAGTGCCACCTCCCTGGAAAGTTCAGCCGTTAAGTATTTAATTTGGAATATGCAACATCAGGTTTGTGTGGAAAAATAGACGATGCTCCAATAGGCAACCGTTTAAAAGGAAAATTATTATTGCAAGTGGAAGACAAAGGCCGGATTTGGTATGTGGATTTTAACGGCAAAAGATGGGAAGTTACTTGGGTAAATCTGATGGGGCTGTTTCAAAAATTATCGCTGGGGATTACTAATGCTGACTTGGATAAAATAGAAAGTGGGAGTTTAGAATAAAAACAAGAATTTTAGAGAAAAAAGAAAAATATGAAAGATAATCAAGGTTTAGTTATAGATAGTTTGAATTTGACGCGATTTTTCAGTTGTGCTATATTTAAATTACTAAAACCGCCCACTCTGTCCTCGCGAGAGGACCCGGTGGGCTTTTAATTTTATAAAATATGATAGAAAATAAAAAACGGCTGGCGGTTTTTATTGATGGCAGTAATTTCTACTTCAAATTGAAATCACTGGAAATTAAAAACTTAAGCCGTTTTAATTTTCGCGGTTTAATTGATTGGCTGGCGCGCGACAGGGAGATTGTCAGCGCTGGTTATTATGTCGGCGTGGTCAGAGCCAAACCAAACGACGAAAGAGGACAAAAATTAAGAAGGGCGCAAAGGGATTTGTTTAACTTTTTAAATTCCAGAGCACAACGAATAACGGTGCATCGCGGATACTTGATGAAAAACGATAACGCTTTTCATGAAAAAGGCGTGGATGTGAAAATTGCCACGGACTTATTGGTGGGCGCTTATGAAAATTTATATGATGAAGCCCTGATTATTTCCTCGGACACGGATTTAATTCCAGCGATGGAAAAAGTAAAACATTTAGGAAAAGCTGTGGAATATATTGGTTTTGGCCATCAACCAGCCTTGGCCATGCAAACATTCGCCACCATCTCGCGTCTGCTGATTAAAGACGAATTAAAATCTTTTATTAACAGTGATGCAAGCGCGGGAACAGAATAATTTTGTTAGGTTGTTCAAAAAATATCGTCGGGTATTACTAACGCTGATTTGGATAAAATAGAAAATGGAAGCTTATAATAATTTTAAAAAATAGAAAATAATTTAAAGATAATATGTCAAAGAAAGCAGGGAAAGAGACAAAAAAACCCAAAAAACAAGCGGCGGGAGATGATTATAATGCCGCGCAGATTACGGTTTTGGAAGGGCTGGAGCCGGTCAAAAAAAGGCCGGGCATGTACATCGGTTCTACCGGACCGGCCGGTTTGCATCATATGCTTTGGGAAGTGGTAGACAATGGCATTGACGAAGCCATGGCCGGCTATGCTAATTTGATCGTCATCACGCTTTTGCCCGACAGCATGGCGGAAGTTTATGACAATGGCCGCGGTATTCCGGTGGATATTCATAAGCAAGCCAAGGTTTCAGCGTTGGAAGTAGTGTTGACTAAGTTGCACGCCGGCGGCAAATTCGGCCAGGGCGGTTATAAAGTATCCGGCGGTTTGCACGGCGTTGGCGTGTCAGTGGTCAATGCTTTGTCCACTTATATGAAAGCCGAGGTTTATCGCGACGGTAAAATTTGGGTGCAGGAGTATAAACGGGGCGTGCCGCAGAAAAAAGTCAAGGCGGTCGGCAGCACTAAATTAAGAGGCACAAAAATTATTTTTCAGCCTGACGCCACTGTTTTCCAGACTACGGAATTTAATTGGGAAACGATCATTGACCATTTGCGCCAGCAGGCCTATTTGAACAAGGGCATTAAAATAAAAATTTTTGACGAGCGGAAAAAAGACGATGCCAAATCGTATGAGTTTTATTTTGAAGGCGGCATCAAATCTTATGTCAGTCATCTTAACACCAATAACGAACCCAAGCACGACAAGGTTTTTTACGCGGAAAAGAGCATGGTGCCGGAGAGAAACAACGGTGAAGGCGGAGCATTGGATTTACGGCCGGTCAATGTGGAAATCGCTTTCCAATACATTGAGGAATATAAAGAATCGGTGTACGCTTTTGCCAATAACATCATCAACGCGGAAGGCGGGATGCATGTAATGGGATTTAGAAGCGCTTTAACCAGGGTTTTGAATAATTACGCCAGAACCAAAGGCTATCTTAAAGAGAAAGACGAGAATCTGTCCGGAGAGGATGTGCGCGAAGGTTTGACCGCTGTGATTTCAGTCAAGGTGGCTGAACCGCAGTTTGAAGGCCAGACCAAAGCCAAACTTGGCAATCCGGAAGTGCGGCAAGTGACGGAAAGCGTTTTTGGAGAAGCCCTGGCGATTTTTTTGGAAGAAAATCCCAAAGACGCCGAGGGTATTATTGGCAAGTGTCTTTTGACAGCGCAGGCGAGAAAAGCGGCTCGGAGCGCGAGGGATGCCATTATTCGTAAGGGAGCCTTGGAAGGGATGACTTTGCCGGGCAAATTGGCGGATTGTTCTTCGCGTGATGCTCAAACTACCGAATTATATATTGTTGAGGGCGATTCAGCCGGCGGCTCGGCCAAACAAGGGCGCAGCCGCGAATTCCAGGCCATATTGCCGTTGCGCGGTAAAATTTTAAATGTGGAAAGAGCCAGATTGGATAAGATGCTGGCCAACAACGAAATTAAATCGTTAGTTATCGCGCTTGGCACTAATATCGGCGAGCAGATGGATATCACCAAATTGCGTTATAATAAAATTATCATTATGACCGATGCTGATGTGGACGGCGCGCACATCAGAACCCTGCTGTTGACTTTCTTCTATCGCTATTTTCCAGATTTAATCCGTCAGAGTCATATTTATATCGCCAAGCCGCCGCTTTATAAATTACAAAAAGGCAAGGAGATGCACTACGCTTACAGCGATGAAGAAAAGGACAAGTTGGTTAAAGGGATGACGGGGGAAAACATAGAAACACAGTCCGCCAATTTCCCAAATAAATTATTCCCGCAAGCGGAAGGCGGATCGCCCCAAGGGCGAAAAACACAAAAACAAGAAATCAAAAAAACAAAAAACCAAGAGGGTGAGGAAATGTCGGAAACGGTAGAAACAGAAGGAGGGGCGGGCGAGGTGGACCAGACCGGGGTGGGCGAAAAAATCGGCGGCGTGAATATTCAGAGATACAAGGGCTTGGGCGAAATGAATCCGGAACAACTTTGGGAAACGACCATGAATCCCAAAACCAGGATTATGCTCCGCGTGGACATTGAACAAGCGGAGAAAGCCGATGAAATTTTTGAGATGCTGATGGGTTCGGATGTGGCACCGCGCAAGAGATTCATTCAGACGCACGCCAAAGATGTAAAGAATTTAGATGTGTAGGTAAGCAGTAAGTAAGTTAAGCGAGTTAAATAAATTAAGTAATTTGCAAGTAGCAGAAGCAAATGGGTCTGTCTTTGTGGTTATTTGTTGTGTTTTGTTGATTGTTTTTTGCGTTTTGATTTTGATTTGCCAAAATAGCGGATGTGTGATAGAGTGGTGTAAAGACCCTCGGGGTCTTTTTAAAGACCAAGATTATTTAATTTTTTAAACTAAATTTTAGCTAAAATATGAACAGTTTAGTCCAATATTTCAAGGATTCCAAACTGGAGTTAAAAAAAGTGGTTTGGCCGACCAGAAAGCAGACGCTTAATCATACGGTTTTGGTGATTGGCTTTTCTGTGGCGCTGGCGCTGTTTTTAGGCTTGGTGGACTTTGGTTTATCAGAACTCGTTAAGATAGTGGTAACTAAATAAAAATATGGCTAGGCAAATATTACACCAGGGCGAAAAGCGCTGGTATGTCATCCATACCTATTCCGGCTATGAAGAAAATGTGGCTAGGAACCTGGAGCAGAGAATAGATTCAATGGATATGCAGAATAAAATCTTTCAGGTTTTGGTGCCCACGGAAAATAAGATCAAAATTAAAGGCGGCAAGCGACATATGGTCAGGGAAAAAATTTTTCCTGGCTATGTCTTGGTTGAAATGTTGGTCGACGATGAATCCTGGTATGTGGTGCGCAACACTCCTAATGTGACGGGGTTTATCGGTTCAGGGACTTTGCCCATTCCCTTGTCAGAGGTAGAGGTTAAGGAGTTGCAGCGCCGGATGGGCGTTCAGGAACCGAAATATAAGATTGACGTTTCGGTTGGTACGCCAGTGAGAATTACCGACGGACCATTCAAGGATATGGATGGCAAGGTGTCTGACATTGACGAAGCGCGCGGCAAGGTGAAAATTTTGGTGCAGATGTTCGGCCGTGAAACGCCGGTGGAATTGGATTTTTTACAGATTAAAAAAATATAAAACAAGCGAGTTAAGTCCGCCGATTACCCAAACTGATTATTCTTGGACAGAGAAGGCGGATCAGCCTATGGCTGACAAGTTAAGCGAGACAAGCCGATTAAATTAATTAAAGTAACATTATGGCAAAGAAAATAAAAGCTTTAGTGAAATTACAGATTAAGGGTGGAGTAGCCAATCCGGCGCCGCCAATCGGGCCGGCCTTGGGCCAGCACGGGGTGGCTATTCAAGATTTTTGCGCTAAATTTAATGAGGCGACCAAGGCGAAAACGGGTGAGGTCGTGCCGGTAGAAATTACTATTTATGAAGATAGGAGTTTTACTTTTGTTTTAAAAACTCCGCCGGCGGCCGAGCTTTTGAAAAAGGCGGCCAAGATTGAAAAAGGCTCCGGCAAGCCATTGACGGAAAAAGTGGGCAAGGTGACCAAAGCCCAGATCAGGGAGATTGCCGAAATAAAAATGCCGGATTTAAACGCGCACGATGTAGAATCAGGGATGAAAATAATTGAGGGCACGGCGAGACAGATGGGGATCATTGTTGAATAAATTCCAAGTTCCAAATCCCAAATTCAAAATAAATTCAAAATTACAAATTAAACGAAAATCTTATGAAAAAATTGTTGCTCTTCTTTATGACTTTGGTCTTGATGTTTTCTTTTGCATCAAGCACTTCTGCAGCTAATAGCATTACCAGCCGCTTAAAAGGCAAACTATTATTGCAAGTTCAAGACAAAGGCCGGATTTGGTATGTTGATCCGGTTGGCTTACAAAAACATGAGGTGACTTTTAGCAATGCTTTAAGTTTATTCCAAAAGTTGGCTTTAGGCATTACTAATGCTGATTTAATTAAAATCCCAGCTGATTTAGACAGCATTAATCCTAATTTAGATAGTGATAATGACGGTTATCCTGATAAAGAAGAATTACAAAATGGTTATAGCCCATATATTGCTGGCTCAAATCAAGGCAGATTTAAAACAGACAATAATTTAGCCGCAAAATTAAAAGGCAGACTATTATTACAAGTTCAAGACAAAGGCCGGATTTGGTATATTGACCAGAACGGCAAAAGATGGGAGGTCACTTGGGGTAATTTGATGAGTTTGTTCAGAAAGCTGGCCTTGGGGATTACGGATAAGGATTTGAATGAGGTGGGGAATGTTGAGACGGCGAATTGGCAGACATATACAAATAGTGAGTATGGGTATGAGATAAAATATCCAAGCGATTTAGTTGTTAACGAAAAGGATAATGCTAATATATTCTTTCTTACTAAAGAAATGTATGATGGATTTAAATCTGGGCAATCTGCAGTGGAGTCAACTTTTTGGATTAATGTTAGTAGTTTTTTAGGAGAGATTTCTTTAGATGAGATAGGAAAAACATTATTACCAAATACGAAAGATTTTCAAAAAGAGTATATTACGGTAGGTGAAAAAAGGTTTTTAAAAATGCACGAACCAGGAGAAGGAGCTGGGACTATTATTTATTATTCTTCTAAGGATAGTTCCCTAATATCATTTGGAATATTAGGGGGATCTAATTTTGATTTAGAAAAAATCCTTTCCACTTTTTCAGCCAGAGGCTGATCCGCCTTTGGCGGAAAATTTTTAGATTAGCAGATTATCTGCCATAATTAACTATGAATCAAAGAGAACTAAATCAGAAATTAAAGCAAATTGTTAAAGACCTAAATCCTTATCAGCCGGAAAAGGTGATTCTTTATGGTTCTTATGCCAGAGGTAATCCTAAAAAAGAGAGTGATATTGATTTATTAGTTATTAAAAAAACAAACAAAGATTATTTTGCAAGTATAAAAGAAGTTTGCCAACTGCTTCGGCCAAAAAAGTATTATGGCACTAATAAATACATTAAGGGTTTAGATCCAATTGTTTATACGCCTTCTCAAATTAGAAAAAGATTGGCCATGGGTGATTTTTTTATTAAAGACATTTTGAGCCAAGGCAGGGTAATTTATGAAAAATCAAGATAATAAAAAATTAGCCCAAGAGTGGTTTCAAAAAGCAGAGGATACTTGGAAGTTCACTCAAGCCGGCTGGCAAGAAACAAAGATTTCATCTGAAGCTTGTTTTGGTTGCCAGCAAACAGTTGAGAAATATTTAAAAGGATATTTAGTCAGCCAGGGAATCAAGCCGGAGAGAACCCATATCTTGTCGGATTTGTTAATGGAATGTAGAAAAATTGACAATAATTTTGAGAAGATAGCTGGCGAGTGCGAAGTATTAACTGAATATTACAATCCGGCTCGCTATCCAATGGATGTGCCAGGAAGTTTTCCTCAAGAAAAAGGCGAGGAAGCCATAAAAACGACTCAAAAAGTGATTAGGTTTATTAAGAGTAGAATTTGAATATAAATAAATTTAGAAATTAAATAAAATCGCATGAAAAAAATATTAGTTTTTTTTGCCGCAGTGGTTGTTATTTTTTATTTCGCCTCAAGTGTTTCTGCTGCTAATAGTATTACCAGCCGCTTAAAAGGCAAACTATTATTGCAAGTTCAAGATAAAGGCCGGATTTGGTATGTTGATCCGGTTGGCTTACAAAAACATGAAGTCACTTTTGCCAATGCTTTGAATTTATTCCAAAAGTTGGCTCTAGGCATTACCAATGCTGACTTAGTTAAAATTCCAGCTGATTTAGATAGTCTTAATCCTAATTTAGATAGTGATAATGATGGTTATCCTGATAAAGAAGAATTGCAAAATGGTTATAGCCCTTACATTCCTGGCTCAAACAAAGGCAGATTCAAAACAGATAATAATCTAGCCACAAAATTAAAAGGCAGATTATTATTACAAGTTCAAGACAAAGGCCGGATTTGGTATATTGACCAGAATGGCAAAAGGTGGGAAGTCACTTGGGGTAATTTGATGAGCTTGTTCAGAAAACTGGCCTTGGGAATTACTAATTCAGATTTAAATCAAGTAGGCGCCACCAACACTGCGGATGGCTGTGGCTCTGGCCATAAATTTATTTCCGAAGATTTAGGCATATCATTTTGTTATCCGGATAAATATGGAAACAATAGTATAGCTGTTAAGCAAGAGAATAATAAGGTTTATGTTTATTGGGCGGGATCTTCCCCTGAAAGCGGCCAATCGGTTGAAATTTTTGAAAAAGACAGAGTAGATACATTAAAGACTGCAATTGAGAAACATTTTCAACTCAGTAATTATAAAGATTGTTCAGTTGATGAGAGTACCACTAAATATAACACCAAAAATGGTGCCACAACCGCGGAGTTGAGCTATCCTTTTAATACTACAAGCGATGGGCCGTGGTTTAGTAGCGGATATTGTCCCGACGGGTATGAGATGACTAACGGTATTAGATATTTTTATACCACACCCAATAGCAATAAATTTTTATTTTTTAGCATCGGCCAATATTCAATTGATTTATCAGACGGGAGAACATGGCAAGATACTATTAAGTTAATTGATTCCACCTTCAAATTTACTGACGAAACTGCTGATTGGCAGATGTATACAAATAGTGAATATGGGTATGAAATAAAATATCCAAATGATTTAGTTATTAATCAAACCGATTCAAACAATGTTACAATAGGTTCCCAAGTAATGTCATATATAGCTATTGAAAGATATCCAAGCAGACAAAACATTGATTTTCAAAGTTTTGTTCAGGAAAAGTTAGTAGAAGATTTTGGCAGTCTATTAGATGTTAATAAAATTAAATGGACAGAATGGGCGCACAAAGAGATTTTTAATCAGTATGTAATAGACGCAGAATTTGAGAATGTGGCAGGCGGTTATACTGGTAATGTAGTTTGGACTTATTTTGCCAAAGGAGATTGGGTGTACAGAATATCAGCTTTACGGGGGTATAATAATATGGACCAAAAAGCATTTCAGAATCAAATCCTTTCCACTTTTTCAGCCAGAGGCTGATCTCCACCTAAGGCGGACAGGCGCCTTTGGCGGAAAATTTTTAGATACAAAAAATAATTCTGGGAATGACGAGGGCGCTGGATAATCATTGCGAAAATTTTTAGAGTAAATGTTTATGAATTCAGCGAAAACCCAAAGCCACATTGCCATCTTTAAGGGCCAACAAATCAGAAAGACCATTTATAATAAAGAGTGGTGG
>Ga0155976_154_pt1 | contig 12649 bp, 7 predicted proteins | sample RifCSPlowO2_02_FD_107630 | JGI IMG/M metagenome (GOLD analysis project Ga0155976, IMG submission 107630) | Candidatus Kuenenbacteria bacterium RIFCSPLOWO2_02_FULL_42_16 | reverse complement strand
GCCAGCATTTCTTCCGTTCTTTTTATAATTTCATCTTTAATAAATTGATTGTCTTCGGTGATTTTTGGCACACGGACAAATTCTTTAATCGTCTTAATTCCTATTAAAACATCTTTTTCGTTTTCTGATTTTAATAAAGCATTAAACACAGACCTACTAATTTTTGAATTTAATAACGACAGTATGTAAATGATTTCTTGTTTATTGTCGGACGATATCAGCACCCAATTAAAATTTATCATTATTTTCTTGTCTGAATAATAAAATTTATCACTATTGGCATAACTCCAAATAATTTTATGTATTTTCTTGTATACATCTAATCCTTGGCTCCCCTTTGGAAGACGGATATTTGATTCTTCTATAATTCTATTATCTAACAACAGTTTATATTTATCTTTTTCAGCTTTTATTAAATTAAATGATTCTTTGCTCGAGTCTGGCTCGTCTTTTATTTTGTTTTTTGGGAAGACAAGCCCCTTATCAAAATAGAAAATGGAATTAAATAATTTTTCCGAATAATAAGGCATCCTATAAATATCAAAACTTTCGCATTTTTTATAAACCTCTAACAACTCCGAAGTTTTTTTATTGTGTTTAATAAAATTCCAGTTAGCCAAATTTTGTAATAAACTACTCTGCAAAATTTTCTTCTTACTTATTTTTTTATCTTCTAAAATATTTTTTAGACAAATTTCAATATCATCGTCAGCATCTTTATAGTAGACCGTTTCAACTTGGTGCGCTAATGAAGGCATTTGTCTTTTAATTACAAAAATTAAGCTTGATGTTGCCACTGGTTTATCTCTTTTAATTCCACGGCCGATAAACATTTTCCCACTAAAAATTATAATTTTTTCAATGGTAGTAAATTTTGCTAAATGATAACGCAAAACATCCAAGTCACCAGCAGTTAAAATTGTTTGCGGAATAATATAACATAATCGGCCACCATCTTTTAACAATGCTAAACCCAAAGCAATAAAAAAAGCATATAAATTTGGCTTAGGCGCATAAGCTTTTATTCTTCCAGGAACAGTATTCAAATTCATCCCATAAATATTACTCATTTGAACTCTTTTTTCTTGTATTGACTTTACAACCAACACTTCCTGTTTAGAACATTCGTTATAAGAAATATACGGCGGATTACCAATTACAAAATCAAATCTTTTTCTTGGTGGACGCATGCTCGTTTTCATCTCTGTTAAATCATCTTTTTCTCGCATAAAACTATTATGTTCAAATTCAAGTGCTCTGGAATCAAATAATTTCTGTTGACCACCAGCAACCATAATATCATTAATAGTGTTATTTAATTTATCATTAATAAATTCGGCGATAGAATCTTTCGTCCAAAATATTTTTAGTTTTTTATCAATCGGATTGTTATATTTTTCATTAATAATCAATGGCAACATTCTCATTAAGATATTCATTTCGGCCAAATACAAAGGAAATTCCTCAATATCCAAACCATAGACATTGTTATTTATCAATTCCTCAATTTTCTCGGAGGATTTTTCCGAGCCATTGGGCACCGCTTTAATAATTTGATCAACCGCGCTGTATAAAAATGTGCCGCTACCGCAAGATGGGTCGGTCAAGGAAATATAATTTTCCTCCGGTTCGTTTTTTAATCTTTTAGTAATTTCTGCTGAAGTATAGCCAACTTGCTCCAACATAAAATTAACCACGACCGGATCGGTAAAATACTGACCTTTTTTCTCATCCTCATACAACGCTTTCAAATAGTTTTCATAAATGTAGCCAAAAATTTCATTCCTAACATTGGCAAAATTATATTTTTTAATAAAAACAAAAATATCAAGCCATGGCGAAACATCATGCAATTCGTTTTTGGGCTGATGGATTAAATCCAAAAGTTTCTGGGTGATGAATTCTTGCTCTTTAGCAAACGGGTGATAGATGTTTTTAGAAATCATCTGCGACACGCCGTCAATCACACCCAAAATTTTGCCATATTGTTTTGATTTCAAGCATTCAAAAATTGTCTGTTGTCTCTCGCCAAATTCTTTTTTGAATTTGCTAAATTCATTATCAACTAAGGTTTTATAAAGAACGAATTGAATAATATAAGCGTAAGTCAATTCAATTGACTTTTTCCCTCTTTCTTTTTTATCAAAACTTTTTAAGTAACCCTCTATATTTAATTTATTATTAAAACTTTTTATCAATTTAGTGATATCTTCAAAAAATAATTGACGATATTCTTCCACGCGCAATGTTTCCGCTTCTTTAAGCAATGACTGCTGACCTTTCTTTTCAAAAAACGCGAGATAATAAAATTCGGGCTTGATGTATTCTTGCCAAAATTCCAAAAAAATTTCTGTCTTCTTAAAAATATCGTCCAAAATAAATTCGCGGTATTCATTGTTGTTGTAAAAACGCCAAGTCCAGCCATCGGTTAAAATTCCATAACGGCGATTGCTGTGTTCATTCCATTCCAATTGATACTGAATTATTTGCTTTTCGCCCGCGGAAATATTTTGGAATCTTTCTATTTCCATTGGAATAATAATTTCCGGGTTGATATAAATTACCACATCGGCGTGGGTGGCTGATTTTTTCTTTTCCTCTTCTTTAAACTCATTTTTGCGGTTTTCTAACTTGGTGGAATTAAGACCTTCTTTCAAATTAAAAACTTCCGCGCATTTTAAAACATCTTTGACAAATTTTTGCACGCCATCGCCAACCTCTTTTTTAGTATAAGCGGTTTTTTCTTTTTCCCATTTGTGTTTGAGATCTAAAATTGAAAGCATACCTATTATTTAATCCCTATTTTATATCTATTTTAATTATCCTCTTTTTACCTTAAAAAGTCAAAAATAAAAAAATTGTCATGATTATAATCATGACGGGAAAAGTTGTATTTTCCCCTCCTCTTTGATGAGGGGTGGCCGAGTCCCGTGAGGGCGAGGCCGGGGTGGTGGGAGAGCGGCAAGCGGAAAAATAGAAAACAAAAAGAAAAGAATCCGCCAGCTGGTGGAAAAACTGGGTCCCCGGATCTCGTCCCGATGAGCGCAAGCGCTATCGGAGCGAGGGAGTCTGGAGCCAGTGAAAGATTGGTGATATTATTTATATTATTTTTATCACCTCGCCGGCCAGGGATTCCATGAAATGAAAGTGATAGGAAAGGGCGAGCAAGCTGAGCGAGATGACCAGCAGGCAATGGGCGATAATGGGCTTGTGCTGAACCCGGATGCGGATGAAGATAGTCAGCAGCAGATTGACAAAAATAAAAATTAAAAGAACCAGAAAGATTTTTTCCGCGTAATAGACGATCTGGGTGGTCAGGTTATGCGGAGTTTCGCCATAGGCGACTTCTACTTGGCCGCCGCCGCTAACCGAAGTGACGCCGGATATTTGAGGCGCGGTCTGACTTGGCGATCTCGCGAACCCAGACTCGCCGCCGGGCGTAACAAAACTTTTGCCAAAGTGCTGGACAACCAGAGTAGTTTCTTTGCCGTTGATTTTGCCAACCGCCACCGCGATGCCGATTTCATCATAGTTGCTGTTTAGAATATTGGCTTTATGCGTCGGGCTTTGCAGCCAAGCGGACATGGCTTCCTCGGCTTCGGAAAAATTCATCGCCAGATTTTCTCCGGCGTAGGTGTAATTATAGCCAGCTTGTCTGAACCATTCCCAAGGGGTGGTACCGTCCGGGCTGTTGTGGGCGAAATAATCGTTTGCCAGCATATCATTGGCTTTGAGCAGAGCGGCACTGTCCAAAATCGGACTGTGCATTAAAAGAGATAGGTCGGCCTGCTGTCTTGCGCGGTTGGTCAGTTCAATAATGCGGTTGGCGGTGACCGTGGAAAATTCGGCTTGGCTTGGAAAGGTGGCAAAAAGCAGGGCTAAAACGAAAATCTTGCCGGCTAAAATAAAAGCGCTGTAAAAATGCAGGGCCTGGTGGCGGATAAAGTGCGGTTTATGGCCATTGGCTTCGCAGGGGATGAAATAATGGTGCAGCCGTTTTTTTTGTTTTTTAATAAAATTGATTGACACAAAATAAAGGTTATTGGATGTTTTTATTGTAGCACAGAAAACGGAAAACACCAGAAAACACCAAAACACAGTCCGCCAATTTCCCCAATAGATTATTCCCGTAAGTGGAAGGCGGGTCAGCCTAAGGCTGAAAATAAAGGGGAGAATGGAATGCGCGGCGCGACTGTCATTGTCCCGCTTGGCGGGACAATCTAGACGCCCTTTCTTTCCGGTCATTGTCCCGCTTGGCGGGACAATCTAGACGCCCTTTCTTTCCGGTCATTGTCCCGCCTGGCGGGACAATCCAGACAAAAAATAAAAAGAAAAGAATTTAAATGGAGAATAATTTAGATTGGTTGGTTTAACTTTGCGTTATTTTCATGGAAAATATTTTTTGGCTTGCCAGGTCGCGGGTGATATGCTCAATGTAGTCTTTAATTTTTTGCTCAAACCGTTCGGTGGAAAATTGGCTGGCGTGATTTTTGATCAGGGCTGGCTTGTATCTCTCCGGTCTAAAGCGGATGAGGCGATAGGCAAGCGATTCCCAAGTTTGTTCTTCAAAAAATTCGCCGGTTTGGCCGTGGATAACGGTTTCCATGGTGCCGCCGCCGGCAAAAGCGATTACTGGCCGGCCGGCAGCCATGGCTTCTACGGCCGTGATGCCGAAATCTTCCACTTGGGGATTGATATATGCCAGGCAACGGCCGTAGAGTTCTTGTTTGGTTTTTTCGTCAACCGGGCCGAGAAATTCAATATTTTTGTAAGCTTTTTTTTGGAGTCGGCCGAATTCCGGCCCGTCGCCGAAAATTTTCAGTTTTAGGCCAAGTTTATTAAAGGTTTTGACGGCCAGGTCGTATTTTTTATAGGCGACCAGGCGGCCGCCGGCCAAAAAATAGTCGCCGATGTTTTCGGCAATCGTGAACTCTTCGGTGGCGACCGGCGGATAAATGACCGTGCTGTCTCGCTGGTAATATTTTTTTATCCGCGCCTGGACGACTTTGGAATTGGCGATAAAATAATCCACTTTTTGAGCGGCTAAAAAATCCAGATGGCGGAGCCGCGGCAGAAAAAGGGGAATGATTTTTTTGATGATTTTATTACAGCCTAGATCTTCAATATAGGAACAGCTGTCGTGCCAGAGATAACGGGTGGGCGTATGACAATAACAGACATGGCTGGCGCGCTTTGGGATAGAGACATTTTTGGCAAAGGAAGAAGCGGAACTGATGATTAAATCATAACCGTCCAGTTTGTGAGCAGCGGCGGCCAGAGGCATCAGGGTAAGATACCATTGATAGCGGCGATGGGCAAGGGGCAGGCGCTCCAGCCAAGTGGAGTGGATTTTTTCTCTGGCAAACAGATCGCCGGCTTTGGTTTCGTCAAAAAGCAGAACAAAAACAGGGCTGTCGGAAAAAATTTTCCGCAGGCTGGCCAGGACTCTTTCAGCTCCGCCAAGCTGGGTGAGATAATCGTGAACCAGGGCGATGGACATGGGCGTATTTTAGCATGGGAACAAAAAAACACAAAAACACGAAAACACAGAAAACACGAGAACAATAAATCAAAAAGCAAGGGGCAGTTAGCAAGGAACAAGGCATCAGTCCGCCAATTTCCCCAATAGATTATTCCCGTAAGCGGAAGGCGGATCTCTCCCGCGCTGGCGGGATCATCCGAGCCTGCCCGCCGCCTGCCTGCCGCCTGCCTGCCGGTAGGCAGGGTAGGCAGGGTAAGCAGGGTAAGCAGGGATGACAGTGGTGTCTCGCGGGAAGCAAAAAAACAAGAAAACAGCCAGCCAATTGCCAGAATACTTTGTTCTGTTACTGGCGCGCCGCCTATTCCTCGCAAAAGTCCCGATTTGTCCCCGACAAAGTTGGGGGTAACAAATCTAGGATCCTCGATTCTGACAAGTCAGAATCGGGACAGGAAGCGCTGGGTCTAGTTCTCAAAAGAAAGGCGAGCTAAAAGGTAAGAAATTGTAGATTCGGCGCCCTGGTTGAGGTTAATAAATTTTTCCCCAATCCCATCATAACACCCTCCAGTGGTACGATCATAAACAACCTGTCCAAGAATATTATTTCCCAAGAACCAGTTAAATGCGATACTCGCTAATTCCTCGTATTGCCTCCTGTTTGTTACCTGAAACATTGTATTAAGAGTTTTTACGGTGGCGGCGGTGTCCTCGGACTGTTGGTCAAAATACGATCTCATCCCTTCCTTGAAAAACCAGCCGCCTTGGCCGATAGGCATGTATATATCGTCCTTAAAAGTATTTTTAATTAAAAAGTTGAGGGTTTTTTCAGCCACTTCAAAATATTTTCTCTCCCCGGTTATTTTGTATCCGAAGAGGAGCGCTTCTGGCAGGATGGCATTTGAATATGTTAAATAATGTTCAAACCACTCCCAGTCCGGCGAGTGGCTCTTCTCGTACAGCGTCACGAGTTGTTCGCAGTGGAGCTTTAAGGCCGCCAAGGTTTTGGGTTCTTGCCATTTAGAAAGCAAACAATTAAGCGCCTTAATGTAAAAAGCGATCGCGCGAGGCGAAGAGAAAGCAATGTTTTTCTGGAAACTTTGATCAAAGAGAGAATGGGCTTGTTTTCTAAAACATTTGGGGATTTGTTTGATGGTTGAAACTAAGGCCAGAGCATAGAGGGCCCTGGCGCTGGGGTCTTCTGAATTTTCCTGGATATTTCTTTGCTTATCAATAACGCGGTTTGAATTGACATAATTATCAAAATAACCATCGGGTTTAGCTACCCGACAAAGAAAGTTAAGGTATATGGAGGCAAGTTTTAGCGCCGAGTGAATCCCAAATTTTTTATAATGAAGAGCGGCCGCGATTAAGGCTCGGGCATTATCGTCTACGGTATATCCAAAGGAAAGATCCGGTTCGGTCAGCTTGGCAAACTGAATAATGCCAAAATTATCAGTCAATTTAGCCAAATGTTCAAGTTTTATAGGTGGAAGTTTTCTTTGTCCCGTGGTTAGCTCCGGCGCAAATTGCGAGAAATATTTTATGTAGGAATGGGCAATATTTTCCCAGGTCATATGCCTGGTGCGGAAATAACCGTTTTTGCCCATCTGTAAACATAATTCATTATTACTTATTAATTTAATGATGGCCTTAGTAAAAGCCCGCGGGTTTTTGAAGTCAATCAATATGCCGACCTCGCTCGTAATGTCTTCTTTGGCTTGAGCAAATGCTGTAGATATGACCGGACGACCGCTGCCAAGGGCATAAGATAAAGTGCCGGAAACGGCCTGGTTTGGATTTAAGGAGGTGGAAAGATAGACATCAGTAGCCGCCAGTAATCTCAATAATTTATTTAAATCAAAATAGGTATTATAAAATAAAACATGATTAATCAGACCAAGCTCATAGACCTTTTTGGTAAGAAAATTACGATATTTTTCACCCTCTTGTTCCAGCACGGCAGGATGAGTGACGCCGGCAACTAGAAAGTGAACATTGGGAAATTTTTTCACTACCGGCGGCAAGGCCTCAATTACATATTCAATCCCCTTGCCGGGACTCAAGAACCCAAAAGTAGAAAGAATCAATTTGCCGGAAAGACCAAGCAAGGACTTAGCGTGAGCGCTGGTTCCATAGGGCGCTTGATGTATCCCGTGAGGAATAACTTGAATTTGATCAGGCTTTGCTTCGTAGTCATTTTCAAGAATTTTCTTGGCGTTATTGGTCATCACAACTATGCCTTGGGAATGTTTCATTATACTTTGAACAACCGAGCGCATTTTTTTGTCCGGATCTGGCAGAACGGTATGAAGAGTGGTAACAACCGGTTTCTGAATTTTTTCTAAAAAAAGAAGAATGTGCGAACCATATTCTCCACCATAAACACCAAATTCATGTTGAATATTAACCAGTTTTATTTCTTTAATTTGATTAAGTTTGTCGGCAACCTTAACATAGTCTTCTTCACGGGGCTGGCTTATCTCCCAAATTACTTTGCCAGGATAGGGGAAATAACTTACTTCAGTAAGTTTCATCGCGACAATCTTTGACTTAACCGACGGTCCAAACATTTGATCAATGGCATTGGTAAGGTCAGCGGTAAAGGTAGCTATACCGCATTGTCGCGGCGGGAAGGTGGCCAGACAGACGATCCAACCTGTCTGTCCGGTAGGCAGGGATTTGTTTTGTCCCGCCACGGCGGGATTCCCCGATGGCCATCGGGGTGGCCGGTTAGCGCTCATAGTGTTAAGGAGCTTTTCTTGAGTTCAGTCAACAACGCTGCGAGGTCAACGGATTTCGCGGCGATTAACTTGTCGGCCGCCCCATAATAAATATAAAGTCTTTTATTTCTTACCACTGATCCGGTGGGAAAGACAACATTGTTTGTAACCCCGCTTTTTTCCCAGGAAGCCTTTGGGGAAAACAAGGGTTCTTTTAATCGCCCTAAAACTTTTAGGGGATTTTTGAGATCAAGCAGGGCAGCGGAGGCATGATAGATTTTTCCAAAAGGGGTATCCTCCACCGCATGATAGATAATCAGCCATCCGTCTTTTGTTTCAATCGGGGGACAACCGCCGCCAATGTTGCGGTTTTCAAACCAAAAGAGAGGGTCAAGCGCAATAAAATCACCTAAATTCTTGAAATAATCGCGCCAGCGATCTTCGGTAAGTTCGGAGAAACTGTCAAAATAAATAATTTGGATCCCGGGCAGAATACGGTGGAGAAGAGCAAATTTATGGTTGATTTTTTTAGGAAAGAGAGAAGCATCCTTTTCAAATAACAAGATATCTTTTCCCTCTCTCTCTTTGTAAAACATCTCAAACATTGTATATCTTTCTCTGACTTTTGACTCGCGAAAAATGTCTTCCGCTTTATCGTAGGAGATTTTCGGCGAGATAAGTCCCTGTTTGGCGAAATGGACAAGATCCTTGCTTGTGGCGTAGGCAATGAGAGCGTTTTTACCATTATAGGCAGTGTAGAAAAGATAGTATGTTCCATCCAAAAGAGTAATCCTGGGATCTTCTACGCCCTTTTTCTCGTAATCATATGCTGGAAAGAGAACCGGCTCTTTAAGTCTTTGGACAACTTTATTATCCTTCAGCTGGCAATAGCCTATGGAAGAAATATCATTGTGGTTAACTGCCCGGTAGAACATGTGAGTAATGTCACCTACCTGGATGCAGGCCGGGTTTAAAACAGCCTTATTTTCAAATTCCAGATTTGTTTTCTCTAAAATTATTCCCTCGTTTTTAACTATAATCATATTTTCTAATTCCTTTATATTGAAGTATGTTAAATGATTTAGCACTTTTTGAATATACTACAAAATACTTTTTCAGTCAAAGTTTTAGGGAGTAAAAAATCTGTCGCCTGCGCGCGGGTGGGTGGGGCAAACATAACATTTTTTCTTCGCGGCGCATTTCGCAACCCGCCCGCCGTCGCTGTCAATTTTTATTGTTGATGATTTTTTGCCAAAAGGAAACCACTTGAAGCAGATTGGTTTGCCACTCGTATTTTTGAGTGACTTGGGCATAGGCATTGGCACCCGCTTGGATTCTCAAGACATCGTCGGTAAGCAGCAACAGTGTTTTTTCAACGAATTTTTTGCCATTGTTTATTGGTGTTAAAAAGCCGGTTTTGCCGTCAATAATAATTTCTTTGGCGCCGGTGGTGGCCGAAGCGACGGTGGGTTTGCCGGCGGCAGCGGCTTCCAGAATTACTTTGCCAAAACTTTCATGGCGCGAAGGCAGCACGAAAATATCAGCCGCATGAAAATAGCTGGGCAGGTTTTGATAAGCCACTCGCCCCAATAATTTGGTTGATTGTTCCAGCTTCAGGGCCGAAATCAGGCGCCGGATTTTTGGCTCTTCAGGACCGTCGCCCGCGATAATTAACGCGACATTGCGGTGGTCAGATTTTATTTTTTTAAAACAATGAATAAGAAACGGCAAGTTTTTCTCAGGACTTAAACGGCCGACGAAAAGGATGATTTGCTGGCCGGGAAATTCGTTTTTGATGCTGATGACAGTCTGGTTGTCCGGCGTTTTAAACTGTTCCAGGTTGACCGGGGTCGGGATGACTTCAATTTTAGCTTTGGTGATTTTGGCGCGAAGAATTTTGGTTTTAATGCCCCCGGAAACCACGCGGATGGCATCAGCGCGTTTGACCGTGCATTTACTCAACCACAACATTGGCAGGTGAAAGATGTTTTCCTTGAGCCAATAAGGGTTGTCCCAGAAATCGCCGTGGAAGTGAAGTAAAAGTTTTAGGCCGTATTTGTTTTTCAGCCGCCAGCCGACCAGCCCGGTCAAGAACGGGTCCTGACAAACGACAAGATCATAATTTTCGGCGGCCAATAATTTTTTAGCTATGGCCAAGCCGTTTTTCAAACAACAAAAAACACCGTGAGCATTGGTGGGATAGGCGTAAACGGTTTCAGACAGCTGGTTTGTTTTAAAGCGGCCCTTTTTGGTCAGGACGATAATGGCAAGTTTTTCAACAAACTGGCCGTAAGCGCGGTGTCTCGCGATAGTGTCGCCGGTGCTCGCGGCTTCGCCCAAAAGCGCCCGGTCGTTGGAGAGCATTAAGATTTTCATATCTGGGCAAGTGATTTTATTTTTTTGACAGCCATCGGAGACTGGCGGTTTTTGGTGGTTTAACGATCAAGATCAACAAGTTCAGCTATGATTAATATAACATTTTTTTACCAAAGATGAAATATGTGATATAATTATTATAATTATGGACAATCTTGACAAAGCGACCCCAAGCCCTGGCGAGTTGCCTTCTCCAGAGAGGCTGCCGTCAGAGGCGGAGAGAGAAAAATTTTGGGAAAACCCGTCTTTTTTGTTTGTGTGCATGGGTCTTTTGACTATGATCGCGATGACCAGCACTTATTTTATTGCCCAGGGGTATAATGATCCAACAATCGTCATCGGCAGCGTGTCTTTGGTGACCGGCATTATCATTTTAATCGGCGGCATGGCCATTAAAACAGTCGAGCAGCTGTCGGCGGCCAATCGGATTAAAACCGAGTTTGTGGCCATCGCCTCGCATCAACTGCGGACGCCGTTGTCAATTATTAAGTGGTATGTGGAATTTTTATTGCCCAAGGGAAAGCAGGCCAATTTGACGGTTGAACAGTTGAATTATTTAAAGATAATCAGCGATTCTAATCAGCGGATGATCAGGCTGGTGAATGACCTTTTAGATATTGCCAGGCTTGAGAGCGGCAAAATACAGATCCATCCGGAAAAAACGAATTTAGTTGAAATCTGCCGGAATATCATCAGCGAGAATCAACTGTTTGCGGACAAGAAAAATATCAAGATCAGTCTTAAAACCGACGCGGAAATGCCCTTGCTTCTTGTGGATCCGAAAAGGATAAGTGTGGTAATAGAAAATTTGGTCACCAATGCCGTTAAATACATCAACAGCGACAAAAACGGCTTGATTTCCATAGAGATTTCCCGCCAGAACAACAAGGTTTTATTTGGTATTACCGACAACGGGGTGGGCATACCGGATAAAGATAAAAAGAAAATTTTTAAGAAATTTTTTCGAGTGGACAACACGATGAAGCTGCAAACGGGCGGCACCGGACTCGGACTTTTTATCGCCAAAGCAATCGTGGAGTCGCACAAAGGCGATATCTGGTTTGTGTCAAAGGAAGGCGAGGGCACGACTTTTTATTTCACTTTGCCGATTCAGAAATCAGTAATCAGTAATCAGTAATTAGAAATCAGTAATCAGGAAGCAAAAGAAATAGAGAAATAAAGAAATTAAGGGAAATCATAGTTGGTTCAATCGTCCCTGCCTCGCCGCCCGCCTGCCGCCCGCCTGCCGGAGGCAGGGTAGGCAGGGCAGGCAGGCTTCGATTGAACCTAGGGTTTAGCTAATAGTAGAAGCGGTTTAGCCGGTCATTGGTTCGGTCTCTGGAACGCAACAGCCGTTTTATTCGTGTAGTGGGATGTTTTGCTTTTCTTTTGTAAAAGAAAAGCTAACAAACCCCCGCCGCTCATGAGCACGGGGCAGGGAAAGCTAGCTCGCTTGGAGCTCAAAAGCAAATCTTGGCCTCACTCGCGTGAAAATTGTCAGGGAACCCCATCGGCTAAGCGCCTGATCGCCCTGACAATTTTCTACGCCTCATTCGGCTAGATTTTCATTTTCTCGCCCCAAAAGCTCGCCTTAACGCTGACTCGTTTATAAATAAAAACACCGGAGTTTGTCAGTCGGTGTTTTTTATAATTATCTTTTTTAATTTACCTGCCTCGCTTACTGCTTATCTTGCTTAACTCGCTTATGACTTTTCTAAAAAACTCTTTATCTCTTGGATGCGTCAATCTCTCCGCGACCTTTTCTTTTCCCAGCCAAACTGCTTTGGGGTTGTGCGGGTCAGTAGGGGATAGCGCTGTCTGTTCTGTTTGAAATAAAAACATGTGAATTGTTTTTATTTCCGTTTTATCATCACTGCCGGTTTTACTGATTTTATGCCTTTGGTAGCTTCCCAGTTTTTTTATCAAACGCAAATTTTCCGGCCTGACTCCGGTCTCCTCGTAAATTTCCCTTTTGGCCGCCGCGACTTCATCCTCACCCGGATCAATATGCCCCTTGGGCAGCGACCAGGAGTTGCCGTTTTGATTAGTAATTAAAATTCTTCCGTCCGGTCCT
>Ga0155976_131_pt1 | contig 13050 bp, 10 predicted proteins | sample RifCSPlowO2_02_FD_107630 | JGI IMG/M metagenome (GOLD analysis project Ga0155976, IMG submission 107630) | Candidatus Kuenenbacteria bacterium RIFCSPLOWO2_02_FULL_42_16 | reverse complement strand
GGATCCCTCGGAGAGGGACAATTTCCAAGATGATTGATTGGAATTTGGATATTGGGATTTATTTGTAAATTGTCCCGATGGGATTCCGAAGAATCCATCGGGACTCCTTCGGAAGAAATTGTATCTTGGAAATTTTTCAGTTTATGAATTATATCTCAATATTCTCTCTTCACTGCACCACTTTTTTCTAAGCTCTCCCGCGAGAAAAAACGAACCCGTAACAAGCACCAAATCTTCTTTTTTAGCCTCGCAGAGCGCCTGCTCCAGCGCTTGCCAGGGATCAAGCCGTATCTCCGCTTTAATTTTTTTATTAGCCGCTAAAAACAAAGTATACATCAATTGTAAATCAGCGCAAGCCCGGCCAGCATTGTAATGTCTGGTTACAAATACCTTGTCAGCCTCGCCGGCCACTGTTTTTATTATCTTTTTGATGTCTTTATTTTCATTGACCGCTATTATCAAAAGCAATTTTTTATAAGTGAATTTTTTTAGGCTTTCGCAAGTTGATTTTATCTTGTCAAGATTATGCGCCCCGTCCAGAATCACGGTTGGCTTTTTTTGTATTATCTCCAGGCGGCAGGGGAGCGTGGTTTTTTTAATGCCTTTTTCAATCGCTTTTGGATCAAGACCTAAGATCTCGCCGATTTTCTCTGCCAGCTCCGCGTTTCTATTTTGTTTATTGCCATTTATGCTTAAATCAAAAGAACCATTGCTGTTGACTGTAATTAAGGTAGAGTTCATTTTTTTGGCTTTAGCCGTCAAGATTTTCAATATTTTTGGTTTTGTTTCCGTTGTCACAATCAGCACGCCGGGCTTGATAATCCCGGCTTTAGACTTGGCTATTTCGGCGAGTGTTTCACCCAAAAGATGCGTGTGGTCCAAACCGATATTGGTAATCGCCCCAATAATCGGCTGCGGGATAATGTTGGTAGCGTCAAATTCTCCGCCCACGCTAGTTTCCAAAACAGCATATTCGCAGTGGTTTTTTTGAAAATAAAGCAAAGCCATGGCCAGCATAAATTCTTGGAAACCCGGCCGGAGGCTGGTGTCTTTTTTGTAGATTCTTTCCGCCGCTTTTTTTAGGCGATTTAATATTTTCACCAATTCTTTTGGGCTGATGTATTTATCACCAACCTCAATTCTTTCAATCATCGTTGTCGTGTGCGGTGAATACAGCGAGCCGACTTTTTTGCCGGCCTCTTTTAAAATATTATGCACCATAGCCGTAACCGATCCCTTGCCTGAAGTGCCGGCGATATGCACAAACTTAAACTGTCGCAGATTTATTTTTAATTCTTTAATCAGTCGCCACGCTCTTTTTAAATGAAAGTCGGCCGGTAATTTTTCCGGGCTTTTCAAATTATTTAATGACTCCAAAAAACGAACCGCGCGATAATATTCTTTAAACATAGGACTTTAGCGTTTGTCATTCCCTTGCTTGCCTGTCCCGCTTGGGCGGTGAACAAGGGAATCCAGTTTTTAAAAATAGCCTTATCATTAGGACTTTCGCGCTTGCCATTCAAACTCCCTTTAGGGAGGTCTTGGTGAAATGCGGAATAATCCGTTTTGTCCTAATTTTTCTAGTAAACCTGCCTAAAGGCAGTATGAAAAAACTGGCAAACGCGAAAGTCCTAAAACATACAAATCAGTAAAAGTTAATTGTTGGTGTGCCAATTGTCAGCTGTTCTTATCGCGAGGCTATATACATCATATTGCCCAGATTGCGGACCTTGCCCTTCATCTCCATTAAGATCAAAGTGCTGTTGATGGTGGCCGTGTTCATGCCGGATTTTTTGATCAGCTCATCAATATGGATTGGCTCATTACTCAAAATATCCAGAATAATCGCTTCTTCTTTGGTGTCAGGCGAAATTTTTCTGTTATCTATGAAATCTTTAACCTGTTTCATGTTGAGCGCTTCCAGGACATCACTAGCCGAAGTAACCAATTTAGCGCCCATTTTGATAAGATTATTTGGCCCAGCCGCGTTTTGGCTGTAGATATTGCCCGGCACGGCCATCACATCGCGGTTTTGTTCCAACGCGTGTTTAGCTGTCAAAAGCGCTCCGGAAGTTTCTGGCGCCTCAATCACGACCGTGGCCACTGAAAGTCCGGCAATAATTCTGTTTCTTTGCGGAAAATTTTGTTTATTGGGTATGGTGCCGGGCGGATATTCCGCCAGCAAGAGTCCGTTGTTTTCTATAATTTTTTTGGCCAGATAACGATTAGCAGACGGATAAATACTTGTCTCGTCAATGCCCGATCCTAAGACCGCAATCGTTCTGGCTTTCTGGTTGACAGTCGCTTCATGCACCAAGCCATCTATGCCGATTGCCAAGCCTGAAACGGTGGTGATGCCTTGATTAGAGAGCTCGCTGGCGATATTCATCGCCACCAGTTTGCCATAAGAAGAATATTTTCTTGTACCGACCATCGCCACCGCGAATTCATCGCCCTCGCCAAAAAGTTCTCCTTTATAATATAGGATGGCCGGCGGACCGTAAATTTCTTTTAACAGTTTGGGATAACTCTTGTCAGCCAAAGTGACGATATTTATGCCTTCTTTTTGCGCGTTTAAAAATTCCTCATCCGGGTTAATCCGTTGCCGCAAAAAAACGATTTCCTCGGCGATTTTTTGTTCTAGGCCGGCGCCCCTTAAATTTTCCAGATCAGCCTCCCAAGCTCGTTTCATAGAATCAAAATGTTCCCAGATGCGCTTGAGCCTGACTGGACCAAGTCCGGGTATTTTGGCCATTGAGAGCCAATATTTTATTTCCTCTTGTCCTGGCATATATGTTAATAACATCATACCCTCAAAAAAGAATTTAGACAACCATGGTTAGAAATGTTATGCTGAAATTAATCGTTAATTTATTTTAATCTTATGCTCGGTTATCCTAAGAATTTATACATCTTGCCCCTTGACCACCGTGATTTTCTGGTCAAAATATTATTCGGTCTCAAGGGCGCGCTCAATGTCAAAGATCACCGGCTGATGGAAAAATACCGTGAGCTGGTTTTTGACGGCTTTTACGCGGCCTATAAAAAGTTAAACAATAAACCAGAGCTGGCCATTCTAGTTGATGAGGAATTTGGATCGTCGGTTTTAAATTCAGCTCGCAAAAAAAAGATTGTTTTTTGCCTGAGCACGGAAAAAAGCGGCCAGTCCGGCTTCACTCTTGAATACGGCCGGGATTTTGGCAAGCATATAGAAAAGTTTCATCCGCCGATAGTCAAAGCTCTGGTCAGATATAATCCGGCCAATATCCAAGTTAACCGCATACAGCTCAAAAGACTGAAGCAGTTGAGTGATTGGTGCCACACTCATGGTTATAAATTTCTACTTGAACCGCTTGTCCCGCCCACAGTCGCAGATTTGGAAAAGTGCCACGGCCGTCAAGATCTCTTTGATAAAAATATTCGTCCGCGCCTGGCTCAAACCATGGTCAAAGAAACGCAACTCTCCGGTGTGGAACCCGACATTTGGAAAATTGAGGCTTTTGAATCAACCAAAGACTGGGAGAAAATTATTCCCGTTATCCGCCGCGGCCAATCGCGCTCGGAAGTTGGCATCGTTCTTCTCGGCCGCAATGCCAGTTTCGCGCAGGTGAAAAGATGGTTTAATCTGGCGCCACGCGAGCAACTCAATGGCTTTGCCGTCGGCCGCACGGTATTCCTGCGCGCCGTGGAAGAATTTCACGCCAAGAAAATCAATCGCCCTGCGGCCGTCAAAATTATTGCCGATAATTACGCCGAACTGGTGAGATACTGGACCAAATGAATTTTGAAAATAATTCATGCAGCCGATTTTTTTATCCAACGCCTTTCACGGGTGTTTTTTGACTTTTATCCAATTTTCAGTTAATCTAGAGGCACACGGACAGCCTCATTTTTTATTCCCAACCTTATGTTTTTGAAAAAAATTGGCATAGATCTTGGTACCACTTCCACCCTAGTCTATATTCCAGGCAAGGGCATTATTATCAATGAACCTTCGGTTGTCGCTTACTCCATTATTGACAAAAAAGTCTTGGCCGTGGGCGACGAGGCTAAACAGATGATCGGCCGCACGCCAGATACCATTGTTGCCACTCGTCCGCTCAAAGACGGTGTTATCGCTGATTACAAAACCACCGAAGCCATGCTTAGTTATTTTATCAACAAAGCCATTGGCGGGTTACGCCTTTTCCGTCCCGAAGTGATGATCGCCGTGCCGGGCGGTATTACCTCAACCGAACGTCGGGCGGCTATTGACGCCACCTTGGCCGCCGGCGCCAAAGCCGCCTACATCATTAAAGAACCCATTGCCGCCGCTATCGGCGCCAATATCCCCATTGGTTCCGCCTCCGGTCATATGATTATTGATATGGGCGGCGGCACCTCAGAGATCGCGGTTATTTCTCTCGGCGGCATTGTCACCAATAATTCCGTGCGCATCGGCGGCAATAAATTTGACGCCGCCATCCAAGAATATGTGCGCAAGAAGTACAGCCTGGCGATCGGCGAAGCCACGGCCGAAATGATAAAAATTCAGGTCGGTTCCGCTCTTTACTTGACCAAAAAACTTACCGTTGATGTCAAGGGTCGTGATATGGTTACCGGCTTGCCGAGAATTACTACCGTCAATTCCGATGATGTAGTTGACGCGCTCCAAGACGAACTTGCCGGTCTTATTACCGCGATCAAGCAGGTGCTTTACAATACCCCGCCGGAACTTTCCGCCGACATTATGGACAAGGGCATTGTGCTTTCCGGCGGCACCTCGCTTTTGCGCAACATTGATGAATTAATATCCGAAGCCATAGGCGTGCCGGCCTATAATTCCGACGAGCCAATTCTTTGCGTGGCCAAAGGCACCGGCATTGCCCTGGAAAATCTGGACGCATACAAGAGAAGCATTTTGGCGGCCAAGTAGAAAAAATGTAAAAAGAAAAGATCAAAAATCAAAATGACAGTTAAAAATGTAAAATTAGTAATTTTAAAGTTATTTAATTTTTAATTTTGCATTGTCATTTTGCATTTTGATTTTTACATTTTCAGTTATGAAAATCCTCATCATCCACGATCGGTTTATGTTTCGTGGCGGAGCCGAGCGCCTGGTTTTAATTATGGCTAAAGGACTGGACGCTGATATTGCCACTGGTTTTTGGAGTGATGATGAAACTTTTTCCAAAAGCGCAGTGCCGCACAAATTATTTGTCTTGGGCAACCCTTCGCAAAAAAGCGGCTGGCGTTATTTGAAATTCCAGTGGCTTTTTTATTTTAAAACCAAATTTATCCGCGATTATGATTTGGTTATTTTTTCCGGCAACAATTGTCTATCAGCGGCGCACAATGTTAAAAAAGGCGTCAAAAAAATATTTTATTGCCACACGCCGGTGCGCCACGCCTTTGATCTCAAAGATTATTATTTAAAAAATAAAATTTGGTGGAAAAAAATTATTCTACGCTGTTTTATTCCTATAAGCCGTCTTGTTTATCGCTATGGTTTTCAGAAAATGGACACTGTTATTGCCAATTCCATCAATGTTCAAGAACGAATAAAAAAATATCTAAATCGCGATTCTGTTGTTATCTGGCCGCCAATTCAGACCACAAAATTTAAATGGATATCACAACAAGATTATTTTTTATCATTCTCCCGTGTTGATAAATTGAAAAGAGTAGGGGATATCGTCCGCGCTTTTCAAAAAATGCCTGACAAAAAAATAATTATTTGTTCTGGCGGTGATGATTTTGACAATGTTAAAAAAATAGCCGAGGGCTATGATAATATTCAAATTCTTGGCTGGCAATCTGACGAACAACTAAAAGAACTGATTGGTCGTTGTATCGCCACACTTTATATTCCAATCAATGAAGATTTTGGCATGACGCCGCTTGAAGGAATGTCAGCTGGCAAGCCCTGTATTGGCGTGTTTGACGGGGGATTGAAAGAAACCATTATTGACCGCCTGACAGGTAAATTTATCCCAGTTGATTATGTCATTGATGATATTATCAAAGCTGTGGGATGGCTGACGCCGAAACAGGCCTTAAAGATGCGCGCGGATTGCGAACAACAAGCTGAAAAATTTAGCGAGGGAAAATTTATTGAGGGGATAAGAAAGGTAATTCAAAATTAGAAAATTAAAAAACAATATGACCATCGGCATTGACGCTTCGCGTTCAATTGACACAATTCAAAAAACAGGGGTGGAAAAAGTGAGCGATGAATTGCTTAGGCAATTCATCGAAATCAAAAATCAAAAATCAAAAATCAAAAATAATGATTTTGATTTTATTTTCTACACCCCCCAATCAATTAACTGGCTACCAAAAGAAAACCAGAAAATTTTGCGTTGGCCGGTTAAATTTTTTTGGACGCAAGTTCGTCTCGCTTGGGAATTGATTTTTCATCCGCCAAAAGCGATGTTTTTTCCGGTGCATGCCATGCCCGTATTATTACTGATATTTTTTTCTTTTCCGTTGTTCCATAAAAAACCATGGCACAGGATATCTCTCACCACCCCGGCTCGCGAGCTCGCCACCCCTCCTCAAGGAGGAGGGGAAAGAACCCATTACTACAAAATCATCCACGATATTGCTTTTAAAAAACAGCCGCAATTGTATTCTTTCAAACCAAAAATAATGTTAAATCTGGATTTATGGCTGGCTAAAAGATTGTGCGCCAAAATTTTCGTGCCGAGCCGCGCGGTCAAGGACGATTTGTTGAAATATACCAAAATTAAGCCGGAAAAAATTATCGTGGCGCATTGGGGCTATAACACAAAAAACACAGAAAGCACAAAAACACAGAAAGCACAAAAACAAATTTTATACATCGGTCGGGTAGAGGGGAAGAAAAATATTAGGAATTTGATTATGGGATTTGAGTTGTTTAATGAAAAATATCCAGCATATAAGTTGATGTTGGCGGGGAGAATAGATCCACAATTTAAAATTTCAAATGTTAAATTTCAAATGTCAAATCAAATTTCCCCCTTTAGGGGATCCCCCCTTAACAAACTGGAAAATTTCAAGTTAGAAATTGGGGGACAAAATCCAAATGATAAAATAGTAAACCATAATTCATCATTCATGATTCATGATTCAATTCAATTCCTGGGTTATATCAGCGAAGAAAAAAAACGCCAGCTTCTTGCTGAATCTGCCTGCCTGGCGCTTGTTTCAGAAGAAGAAGGTTTTGGTTTTCCGATTTTGGAAGCGTTTGACTTTGGTTTGCCAGTGGTCGCGTCTGACATTCCAGTTTTGCGTGAAATCGGCGGCGATGCCTGTATGTATGTGAATCCTGACTCGCCGGAAAGTATTGCCCAAGGTTTAGAAATGGTCTTGGCAGAGACTTGCCGCGCCGTGTTTCTACAAGAAAAGATTGAGAAAGGTCGCGAACGATTAAAAAAATTTTCCTGGCAAAAAACAGCCGAGAAAATTTTTAGAGAGATGTTAAACGGGTAGGGGCGTATTGTCATACGCCCGCCGTTTCTTTTCCCGCCGTCTTTGACGGCGTTTCTATTTAGGGGTCGCAGACTCCGGAGAAAAATAAAATAAAAAATCGGCAGAAAGCAAAGAAATAAAATACTTTCTGCCGATCGCGTTTTACAGGAAATTTTTCATTCCTGCTGATCACTGTTTTTGAAACTCACATTTTATCGACTGTATGGCTTACAGACCTTCATCTTCATTGCCCAGAAGCTCACGCGGAAGCGATGAGCGATTCGGTCAGATGGCCTTAAGGGTTGAGGGAGTTTTTTGAGGTCAATTTCCCTCGGCATAGTACTGACCGAAAATGTTTTGGCCAGCCACTCTTGGGTGGCCTTTCGGGTCATATTCCTTTCTTTTTCTAATCTTTCTGCAGCTAATACCTTTCTTCGCGCCTTCTCAACCTTTATTTTCTCGCCAAGCGGTCGAAAGGCCACAATAAGCAACTTGGCTACAAAATAAAATAAGGCGATTGCGACCATCATGCCTCCTCCCAATGTCACAACTTGCAAGGTTTCATTGAAGTAGAGGTAAATAGTACGAATTAAAACGACAATTGCCACAATTGCTAAGCATAGCTGATATGGAGCGATGGGGATTCTTTTAGCTCCTCTAACCCATACACGGTACCCATTGCCCGGGTACATGCGTGTTTCCAGGCCATCACTTCGTCTCCAGAGAAAGGCGCCCCGCATGCCTTTCAGGATATTTTCCGGTCTCCATCCCCAGAAGAAGAACCAAAAACTGGAGAGTAATACCAGAAAAGCATAGATGACTCCACCCACCATATGTTTGAGAAACATACCGATAGGATACAGGAGCGCGAAATACGGCACGGCATACATCCGTCGTTTCCTGTATTCACATTCGTCACATGGGTCGTCGTGGTACAAACGACGATTCACCAGTCCCCAGATCCAATTTCCCAGTTTGGTCCTTGGCTTTTCGGCGAACAAGTCTTCGGGTACAACGAACTCCACCACGGCAGAAGCAAGGGTGGAGTATAAATTACTGCTTTTACTTTCCGCCAATCTGGTCCATGAGAGGGCCATAGAGAATACTTCTCTCCTCCCCTCAAGAAAATCCTCTATCGTTCCGGTGCTCGTTTTCCCGAGAACGATAACAGCCAAACGATGCCAGCCATGTGAAAAAAATTGCATAAAGGTCTCGATATCTTTTACCCGGCACGCCCTCCGTCTGCCTCTCCGCCCCGCATCATTATCATTTTCTGATTCGCGTTTGTCTTGCTCAAAAAAAAGCACCCACTCCGGCTTTTTTTCAAGTATTTCTTTGGAGAAAAACCACCGTATTGGAATAGTTGCGGTGTCCATCTCCTCTTTCCCGCCATTAAGCAATAACTTTACAGCGGGTTCTTGCGCTACTTTTAACATAGCTTTGTTCCTCCTCAAATGTGAATGGTTTTGAATTTTTACTGCGCTGATTAGTTTCTTTTGATTTTCCCTTGATTCTAGCAAAAAAAAAAATAAAAGTCAAGCTTTTGTCAAGAAAAAATAAAATTTTTAGCTTATTTAAGCCAAAAATTTTAAAATCAAGGTGTTTTAGCGTTCTCGTACTTCCTGTGTTTTGTGTCCTCGTGTTTTCTGTGTTTTGATGTTTTTTGTGTTTTTGTGTTCATTGACCATCAACCACTAAAAGTGCTAGAATTAAAACACAAAATAGTTAATTTTCCCTTATGGCAACAGCCAGCTGGCCAGTTATCGGCCATCAAAAAATAGTCCGTTATTTACAGTCCGTGGCCGAGCGGCATATTCCCAATCACGGTTATCTTTTTTATGGCGCGCCCGGACTGGGTAAAAATCTGGTCGCTGATTTTTTTATTAAAAGCATCCTTTGCCGCTCTGGCGCTTCCAAATTTTGCAATACCTGTTCTGATTGCCGGCAGCTGGACCGCGGCATTCATCCTGATGTCGTCTATTTATCCAAAGCTGAAGACAAGAAAAACATTAATGTGGAAGAAGTGCGCGAGGCCCGTTCAAAAATTCAAAATTCCTCGCTCTTGGATGCTTATAAAATCATGTTTATTCGCGACGCGGAAACGCTCTCCATCGGCGCGGTCAACGCCCTTTTGAAGATTTTGGAAGAACCGGTGGGCAAAACAATTTTTGTTTTTATTGCCGAAGACATCAAATTTCTGCCGCGCACTTTCTTGTCACGCCTGCAGGTCATCAAATTCCTGCCAGTCAGCCATGAAGACATTGAAAATTATTTACTTGCCAAAAATTACAGCCGTTCGGAAGCCTATGAGCTGGCTCACTTAAGTCTTGGTTTTCCCGGCCGGATTCTGCCCTTTCTTGGCCATCCGAAAAATCTTAATGAGCACAAAGAAAAAATATCTGATATTTTGCGAAAACTGTCTGGCTCCGTTAACGAGCGTTTCCGTTTGGTGGAGCAATTGGCCGGTCAAAACAATTCCGAGCCGACCAAAATCAATGTTCGTCAGTTTATCCATTCGTTTTCCGCGCTGACGCGCGATGCTCTTTTAATCAAAAGTGCTTGCACCGACAAAATCACCCATCATTGGTTGCGAAACGAACTGTCTGTTTTTGCCTCAAAATATTCTTCGGGGAAAATCGTCCGTCTTTTGTCAGAAGCTAAGTTCACGCTCCGTTTTACCGAGCAAAATGTTAATTTAAGGCTAGCTTTGGAAAATTTGGTTCTTGCTCTTTAAAATTCTTTTACCATGTCAATCAAAAAAATACTCATTTTTATCGTTTTACTGGTCGCCGTTATTTTTGTTTCCGGTTGTTCTTTCACCTTATCCCCTAAAAATAATTCTGCTTCGCCAACTGCTGCCGGAGGTTTTTACAAAAGCCAAGACCAGGGCTTGACTTGGGAAATTAAGAGTAATTTTCCAGGCGTTGGTAAGGTCAAATTGAGTCTCAAAAAAATCAACTTCAGCATTGCCGGGGCAAGTATTTTATATGTCGCCTCTAATCTCGGTTTATATGTTTCCGAAGACAAAGGCGACAATTGGCAATTGTTGATTCCCAATAACGACATCACTGATTTTGACCTAAATCCTAAAACTAAAACCGTTATTTATGTCGCTTCGGCTAATAAAGTTTTTAAAACCGCTGACGCCGGAGCCAATTGGGATCTGATCTACACCGAGGCGCGCCCGAGTGTCATTGTCAAAAGTCTGGCCGTTGATTATTTTGACACCAGCCGAGTATATCTTTTGGAAAACGACGGCACGCTCCTGATCAGTCTTGATTGGGGCAACAGCTGGAAGCCGCTTTATAATTTTCAGCAGTCGTCCGCCAAGATTTTAGTCAATCGTTATCGTAATAAAAATCTTTATGTGGCGGCTGATAACGGGCTTTTCCGCTCGTTGGACGGCGGCGTTACCTGGCAAGAAATTGCCGCTCTCAAAGCCGCTGACTATCCCGGCGCAAATAATTTTAAAGAGTTATTCTTTGTTAATAAAGATGGCGGCTTATTATATCTCTCGCGTTATGGCCTGCTCAAAAGCGCCGACAACGGCGATAGTTGGTTTCCTTTACAACTTGTTTCCCCGCCCAATTCTGTGGACATAGAAACCTTTAACTACAATCCCAACGATCCAAATGAAATTTATTATGCCTTGGATGACATTCTCTACCATACCTTTGACGGTGGCCGCAACTGGCAGATTAAAGTCCTGCCGGCTTCCGGTAAATACAAAGTTTCGGGTATCCTAATTGACCATGAGGAGCCAAGCGTATTATACTTAAGCTTGACTCAATAAATTTATTTATCAATTAAATCGTCATCTTATATGAAAATAGAGCAGTCTCGCGATAATTTTGATAAAGTAATTGAGCACATCAAACAAGATATCGGCAGTTTGCGCACCAATCGCGCTACCCCGAGTATGCTGGAAAATTTAATGGTTGAGGCTTATGGCACAAGAATGCCGATAAACCAGCTTGGCAGTATTCAGGCGCCAGAACCGCGCATGCTGACGGTAGAGCCTTGGGATAAAAGTGTTATCAAAAACATAGAAAAAGCCGTTCAAACCGCCAGCCGTGGTTTAAATGTTACCAATGAAGGTACTTTTCTTCGCATCACCCTTTCTCAAATGACCGAAGAAACAAGACGCGAGCTCGTTAAAATTTTAAATGATAAATTGGAATCCGGCCGTCGTTCGCTCCGCGGCGTGCGTGACGATGTCAAAGAGGCGGTCGTCTCGGCCGAGAAAAACCAAGAGATTACCGAAGATGAACGGTATAAGTTAGTGGAAGATTTGGATACAATGGTTCGCGAATATAATAAAAAAATTGAAGAGCTGGGCAAAAAGAAAGAAGAAGAAATTAAGCCGTAAGCAATAAGCGAGTTAAGCGAGGTAAGCCTGCCTGCCGGCAGGTAGGTAAATTAAGTAAGGCAAGAAAATAGAATATGTGTCATTATTCTCGCTGATTTATAATTTTAGGATTTGTAATTTTGAATTTTATTAGAAATTAGATATTAGAAATTATTGTTATGTTCCTCACCGTCCTTACATTCATTATTATTCTTGGCATTCTGGTGCTGGTACATGAACTGGGCCATTTTCTGACCGCGCGGCTTTTCAAGGTCAAAGCGGAGGAGTTTGGTTTCGGCTTACCACCGCGCATCGCCGGTTGGGTAAAAAATGACAGCGGCCGGTGGCAAAAAGTTAAAAACAACGAGGCGGACGCGAGCTATAAGAAGACGATTTGGTCTTTCAATTGGCTGCCAATTGGCGGCTTTGTCAAAATAAAAGGCGAGGATGGAGAGGGGGAAACAATGCCCGACAGTTTTTCCGGAAAGAAAATTTGGCAGAGATTTATTATACTTTTCGCAGGCGCGTTGATGAATTTTATGTTATGTTTTTTACTGCTATCCATTGGTTTTGCGACGGGTATTCCGACGATGGTAGATGATACGCCGGCCGCTGGACTCAATTTGAAAAGTGAAAAGATTCAGATTATTTCCGTTGCCGCTGATTCGCCAGCCAACCGCTCTGGAGTCCAGATCGGCGATGTGGTTAAGTCAGTAAATAATGAGCCGATTACCAGCATAAAAGCCCTACAAGAGAAAATTAACCAACAAAAAAATCAAGCCACTGAATTTGTTTTTCTGCGCGGTGCCGAAGAATTGAATAAAACCATTAAGCCGGAGGAATTAAAAGACGCCGAGGGTCGAGCAGTGATTGGCGTCGGTTTGGTTAAGACCGCGATCGTCAGTTATCCTTGGTATCAAGCGATTTATGAGGGCGCTAAAAATACGATTGGCCTGACGGTGGCCATTGTGGAAGCTTTTGGTAAGATAATAGGGGACATCTTTGCTCACGGTAAGGTGGCAGCCGAGATTTCCGGTCCGATCGGTATTGCTGTTTTGACTGGTCAGGTTGTCAAGCTGGGCTTTATCTATATTCTACAGTTTACCGCCATGCTTTCTTTAAATCTGGCCATTATTAATTTATTGCCCATTCCCGGTCTTGACGGCGGTCGGATTCTGTTCTTGCTTTTTGAAAAAATCAAAGGCCGGCCTTTGCGCCAGAAATATGTCGGGCTGGTGCACCAGCTTGGTTTCTTCTTTTTGATCGCC
>Ga0155976_109_pt1 | contig 13103 bp, 15 predicted proteins | sample RifCSPlowO2_02_FD_107630 | JGI IMG/M metagenome (GOLD analysis project Ga0155976, IMG submission 107630) | Candidatus Kuenenbacteria bacterium RIFCSPLOWO2_02_FULL_42_16 | reverse complement strand
GGATGAAAAAATTTTTGCTTTTTTGGACATAAATCCGGTAAACGCCGGACATACATTGGTGGTGCCAAAAGAACATTACCAATGGCTGGATGACACGCCGGATGAGTTGTTGGTTGAAGTTGTTTTGACTGCTAAAAGGTTATTGACAGCCATCAGGGCGGCGATAGCGGCCGATTATGTGGCGGTGAATGTGATCGGCGTGGATGTGCCGCATTTTCATGTGCATCTTATCCCGCGCTACTTTAGCGATAATTTCGTGAATTGGCCGGCCAGAAAATACCGGGAAAAAGAGATGGAGGAGACGGCGGAAAAAATTCAATTATATATAAAATAATTTTTCAACCATATGAATAAAAAAGACAAAATTTTCGCTTCCAAGCCAGAGGAGGTTGAGACCTTGAGCGGGGCAAAGGAATCTATCTTGACCAAGAAAAAATTGACCATATTAGTTGTCGTTATTTTGTTGGCTAATTTAGCGCTGTCCGGCGTGGTTGTGGGCGTGGGTATAAATACTTACGGCCAATGGGGACCGTGGTTTGAAAAAAATATTATGGGAAAAGAGTCTAGCGTTGACGGGAACAATAACGCGGATGATGGCGGCGGTCAAGACAATGGCAGCCAACAAAATTTGAGTGCGTTGCTTGAAGACAGGAACACGGAAACGCAAGTTATTGACGAACAGGGCCAGGTGGAGAGAGTGGTGGAACGGGCGAATCCGGCCGTGGTCAGCATTATTGTCACTAAAGACATACCAAAAATGGAGCAGTATTATGAGAATTATGATCCGTTTGGCAACAATGAATTTTTCAGGCAATTTTTCGGCGACAGTTTTGATTTTCAGGTGCCGCAATATCGGCAGAATGGCACGGAAAAGCAGGAGATCGGCGGCGGCAGCGGTTTTATTGTCAGAGCAGACGGCTTAATCGTGACCAATAAGCATGTGGTGTCTGATGAGAGCGCGGCATACACGGTTTTGACCAATGACGGGCAGAAATACGAGGCGACGGTTTTGGCGCGCGATCCGGTCAATGACATTGCTTTATTAAAAATAAATAAAGATGGTTTGCCAGTTGTTAAATTGGGCGATTCTGATAGCCTGAAAGTCGGTCAGACGGTTATTGCCATTGGCAACGCGCTTGGCGAATATCGGAATACGGTCAGTAAAGGCGTGGTGTCAGGGCTTAAAAGAGACATAACGGCTGGCGGGGCGATTGGCCAGGCTGAACAATTGAGCGGGGTTATTCAGACGGACGCGGCGATCAATCCGGGCAATTCCGGCGGACCGCTTTTAAATTTAAAAGGCGAAGCCATCGGGGTAAATGTGGCCATTGTCCAGGGCTCGCAGAATATCGCTTTTTCTTTGCCGATTAATGATGTTAGAAAAGTAATTGACTCAGTGGAAAAGTATGGTAAGATTTTGCGGCCGTGGATCGGCGTCCGCTATGTGATGGTAAATAAAGAATTAAAAGATAAGAATCAACTGCCGGTTGATTACGGCGTTTTGGTGGTTCGCGGTGAAACCAATACTGATTTGGCAGTGGTACCCGGTAGCCCGGCTGACAAGGCGGGCATCGTGGAGAACGATATTGTTTTGGAAATTGACGGGAAAAAACTGGAGGGGGATTATACTTTATCAAAGGCAATCGCGAACTACAATGTGGGCGATAAATTGAAAGTGAAGATTTATCATAAGGGTGAGGAAAAGACATTGGAGATAACTTTGGAAGAGAGAAAATAGTGATTAGATAAAAGTCTGGAAAATAAGGCCGGGAGCATAACCCGCCTTGTTTTAGTTGATAAATTAGTTATAGGTGTTTTTAGGTGTTTTATTGCCCGGGATGGTTTTGTTTCTAGAACATGACCGCCGTTCTATTTGTTTGGTGGTATACTTTACTTTTCTTTTAAAAAAAGAAAAGCTAACAAAAGAAAACTACGGCTCGCTTCGCTTGATTTTCACTTGGGCGCTTCGCGATGCTAGCGAAAATTTCTCCGAAATTTTAGGATATATAGATATTGGTTTCGCAGCATTTTTAATAATAATTGGAATTATGAGATGATAAGATATAAATTAAATAAGTTCGGTTTGGTTTTGTCATTCATGGTCTTTGTGATATAATAATTTGGTAAAAAGGGAGAGAATTTATGAGATTATCAGTCTTGCAGCGTTATATTTTATTAGAGTGTTTTAATGCTAAAAATGGCAGAATTTTTAGGAATAGCCTGGTTGGTTTTTATGCCAAGACAAAAAATCCGCCCAAGAGGGAATTGGTGGTTAAAATCATCACTAAAAGCATAGAGCGACTGATCAGGCGCAATTTAGCAGTCGGCTTTGGAGAGATTACCAGTGAAAAACAATTCATTAAAGAAATCAAAATAACAGTCAAGGGCAGAGCGGCGGCGAAAAAGCTTTTGGGAGAGCAGATGAGGATACCGTTGGGTACAAAAACACGGAAAACACTAAAACACAAAAAACACAATTAACCTGCCTACCCTGCCTACCCTGCCTACCCTGCCTACCCTGCCTACCCTGCCTACCGGCAGGCAGGCAAGGAACAAGGAATGGGTTAAAACACAAAGGGCAATTAACAAGAAATCGGGAATCAGGAAAAAATAAAGAAATTGAGAAACTAAGAAGATAAAATATTAACTAAAAACGAATTATATGAATAAAAAATTAATCCAATATTTAAATGATCATAAAATCAAATATGAATTATTGGAACACAAAATGGTTTATACCGCTTATGATGTGGCGGCGACGACGCATGTGAAGCTCGGCGATATTGCCAAAAGCCTTTTGGTAAAATTCAACAAACCCTTTGAGAATGGCAAAAAACCGTACGCTTTGGTCATAGTGGCGGCTGATAAAAAAATTGATTTCAATAAATTAAAAAAAACAGTCAACGATTGGGCGATAAAGTTGAACAAAGAGTCAAGGGCGCAAAAACCGATTAAGGGTAAGAAGCAGCTGATTGATATTTATAATAAAATAGCCAAAGTGGCGCTGCCTAAAGAAAATGACATGAAGATAAAGTTTAATGTGGCGCCGGGAGCGATGGCCGCTTTTGGTTCTTTTTATAAATTGTTGATTTTCGCAGATAAGGCTTTTGCCAAAAAAGAGAAAGCGCTTTTTGCCGCCGGCAGTTTTACCGAGAGCATCAGGTTGAAGGTGGCTGATTTTATTAAAGTAGAAAAGGCGATGATCGGGTCTTTTGCCATAGCAAAAGAAAAGAAGGCGAAAAAAGCGAAGCAGACGAAATAATTGCCGAGATTAAACAGCAGAAGATATTTATGGAGATAAAGGTGGATAATTTTGAAGGTCCGCTTGATTTGTTGCTCCGCTTGATTGAGGAAGAAAAATTGGATGTGACTACGGTTTCTTTGCTGCAAGTAGCTGAGCAATATATTGCTTATTTGGATACCATGCCGATAAAACAGCCTGATTTGCTGGCTGATTTTTTACTGATTGCCGCCAAGCTTTTGGTGCTGAAGTCAAGAGCCATTTTGCCGGAGTTGTTTATGGAAGACGATGAATCTTTTTCTGATTTGGAGCAGCAACTGAAAATATATAAAAAATATTTGGAAGCGAGCAAGGGCATTGAACATTTGGCAGCCCAAAAAAGATATGTTTACGCGCGGCCTGAATATGCGCGGCCGGTTGGCTTGGAATTTGTAGTGCCAAAATCTCTGAATAAGAGTAAACTGGAACAAGTGCTGGAGGCGATCGTGGGGGAATTGGATGCTTTGGCGCGCTTACCAAAGAAATCTTTGGAGAGATTAATTTCTATCAAAGAGAAAATAGAAGAAATTCGTCAAATATTGAAAGAGAAAGGCGTGGTGCGCTGGCAAGAATTGATTGACAGCGCCAAAAGCAAAACGGAGATTGTGGTGAGTTTTCTTGGACTTCTGGAATTAAACAAGCAGAAGCAGTTGGTGCTGGAGCAGGAAGAAATTTTTGGAGAGATTATCATTAAAAATATAAATAATTTTTAACATATGCTCGCCGCCAAGGTAGAATCAATTTTATTTGTTTTAAATAAGCCCATAGAGATAAAAAAAATTGCGCAATTGTGTGCATGCGGCAAGGATGAGATAGAAGTGGTTTTGGAAACTTTAAAAAATAAGTACAACAACGAAGAGAGCGGTATTAATGTTTTGACAACCGACCAGGAGGCGCAGTTCGTGAGTAGTCCGAAGAACAGCAAGTTAACGGAGACTTTGGTAAAAGAGGAAATTGAGGGAGAATTAACACATCCGCAGTTGGAGGCTTTGACGGTGGTGGCCTATCGCGGACCGATAACCAAACTGGATTTGGAGCGAATCCGGGGAGTTAATTGCAGTTTGATCCTGCGCAACCTGATGATCAAAGGGCTTGTTGAGGCGGAAAACGACAAAGTGACGGAAAACGCAAGATATAGGATCACGCCCAGCTTTATGAGACATTTGGGAATTATGGAGGTAAAAGAATTGCCTAACTATAAGGAGCTTTCGCAAGCAGAGTCTCTGGAGGATATTTTAGAAGATAAGTAAACGAATAATGTTTAGTTTTTTGTTTAGCCTGATAATAGCGAGTCAGTTGGTTGCGCCGGTTTCGGAACTGGCGCAAATAGCCATGGAGCATAAAAGCAATTATCCGGCGAGAAAAATGACCGGCAGTTTTGAGCCGGTGATTGAGGCCAAGAGCGCTTTGGCATTGGACATTGAGTCCGGTAAGATTTTATACCAAAAGGACGGTTTTAAAAAAAGACCTTTGGCAAGCATAACCAAATTAATGACTGCCTTGGTTTTTTTGGAAAACAATGACCACTGGGACAGGAAAATACGGATTAGCCAAGATGACCAAAAAAACGGCGGCAAAGTGGTTTTGTTTCCGGGAGAAGAAATATGGCTCAAGGATTTATTCAGAACGGCCTTGGTCGGTTCGGTCAACAGCGCCGCTTATGAATTGGCTTCGGCCACGCCTTTAAGTTATGAAGATTTTATAAAGAGAATGAACACCAAGGCGGTGGAGATTGGCATGAAAAACAGCATTTTTTTGGAGCCGACTGGGATAGACGCGCATAATATGGCAACGGCGATGGACGCGGCCAAGTTGATTGAATATGCTTTGGGCAAGGAAGAGATCAGACTGGCTTTGACCATGCCAAACTATTCTTTTAGAGCGGCGAGCGGCGAGTCTCATACGCTAAAAAACACCAACAAACTTTTAACCAGTTATTTGAATCTTGTGGGCGGTAAAACCGGTTACACGGAAGAAGCGGGATTTTGTCTGGCTAATGTGGTTAGCCATCCAAAATTTGGTCAGGAGATAGTGGTGGTGATACTTGGCGCTGAATCAGAGGAAGAAAGATTTCAACAGAATAAATTTTTATCGCAGTGGGTGTTTGACAATTGGGAATGGGGGGAGGCGAGAAAACAATAAGACACAGCCCGCCAAGTACCAAGGTGAATTATTTACATAAGTGGAAGGCGCCTGCCTGCCCTGCCTACCGGCAGGCAGGCGGCAGGCAGGGATCAGCCCAAGGCTGAAAATCAAAAAATTAAGAAAACAAACTGATGTTATTAAATTTTTCAAAAAATTATATGACCAGTCAAAATAAAAAATACATAATCGCCAACTGGAAAATGAAACTTGGCCAGCAGGCGGCGGTGGAATTGGCCAAGAAAATAAAAAAACAGTATAGAGGCGGTGGGAGTGTAGAATTAGTGGTGTGTCCTTCAGCAACGGCCTTGTCGGCCGTGGCGGAAATTTTTAAAGGAACGGAAATCAAGCTTGGGGTGCAAGATATTTTTTACCACGATTTTGGAGCTTATACCGGTCAGATATCACCCTCCGTGGTAAAAGAAATAGGTTGCGAGTATGCGATTATTGGGCATTCGGAGGTGAGAAAACTTGGTGAAACCGATGAGAATGTGAACAGAAAAGTGGCCGTGGCGCTGAAGCACAACTTGACGCCGATTATTTGCGTAGGCGAGACATTCCAGGAATATGAAGCGAAAAAAACAGAGGTGGTGATTATTAATCAGGTGGTTAAAGCGTTGGAGGATGTTAAATTAGAGGCGGGGCAAAAAGTGATTATCGCTTACGAACCAGTTTGGGTAATAGGCTCGGGTCAGGCGGTAGATCACGGTATTTTCCAACAGATCGTGCAAATCATCGCGCATACGGCGATTGAGATGGGAGAGAAACTATCCAATAAATTTGAAGTTATCTACGGGGGCAGCGTTGACGAAGACAATATCAAGGATTTTATCGCAGGTAATATTTCCACTGGCGTGATCGTTGGCAATAACAGTTTAGTAGCGGATAAATTATTAAAAATAATCAGGAATATCCAATAATATGCATTATGCCGTTTTGATTTTGATAATACTGATTTGTCTGGCAGTCATTTTGCGTTTGGCCGGCGGCAAGGTCCGCAAGCTCAAGCTAATTGCGGTGGAGGCGATACCGGAAGAAAAACAGAGTGAGATAAAAAAAAGATTGTTGGAAATCCGGTTGCAGAAGCGCATACTTGGTGGCGGACAAAAGATTTTTTCTTTTTTTAAAAAAGTAGGCGCTATTTGCCTTAATATTGTAGTCGGATTGGTAATTTTTTTCAAAATGAAAAGACAAAGAAGGTTGTTCACCAGAAAGATGCCGGAAGCAAAAATTAGAACGGAATCGAAGACGGCGAGTGTGGTTTCCGACAAGCTTTTGGAGGCCGGAGTTTTGATTAAAAAGAGAATGTTTGATGAGGCGGAAGGGAAATGCATTGAAGCTTTAAAAGATGAACCAAAAAATGTTGATATTTTTTTGGTTTTGGGAGACATCTATGCGTTTAAGCAAGAATGGAAATCGGCCGAAGAGACATACCGCCATATTATGAGAATTGATCCGAAATTTCTATTAGCCCAAAAGGAGCTGGCAAATATTTTGGAAACAAGCAAAAAATGGGAAGATTTAAAGCAATTAAGCCAATATATTTTAAAGAACGGCCATGAGGAGGCCTGGATTTACATCAAGTTGGGTTTGAGCTACCGGAAAACAGGCTATCCGGATGTGGCGGAAAAATATTTTGAAAGAGCGGTTGAGCTTGAGCCAAAAAGCGAGCCAGCGCTTGACTGTTTGCTTGAGGCCGCTATAATAAACAAAAATAAATCATTAGCGTTGAAGGCACTCAATACCTTAATGGGCATCAGTTCAGACGCGATGAAATTGCAGAGCTATCAGGATAAGATTGACATTTTGTGAATTTTTCATAAAAATTTTAGGCCGTTGTAGCTCAGTTGGTAGACCTGTCCGCCAGAGCCAAAGCCCATGTAGCTCAGTTGGTAGAGCAACTCCATGGTAAGGAGTAGGTCGCCAGTTCAAATCTGGCCGTGGGCTCTGGCTTTGGCAGGCGGGGCAACTCCATGGTAAGGAGTAGGTCCTCGGTTCAAATCCGAGCAACGGCTCCAGTCCGCATATCATTTGTAGTTGGTAGAGCACCCCAACATTATGTCGTGAAGCTCGCCGGTTTTCCCCTTCGGGGGATCTCTCGCAGAGAGACAAATCCGAGCAACGGCTCCAGCGCGAAAATTATATATCAAATCAAATATATGACACTCGGTCTTTTCACTTTGGCGGTCAACGCGCTTTTGGTGCCCTTGGTCGGCAAAAAGTAAATCAGAATAGTCTTTGGCTAAAATACTTATACTAAAAAATCCGTTGGCTAGACGGATTTTTGCTTTTGACTAATTCCCCTTAAAATTCTATACTTAAAGGGAATTGAATAATGAATTATAAGTCATGGATTAAGGGAGAAAAACCAAAACCATAATTCATTATTCATTATTCTTAATTCAAATTATAAACTAAAATCCAACCTAAAACAAGTTGGATTAAAAGGGAAAAATATGGATAATATCAATGCGAATAATGCGACTTGCCGCCAAAAACCAATGTTTTGGTTTAAGATTTTGACCCTGCTTTGCGTCACCGCTATTGTAATTGTTTCAGTGGCGCTGGCTTTGCGCAAAGACGATTTTAATAACCAGTTTTCCGTGTCCGCGACCGGCCGGGTGTTTGCCAAACCAGACATCGCCAATCTAATTGTGGGCGTGAAGACCGAAGCTAAATCAACCGCGGCTCTGGCGGTAAAAGAGAATACAGCCAAAATGAATGAAATTGTGAAGGCCTTAAAAGATATTGGGATTGAAGAAAAGGACATTCAGACCACTAATTATAATCTGAACCCGGTTTATGACTGGACAGATAAGACTGGCCAGCGCTTGAAAGGTTATGAGGTTAATCAAAATATCAATATCAAGATTCGCAACTTAGACAAAATTGGCGACGCGATTGCCAAAACAACGGAAAAAGGCGCCAATCAAATTGGCAATATTTCTTTTACCATTGATGATGAATTCGCTTTAAGAAATGAAGCGCGGAGCGAGGCGATTAAAAAAGCCAAAGAAAAAGCCGCGGGTATTGTGGCTGAAACCGGGATTAAACTTGGCAAAATTATCAATGTCTATGAAAATCAGGTGTATTATCCTTCGGCCATAAATTACAGCAAGGATATGGCCTTGGGCATTGGCGGTGGCGGCGGAGTGCCCGCGCCAGAGATTCAGGCTGGTGAAAATGAAGTTATTGTGGAAGCGACGGTGGTGTGGGAGGTAAAGCGTTAAATAAAAAGTGAACTGCTTCACTTTTTATAGCTTTACCGGGCGAATTGTTGTGCCGCAGGCACCAATTCGCCCCACACCTTTAAGTAATTTATAATTTTAAAATCCAAATTTTTCCGCCAATTTCTAATGTGTTTAATCCAGATTCGTGGAAGGCGGATCAGCCTCTGGCTGAAAAATAATTTTAAACAATCAATTTTAAATTTTCAAAAAATAAATATGCAATACGATTTAGAAGAAAGATGTTCAGTATTTGCCGAAAATGTGGTTGTTTTGTGCAAGAAGATCAAGTTAAACGATTTAAATAAATCTATTATTATCCAATTGATTAGATCTGCTACAAGTATTGGCGCTAATTATATGGAAGCTAATGGGGCAAGTTCTAAAAAAGATTTTAAAAATAAAATATTTATTTGTTTAAAAGAAGCAAGAGAAACCAAACATTGGTTGAGGCTTTTAGCTAGATTAGAAGAAGAACATATTCGACAATGCAGAATATTGTGGCAAGAAGTTCATGAGTTGTGTTTGATTTTCGGCAAGATTTCAAGCAGCTGTTAATTATTTTAAAATTTAAAATTTGGATTTTGGATTTATTTTAAAATTTAAAATTTGGAATTTAAAATTGTTTAATTATGTTCATTAAAGGCCTCCAAAATTACAAAAATAAATCCGTCACCTTGCGCGGTTGGATTTACAATTTCCGCTCGTCATGGAGTATTATTTGTTGTCAGTTGATTAATTTTTATATTAGTTCTATAATTCACTTATAGGTTAATTTTAGCGCCAATGACCAAATTTTATGTATATTAAGCGAAAATTAGAAGATGCCATTTTAAGGAACTTAAATTCCCCGGAGATTATTGCTGTAGTGGGTCCAAGACAATGTGGTAAAACAACCATGGTGAATAATCTTATGCAAGGCTTAGAAGACTCTGCTGTTTTAACTTTTGATAACCAAAATATGCTGGCGATGTTTGAAAAAAATACAGATGCTTTCATTTCTTCCTATGTTAAGGGTAATAAATATCTTTTTATTGATGAGTTTCAGTATGCTAAAAATGGTGGAAAGATTCTCAAGTATATCTTTGATACCCAAAAGATAAAAATTATTATTTCCGGCTCATCAGTCGCTGATTTAACTGTCAGGGCAATTAAATATTTGGTTGGCCGCATTTTTGTGTTTAACTTATATCCCTTTGACTTTGAAGAATTTTTATTAGCCAGAGATGCAAATTTGCTGAAACTATATGTTGAATATAAGGGGAAGATTAATTTAATGACTCAGCCGTCAAAATCAGTCAAAATTTCTGATATAATTCATAAAAGGATGCTGAAATATTATGAAGAATTTTTACTTTTTGGAGGATATCCGCGCGTGGTGTTAGAGGAAAATTATGAGCAAAAAAAGAACTGCTCAACATTATTTACAACACTTATTTTTTAAGAGAAGTGCGCGACATTTTAGGACTCATTGACGATTATAAGTTGAATAATTTGATTAAAGGATTGGCGTTGCAAATTGGCAATTTGGTTGAATATCAAGATTTATCCCGGCTATCTGGTTATTCTTTCGCAGCTTTAAAGAAGTATTTAAACTTTTTAGAAAAAACTTATGTGTGTCATTTTGTGCGGCCTTTTTATAAAAATAAAAGAACAGAAATTGTAAAAAATCCCAAAGTATATTTTTTTGATACCGGACTGCGCAACGTTATCGTGAATGATTTTCGTTCATTTAATGAGAGGACGGACAGCGGCGCTTTACTGGAAAATGGTTTGGCCTGTCAGCTCATCAAAAAAAATTGGGAATTTAATTTTTGGCGTGATAAAAAGAAAAATGAGCTGGATTTTGTGGTAGCGCTTGGTAATGGCAAAACAATTGCCGTAGAGTCAAAAAATTACTTAAAAGAGACAAGCAGGCCAGCCACAAGAGTTTTTCAAAAAAATTATCCGGAGATAAATATTTACCACAGTTATTGGCAGATAGAAGACAAGTTGAAAAATAGCAACTTTATTCTTCCTGTTTATTTATACTAAGCGACCATATTTATTTTTTAATAATTTTAGCAAGTAAATTTTATATTATGTCTAAAAAGAAAATTGTTATTTTTATCATTTGTGTGGTGATTTTTATCATTGTTATTGGTGGATTGTATTTTCACAGGATATGGGGCACTTTTAAATGTGCCGAGATGTCACTAGATAATTGTCTCTCAAATCCTTTATGTAAATGGGGTAATTTTACATATTATGAATCTCCCACAAAGATAGGGAAAGATGGTCAGCCTTACGTGGAGATAAGCGATGGCGGTTATTTCAATTGTGTAAATAGGTTTTAACTCTTTGATATAATTTTATGTTCATCAAAGACCTCCAAAATTTTAAAAATCAAACTGTTACTCTGCGTGGCTGGGTTTATAATTTCCGTTTGCCTTTTGTATAAAATATGAAACTGCGAGAAAATAATTACGCGTTTATTGATAGCCAAAATTTGAATCTGGGAGTTAGAAGCCGGGGATGGGTTTTGGATTTCTCCAGATTTAGAATTTTTTTGCGTGATAAATATGGAGTTGGGAAAGCGTACCTATTTATCGGCTATGTTCCAGGCAATCAGATGCTTTACACCGAATTACAAAAAGCCGGCTACATTTGTATTTTCAAGCCGACTTTGGAAATAAAAGAAGATGGAAAAATAAAAATTAAGGGTAATGTTGATGCGGAATTAGTTTTGCACACGATGATAGAATATCCGAATTATCAAAAAGCCATTATAGTTTCCGGAGACGGAGATTTTTATTGTTTATTTGAATATTTGGTTAAGCAGAGTAGGCTCTTAAAAATTATTGTGCCCAATATTCACTATTCATCATTAATCAGAAAATTCAGTTATTTTATCGTGAATATTCAGTTATTTAAGCATAAGTTAGCCAAATAAAAAAGAGGCATTCCCTCGGGACGAAACCCTTTGGTAGTCCTCTTATCGTGATGAAATTATTATAGCAAAAAGTTATCCACTGTGTCAAATAATTTTAGCAACTAATTTTGTCATTCCACCAAGGAATGATAAATTAAGAAAAAATCTATGTCTAAAAAGAAAATTATTATTTTGATGGTTATGGTTTTTTTACCATTTTTATTAACAGGATGTGTTTCCAAGACAGATAAAAAGATTATAGAAGCAGGTTCTGATATAGTTTGTTATGGCTTTAAAAATGGTATTGATCCAATAATTTTGGTCCAAAAGAGACAAAAAGGAGAAATGAGCAAAGAAGATGCGGCTATCGCTATGCAAGAATTAAAGAAGAAGTGGAATGAAATTGCTCAAAAGTATGGATTTTCTTCATGGGAAGATTATAATAAGTCATATGCTTTTAGTAAAAAAAGTAAAGAAATAGAAGAAAAACTAATGAAAAAACGTGTCAAAGAAAAATGTGGTTTAGAATATTAAACAATATAATTAATGAAGACTATGTATGTTTATTAACTCTTTGAGAGAATACAAAAATCAAGAAATCACCCTTAAGGGTTGGATATATAATTTTCGCTCATCCGGCGCGATTATGTTTTTGCAAATGCGGGACGGGACTGGATTTTGCCAGTGTATTTTGAATAAAAAAGATGTCAGCGAGGAAAAATGGAATGAGGCGCAGAAGATTGCGATAGAAACTTCCATTGAATTATCCGGTTTAGTAACAGAACACCCCAAACATCAAGGTGAGTTTGAATTGCAGGTAAAAAATTTTAAGATTTACCAAATCCCGAGCGAAGAATATCCGATCAGTAAAAAAGAACATGGACCGGAATTTCTTTTGGACAATCGGCATTTGTGGCTCCGTTCCAGCCGCCAGTGGGCAATCCAAAAAGTGCGCGACACTCTGATCCGCGCTTGCTATGAATGGATGCACCAGAATAATTTTATTAAATTTGATTCGCCTATTCTAACGCCGGCGGCTTGCGAAGGCACCACTACTTTGTTTGAACTGGAATATTTTGATTTAGGCAAGGCGTATTTGTCGCAGTCAGGGCAATTATATCTGGAAGCGGCCATTGCTTCCTTTGGTCGAGTATTTGATTTCGGGCCTGTATTTCGCGCTGAAAAATCAAAAACCAGAAGGCATCTGACGGAATTTTGGATGATGGACGCGGAAGCCGCGTTCGTGGAGCATGAGGAAAATATGAAAATTCAGGCAGAGTTGATATCGTTCATGGTAGAGCAGGTGCTATTTTTTAATTTGCGCGAATTAGAGATATTGGAGAGGGATATTGAACCTCTTAAAAAAATCAAGCCGCCGTTTTATCACATTACTCATTCTGACGCGGTGAAGAAATTAAAGGAGTTGGGGAGTGATATTGGCGAGCTGGATGATCTGGGTGCGGATGATGAAACCATGTTGACTAAAGAATATGACAAACCGTTGTTTGTGGAAAAATATCCGGCCGCGGTCAAAGCATTTTAT
>Ga0155976_110_pt1 | contig 13901 bp, 11 predicted proteins | sample RifCSPlowO2_02_FD_107630 | JGI IMG/M metagenome (GOLD analysis project Ga0155976, IMG submission 107630) | Candidatus Kuenenbacteria bacterium RIFCSPLOWO2_02_FULL_42_16 | reverse complement strand
CCAGGCGGCAACCGCCGGCTTGCGGAACGGCGTAGGAATCAAGGCGGCCGGCCAGAGCGCCCAAAGCCAAGATAATGCTTCTGGTTTTTTCAGCGGCACGGACATTAATATTTTTCAGATTGATCTTCGCGACCGGACCAACAATCAAATCATGGCCTTCCTTTTTAACGGGCGCGCCAATGCTAATTAAAACTTCCGCGAGCCGATTGATTTCTTCAATGGCCGGAATATTTTTCAGTCTAGTCACTCCCCTGTTGATGAGCGCGGCGCACAGCAAAGCCACCGCTGAATTTTTGGCAGTATTGACGGTTATTTCACCGCTTATTTTTTTCCCTCCGTTGATAACAAATTTTGCCATAATAAAAAATTGAAATTAATAAAATTATGTGTTATTTTGATTATGTGTTATTTTGATAATGAGTTGTTTGCCAATGCAAATAATTTTACAACCATCTCGTAGTAAGATTAGCAAAAACCGGACAATTGGGCAACTAAAGTCCGTTTTATTTAATTATTTATGACTCTGACTCACCGCCGCGTAATTTACGCGTTTTTCATGGTAATTTTTGTAATCTTGGCGCCGGTTATCACTCTTCGGGTATCAGGATACCACTATAATTGGAAAAAAAACAATTGGCAAAAAACTGGCATGATCTTTCTGGAAACCAAGCCGGAGGAGGTATCAATATATTTAAACAATCAGCTCATTGGCGATAAAACGCCCATAAGAATCAAGGATCTTTCGGCCAATAAATACACGCTGCGCTTGGAAAAGCCGAGTTTCAGCAATTGGGAAAAAGAAATTCAAGTGGTTGAGGGACAAACAACGACTATCCAATATGTCAGACTTTTCAAAGAAAAATCAGTGCCAAAATTGCTGTCGGCTGGAGAAATAACCAAAGCGGCTTTTAATAAAACCAAAGACCGAGCGGCCCTTTTAAAAAAAATCAACGCTGACGAGTCGCTGTTGATCTTAGTTGATCTAAATAACGGGACGGAGTTGGCGAAAAAATCTTTCCGCAAAATAAATGTGGCAAAAATGGAGTTCGTAGATAATGGCGCCAGGCTGGCTATTTACGCAACGGACAATTTAAAACTAATCAGTTTGAATAATACTGATTTGGAACTTGATTTGCGAAAGGAGCTGGCGAAAGATGATGATGAAATAAATAATCTCAAACTGGCGGCTGACAGCAGTGAAAATGTTTATTATTTTAAAAACAACCGGTTGACGGAATTCAGCTGGTTGTACAAAAGAGAAATGTCGCTATTACCGTATCTGCCGATGGACTATCTTGTCTTTGGGAATAAATTGTATTTTTTGGATGACCAGGCCCTTAATAGTATTATTTTAAAAATGGTTGACCTCGGTCAGAAAAAAGAGCCGGAAATTATCACCTTTCTTACCGCGAACGATTACCAATTGAGTAATATAAACGACCAATTCCTAACGCTGGAAAACAAAACGAAAAAAGAATTAACGATTGTTGATTTGGAAAACAGGGACAGTGAGCTGATTAAAAATGTGGCGCATCATCAATGGAGCGAGAGCGGGACAGAGTTAATTTTTGATGATAATTATGAGTTGTGGATGTATCGGCCCTTAGAAAAAAAAGACGATTATTTACTTTTCACCAGGGTCAGCAACCCGATTACGGCCATTGAGTGGTATCCACCGAAAAGCCATGTCGTTTACGCTGAAAACGGGTTGATAAAAATTATGGAAAATTTTGAGAGCAACGGACTGGTTTTCCAGCTGGGCGAGTTCAATAATGTTTTAAAAATAGTAATCAATAAAAAAGGCGATAAAATTTTTTTCACGGGGCAGGTCAACCAAGTAAATGGGCTATATGAGATTGAGATCCAATAGCGAAACGACAGTTGGAAGATGTCATCTCATATACTTTAAATAATCAATTGTTTGTGGAGTTTTTCTTTGGCCATGATCTGCGCTTCAAAGTAGCTCTCAATCGTGCCGGCATCGCGCCACTTGCCCTTGATGATACCGACCTCCAGTTCATGATGTTTTAGATACCAGTTGTGCAAATCAACGATTTCCGTTTCCCCGCGGGTGCTGGGTTTGAGATTCTTGGCCACCTCAACAACGCGGCAATCATACAAATAAAAGCCGACCAGGGCGTAATCACTGATCCATTTTTTAGGTTTTTCAACAATGAGTTCAACTTTTTTCTTGGCATTGAATTTGACAACGCCTGATCTTCCCGGATCGGGGACGCGTTTGGCGAAAACCTTGGCGCCCTTGGTAAAAGCCTTGATGTCTTTGGTAAAATCATTTTCAAAAAGATTATCACCCAAAATCAAAGCGACATTTTCTTTGTCAATAAAATTTTGACCGATAACAAAGGCCTCGGGCAGACCGTTGGGCTTGTCTTGAATCTCATAGGTGAACTTGGCGCCGAAACGACTGCCGCTGCCAAGCAGATTTAAATAATCGCCGGCGCGTTCCGGAGCGACAATAATTAAAATTTCTCTAATGCTGGCCTTGAGCAAAGTATTGAGAGGATAATAAATCATCGGTTTGTTGTAGACCGGCAAGAGCTGTTTGGAAGTAACATTAGTGAGCGGTCGCAGACGAGTGCCAGAACCACCGGAGAGAATAATGCCGCGCATAGAGAAGAGTTAATTGAGTAAAAAAAGTTAATTAGTAAATCAGGTAGGGCAAACAGTTAAGATGAAAAGACCACCGCTGTATCCGTGATTATAATAATAGACCATAATTATGAGAATTCCAATAGTTCAAATTAAATCGGTCAATTTTGGCGTTTTGGGAGTATTGACTGGTTTGAGTCTTATTTTGAATATTTTGGCTCTAAGATTGCCTGTTTTGGGGCTAATTTTAAGTGTTTTCTGGTTGGCCTGGTTTGTGGCGGCAATTAAACAGTGGCTGAAGCTCAAATACAAAAATCTTGGGATAACGACGACTAGTCTGACTGTGCTGTCTTTTTTTATTATTTTTGGATCAATTCTTTTCTATGCGCTGAATTTGGGGACAACCCAAATTATTTTATTTATAATGACCATGACACTCTTGGGCCTGATTGGCAGTGGGAAAACGGCTGATGACCAGAAAATCAATTTTACATATTTTACTTCGATCAAACAAAAAATATATCTAATTTTCTATCTCCTTTTTTATTTTACTGCGTGGTTTGTGCTATTCATTTACAGAACAGCGGCGCCGATTCGCGCGCCTTGGGAAACTCTGCCGAAAATATTTTTTGTTATTTATTTTATCTTAACCTTGATCTTATTGATTTTTAACGCAGGCGAAGAAAGCGAACGGACTGAAAAAAAATTTCCAATCATAAATCTTGGTTTGATTGTTAGTTATTTTTTACTGACTTTGATGATCGCCATCGTCGTTTATAAGATCGGTTACGGTTTTGATCCTTTCGTACACCGAGCGGCGGAGAAGAGCCTTTTTGAGCTCGGTTATCTTTGGCCAAAGCCGTTTTATTATATCGGCCAATATTCGCTTGTGGTCTTATTGTCAAAAATTTCAGGCGCTCCGCTAGCGATAATTGACAAACTCCTGGTGCCGCTTCTGGCGGCATTGTTGATTCCCCTCGTGGCATATGCAGAATTCAAAAAATTTTTTGGCAATAAAAAAACGCTGCTGGTCGCCGCCTGTTTGATTTTATTGTTCGCCACTCCCCTGTTCTTTTACACCGTGCCGCAAAGCTTGGCCAACCTGCTTTTGCTGATTTTGGTTTTTTTAAATTTTTCTTGCTTAATTAAAAAAGAAAAAATACCAAGTTGGCAATGGCTGACGCTGGCGGCTATTTTTTTTATCCATCCGCTAAGCGCCGTCCCGGGGTTAATCTGGTTTATTTTTTGGTATGGAAATAGTTTAAGCGCTAGGCTGAAAAAAATTATTAAACCGCTTATTTTATTGTTCGCGGCAGTCGCTCTGCCTATATTTTTTAGTCTCTTGGCCAAAATATCCGCCGACTTCAGTCTTTCTTTTAATGTTAAAAACCTAATAAACTTTTTGGAATCGCTTAAAGAAAATATTTTAAATTATCTGCCTTTTTATTCACCCTATCATTTGGTTTATCTGTTTCATCACAATTCATTGTTGCTGGAAATTTTATTTTTCGGCGCGGGACTTTTCTATTTGATAAAAAAAGGAGAGGAAAAATTGGCTGGCAACTATCTGCTTTTAATCACAGCTTTGGTTATTGATTTATTGTTGGTCGGCTGCATAAATTTCGGCGCGGTGATTGATTACGAACAGCTGGAATTTGCCAAACGATTTTTGCAGATCATCACTATTTTGGCTTTGCCGATTATTTTGAGCGGAATTTATTTTGTTCTAAAAAAAATACTATGCTTGCGTTATGGCCAGGCGATAATAATTCTTTTTGGTAGTTTGGTTTTGACTTTTTCTTTATACTTATCTTATCCGCGCGATGACGCCATGGAAAAAGGCCGGGGGTTTGCCGTTTCCGAAAATGATATAGCGGCAGTTCAATGGATTGGTCAAAACGCCGGCGATATCGAATACATAGTGTTGGCCAACCAGTCGGTTTCGGCCGCCAGCTTGCAAGAATTCGGATTTAAAAAATACTATAAAAGCCAATGTCAAATGTCAAATGTCAAATGTCAAATGTTATTTTATTACCCAATACCAACCTCTTCGCCTTTATACGAAATATATCTGGAGATGATTTATAATGGGCTAAACTTGGAAAAAATAGAAAAAGCCCGGCAACTGACCGGGGTGAAAACTGTTTATTTTGTCATTAACGACTATTGGCTGGATGCCAAGAAAAGAATCGCGGAAGCGAGTGAATTAGCGGGTGAGATCCAAAATTTCAACGGACGGGTATGGGCGTTTAAGTTTGAATAGTCGTCACCAACGGTTGGTTCAACCGTCCTTATCGTTGGTTCAACCCTCTGGGTTGAACCTAAATATTTGCTAAGACCTTTCCGCCGCTCCCGAAATCTCTGGTTCAGGACAGAGCCCTGAACCAACCTTGGGAGCCTGAACCAACGAGAATTATTCACCGCTGCAAGCTTCGGCTGAAATGTGAAAGTGCCGCGGCACTCCAGCTATTTCTGTTTCATCAATATAATTACCCCCGCATCTTTTTACTATACTTTTGTATTTCCCCGTGATGGCGCGAAAATTCACTTGAGTAGGTGGTCCCACGCCAAAATCAGCAGCAAAAGAGCCATTGATGCCGCCTGATCCGCCATAATGGCAAGACCCTTTCATGTGATCACAACAACCTACTCCATTACTGCCAGTCGGACAGGCAACATAGGCAGTGCGACAGTTATTTAAGCCATCATCATCGCTGATAGAGGTGATCTTAAAAAGGGTTAAGCCTTCTTTACCTACTTCTCTTTCAAAACATACTAATAATTGTTCCAGCTCAATAGAGGCGTCTTCACACTGCCAAGCGTTTATTCCGGCGGAAGTTGGAATTCCGCCACAATGACAACCATCAAAATAATCAGAGCAGTTGCAGGGTACGCCAATATCATGCCCGCAACCTTCGGTGACCGCCCCGGTGCTTTGGATGGTTTCCGGCCTTTTGCCAGAAGGGCAAACCGGGCCGGTCCACCAGCCTTTTGCCCACCAGCCAGTATTTTTACTGCCAGGCAAATTGTCGGAATAAATATTAATAGCGAGAGCCACAATGGAATAGGCGCCGAGAATAATAAGCGCGGCAATCAGGGTGTTTTTTATTTTGTCTTTGGCGGTTTTAACCGTTTCCTCGTTGCCCATATTTAAAACCAAAAAAAGAGATTGCCATAAAATAAACAAAAGCACCAGAGCGGCCATGGAAACAAAAATGAATTTGGCGAAATTGAAAGCGACGGTCAAAAGATCGCAGGGCGTGCAATTGCCGTCGCCGAGGCAAGCGACATTGTCCGTAAGACTTATGGCATTAACAGAACTAAATGGCAGACTTAGAACAATTAAAAGAATGAGAAAGGCGAGTAATTTTTTCATAAAATAATTTGTTGATTTATTTATGGTAATTATAGTATTTTTTGATGGACAAGTAAATACTCGGGGCGATCAGGGGTTTGGTTTGTAACCTTGCAGCCATCCGTTTATGCGAATAAATTTTAGTTCTTTCTTGGCGCGATTGTCATTGTCCCGCTTGGCGGGACAATCCAGAAAGAAATAAACAAACAATTCACCAGCTGGCGGAAACTGGATGCTCGGGTCAAGCCCGAGGATGACAGTGGGTGGCGCGCAAAAATATAGGCAGGAGTCGCTTTATTATTATTTTTTGATCCGACTGGCGCTAACTTGGTTTACTTTTTTGTTTAGGCTGCGAAGCCGTATGCTTTCTTGTCATTCGTATCTCAACGCTTCCACCGGATCAAGGTTTGCGGCGCGCCGGGCCGGATAAACGCCAAAAATCAGACCGGTAATTACTGAAAAACCAACACCCAAAATCAAACCGGGCCAGGAGAATTTAAGGCCAAAGTCAAAACCGAAACTTTTGGCCGCGAAGAACGCCCCGAAACTGACAAGAGTGCCGATTATAACGCCGATAAGCCCGCCCATAAAAGTTAAGAAAATCGCCTCCCATAAAAATTGCCATAAAATATTGCTTTTGGTGGCGCCGACGCTTTTCCGCAAACCGATTTCATAGGTGCGTTCCAAAACCGAAACATACATAATGTTCATAATGCCGACCCCGCCAACCAAAAGCGAAATGCCGGCGATGGCGGCCAGAAGCAAAGTGATGCCGCCGGTAATAACATTGATCATACCCATAGCTTCTTCGGTCGTGGTAACGGCGAAATCGTCTTTTTTGGGATCGGTAATTTTGTGCCTGGCGCGCATGGTTTCCTCAATATTCACGGCGGTTTGCGCCGCCAAATTTTTATCTTTCATGTAAACCGTAAAATACATAATATAATCCACGCCCATCACTTGTTTTTGCAAAGTCCGAAGCGGCAAATAGGCAACACTGTCCATATCATAAAACGAGCCCGTGCCTTGTTTTTCAAGAATCCCGATAACGCGAAAATTTTTGTTGCCGATTTTTACCCACTGTCCCAGAACATCATCATTGCCAAATAATTTTTCTTTAAGCGTGTTACCAAGCACGACAACGCGCGTTTCAGAACGATCTTCTTCCAGGGTGTATTCCCGACCCGAGGCGATTTTAATTTTGCTTAATTGGAAAAATGTTTCAGAAACGCCCCAGAGAATCGCAGTTTTGGTTTCACCAGCGCGCGACAAAATCGCTTGGCCCATCTGTCCAGCATAATAGCCCCTGATATTTGGCAGCTTGCCCACGGCCTCGGCGTCATCGGTTTTCATGGTGGTAATGGTCACGCCCTGCGCCATATTCATGGCATTCGCCGAAGAATTTTTGGCCGTGGACGGCACCTTAACTTCCACTTGAATAAAATCGGAACCAAAAATTTCCACCTGTTTTAAAACAAAACCCTTGATGCCTTGGCCCATATTCATGACGATAATGATGGAGGAAACGCCAATCAAAAGACCAAGCACGGTCAAAGCCGAACGAACTTTATGAGCTTTTAAAGCTCGGTAAGCAATTTTTAAGGGAGAAAAGAAGGTCATAAAAACAATAAAACAAGAAAGCAAGAAAACAATAATTTTATTCATGTCTTAGCGCTTCCACCGGTTCCAGACTGGCCGCGCGTTTGGCCGGATACCAACCGAAAATAACACCAATCAGGCAAGAGATAGAAACGCCTAAGAGAATAGAAGGAACAGTGACGACAAAGTCCCATTGATATTCAAGATAGTTGGCTACGATCGCAATCAGACCGGAAAAAAGCACGCCTATAATAATGCCAATGACGCCGCCCGTGAGAGTAACTACGGCGGCTTCCACCAGGAATTGCTGCTGGATATTTTTCTCCGTAGCGCCGACGGCTTTGCGCAGTCCGATTTCTTTCATTCTTTCGTTGACCGCGACCAGCATAATATTCATAATACCGATGCCGCCGACGATGAGAGAAATGGCGGCGATGCCGGCCAGAAAAAATTTCAAAGCATTGGTAATTTGCTTTAGAGCGTCCAGGGCCTGAGCGCTGGCGCGCGCGCTAAAATCGTCTTCGTCCGGATTGGTAATGTCGTGCCTTTCGCGAAGCATTTGTTTGGCTTGGTCAAGCGCAAACGGCACCTCGGCATCATTAATGACTTTAGCGCGAATCATACTGATATAATTGATGCCCAAAAGTAATTTTTGGGCGGTCAGGAGCGGCAAAAAAATCAATTCATCTTGGTTTTGAAACGCGACCACTCCCCTTTTTTCCACCACGCCGATAACCTTGAGACTGACACCTTTGATTTTTATATCTTCGCCTAAAGGATTTTGTTCACCAAATAAATCCTTGGCCGCCTCAAAACCCAAAACCGTGATTCGCGCCAAAGAACTATTGTCAGCCTCGTTAAAAAAATTACCGCTTGAGAGCGCTATTTCCTCCACATCAACATAGCCTGGAGTCACGCCGACAAAAGTAGCGTCTATGCTTTGGTTTTGCCATTTGGCCGTATCAACGCCGCGGACATAACTAGCTACGGCGGTGATTTCTTTGATTTTAGCCAGCGCTTCGGCGTCGCTTTCTTTTAGACTCGTCACCACCACGCCCATCGCCGAAGCCGGCGGACCGTTTTCATCGCTGTAACCGGGCAGGATGCCGATTAAATTTGAACCCTGGGAACTAATTTGATTAAAAATTAAACTTTGCGCGCCAGCGCCAACGGACATAATGATAATCACCGCGGCCACGCCAATCACGATGCCAAAAATGGTTAAAAAAGAGCGCTTTTTATTGGCGCCAAGGGTGGTGAGTGAAAGTTTGAAGGAAGAAAAAACGGTCATAAAAAATGATACCAAAATTTTTAATTTTCAATTTTTAATTAACTAATTTTAAAATTCTGAAATTAAGTCAATTGTTTGAAAATTGAAAATTCTGACATTAAAAATTATTTTACCAGTCCATTCTTCACATCCGTCCTCTCGGCTACCATTTCGTCGCTGACAATCTCACCGTCTTTGAGTTTAATAATCCGTTTAGCCGCATTGGCCGTGTATTGTTCGTGAGTGACAAGAATGATGGTTTTGCCTTCCTCGTTTAATTTAACCAGAATTTCCATGACTTGCGCCCCTGACTTGGAGTCAAGATTACCAGTCGGTTCATCGGCAAAAATGACATCCGGATTATTGACGAGAGCGCGGGCAATGGCCACGCGCTGTTTTTCTCCGCCGGAAAGCTGATTGGAAAAATAATTGAGACGGTGTTCCAGGCCAACAGCTTTGAGCGCCGCTTCAGCCGCGGTTTTTTTGTCTTTGGCGCCGTTGTATTCCAGCGGCAAAATAACATTATTCAAAACGGTGGTACGCGGCAGGAGATTGAAGGACTGAAAAACAAAACCGATTTTTTTGTTGCGCAAGGCGGCCAATTTGTCATCATTAAATTCACTAGTGTCTTCACTGTTAAAATAATACTGACCGCAACTGACGCGATCAAGAAAACTCAAAATATGCATGAGCGTGGACTTGCCGGAACCGGATGGGCCCATAATGGCGACGAATTCGCCGTTTTTAATTTCAAAATTAAGGTGGTGTAAAACCTTGGTCACCACCCCGTCATTTTCAAAATCTCTACAAATATCTTGCAATTTAATCAGTGTTTCCCGCGGCATAATTATTTGGTTTTAGTAAAGGTAATAATATCTTCTCCCGCGCTCAAGCCGGAGCTGATTTCAATATATTCGTCGCCTCTTAGACCAACGGTGACGGTTTTTTCCTCCGGCTCCCCATTAACTAAAACTTCCACCACTTTAATGCCGTCTTTTTGTTTGACGGCGCGCAGAGGCACCCGAAGCACGCCATCGGCGCGGTTGGTTTCCACCGTGATATTGGCGGTCATACCCGGTTTGACCGCCTCAATGTTTTCATTGAACTGAATTTTCACTTCGTAATAAACCACATCTTGAATAATTTTTTCCGCGGGATTGACAAAAGTAACAACAGCGGGAAAAATTTGATCCTCACCAAAAGAATCAAGCGTGACTTTGACATGCTGGCCGACTTTTATTTTAGCAACATCAGATTCTGGAATATTGGCCTCAACCTCCAATTTAGATTCACCAATTATTTTAATGACCGATTCAGCCAGAGAATTTTGTTCACCGATTTTATTGTTAACTTCCGTAATCAAGCCGTCTACCGAGGCCCTGATGATGACTTCCGAGAGATTAGCTTCGGCTAAAGCCAAATTGGCTTCAGCTCTGGCCACACCGGCTTCGGCGGATTTTATATCATACGATTGCGGTTTGGCTTTTTTGAGCGATAGTTGCGCTTCGGCTAAACTCAAGGCGTCGCTTGACGCGCTGACCGCGTCTTCGCCCTTGGTAATTTGGTCGGTATAATAGGTTTGTTTATTGGTCCAATTGGCTTCAGCCGTTTGCAGGGCGGTCTTGGCCGTGGAGATATTAGCCTGTTCTGTTTGAATATTGGAGATCAAAGTATCAAGTTCGGTTTGGGTAAGCTCGCTGCTTGTAATGGTGACGCCTAAAACCGCGAAGCTGTCCGAGAGATATTGTCTAACACTATCCAATCCGGTTTTGGTAATTTCCACGCCGGCCAAAACATCGGCGTCAGAAGAGATGGCATTCAAGACAGCGGTTTGCGCTTTGGCGGAGTTGACGGAACTGACAGCGGCAAGATGACTGTTGGTTGAGGCAGCAAGAGTACTTTTACCCAAAATGGCCAGGGTGTCAGCGGCATCTTCATAATTAAGCGTATCTTTGGCTGTTTGGATAGCGTGTTCGGCTACGATGATTTCATTATTGATAGTGATGATGGCGGTATTTTTTAAATTTTTTAATTCAATATCGCGGCTGATTTTCAGGTTGGCAAGACTATTTTCGGCCATTGATAAATCTTGTTTTTTTTGAGCTACGGTCAGCTCGGAAACGCGAACATCTTCCGGAATGGCGCCAGACATAATTTTTTCCAAATTAGCTTTGGCTTCAATGACGGCGCTGCTGGCTTCGCTAACTCGGCTTGCCAAAGCCGCAGTATCCAAGGTGGCTAAAATATCGCCGACTTTAACCTTGTCCCCGACTTTTGCTTTGAGTGAGGTGATTTTACCGGTAGTTTTAAAATTCAAATTAATAGCCTCGGCGGAAGCGACTGAACCGGTAGCGTCAACGGTTTGAATGACTTCACCGGTTTCAACCTTGGCGGCCGTGTATTCAACCGTGGGTTTGCCGCGACCAAAAATACCAAAGAGCGCGACCAATACGATAATAACGGCAACGGGAATAATGATTTTTTTCTTCATAAAAATTAGGTGAGTTTTTGGATAAACAAGTCTTCGGCCATTTTGGGATTGGCTTTGCCGTGAGTTTCTTTCATCACTTGACCGATTAAAAATTGCAGAATGACGGTTTTACCCTTTTTAAATTGGTCAACTTGATCAGGGTTGTCCTTGATAATTTTATCAATGATCGGTTCAATGTCGGAAACATTTTCCAAAAGACGCAAACCTTGATCTTCTAAAATATCAGTTGGGTCGCCCCCGCTCTCCACCATGCGGACAAGAATTTCCACGGCGTTTTTGGAATTGATTTTATTTTTATAAATCAAGGTAATAAATTCGGCAAAATTTTCCGGCGTCAAGGGGCAATCGGCAAAGGTGTGATTCTTCGCCGTCATAATCGGCGGTAATTTATTGATCAGCCAATTAGCCACCAGCTTGCTTAATTTGCCTTTATATTTTTCCCATGGATCGCCATCCTCAAGTGCGATTTCATCCAGATCAGCCAACCAACTTTGGAGTTCACTCATGGTTTGTTCGGTAAAATCAGCCAGTTTTTTATCAGCAATAATCAGTTTGGCGTCTAACGATGAAAAGTCATATTGTTCAACAAATCTGGCGACTTTAGCTTGGGGTAATTCGGGCAATGTGCGTTCAATGTGCGCTATTTCTTCATCAGTCAAATTAATCGGGGGCAAATCCGGCTCTGGAAAATAACGGTAATCATGAGCTTCTTCTTTATTTCTCTGTGAATAAGTATTTTGATCGCGATCAGACCAACCGCGAGTTTCCTGAATAATATTTTCGCCCGATGATAATAATTTTGTCTGACGGATAATTTCATATTCAATTGACCGTTCCACAGACCTAAAAGAATTTAGGTTTTTAACTTCAACTTTAGTGCCAAGCTTGCTGGTGTCGCTTAGAGAAATATTGACTTCGCAGCGCAACTGACTTTTTTCCATATCGGCGTCAGAAACATCAAGCTGGCGAAAAATTTTTTGCAGTTCCTGGCAAAACTCCTTGGCTTCGCCAGCGGTATGAATGTCCGGCTTGGTGACTAATTCCATAAGCGGAATGCCGGCGCGGTTTAAATCAACCAAAGAATCGGCGTCATTTTGATCGTGAATAAGCCGACCGGTGTCTTCTTCCAAATGAATCCGTTCAATGCCAATCCGGCTGTCACCAATAACCAAAAGACCGTTGGCGCAAAGCGGCTGGTCATATTGGGAAATTTGGTAGCCTTTGGGCAGATCGGGATAGAAATAATTTTTGCGGTCAAATTTTGAATGCTTGGCAATGGCGCAATTCAAAGCCAGACCGGTTTTGACCACCATTTTCACGGCTTCGCCGTTGATCGCCGGCAGGGTGCCGGGCTGGCCAGTGCAGACGGGGCAGATGTGACTGTTGGACTTTAATTCTTCAACGCCGATTTTGGAAGAAGTATTGGCGCAACCGCAAAACATTTTGCTTTTAGTTTTAAGCTGGGTATGAATTTCAAGACCGATAGTGGGCGTATATGGGCTATTGTTAATCATAAATTACTGAAAATATGAATATTTTTATTAAATTCACTTTATCATATTTTGGCCAAAAATAAAAGCCCGACTCGAGGCCGTGGCAAAACTCAATTAACAATTAACAAAAGCACAAAAGAATAGCAAGACCAGCAAGTTCAGCGAGGTCAGCAAACAGCAACAGGCAAGAAACCAGAATTAGACATCGGTGGGATCAGACAAACTTAAATATTTAAAATTTTTTGATAAGCGCGCAGATTTGTTCATGAATTTCATCAATGGAAAGCAAACGGCCGTTTTTGACGCAATCGACCACCTGCCAGTAATTAAATTTTTTACTTAAATAGTGATAGGTGGCACGGGCTTGTTCTAAATGTTTTAGATTGTTTTCCAATCCGTCTTTTGTTCCTTTGATATATTCCTTGCCGACGGAACTTCTTTGCGCCATCAGTTTGGACGCAGTGGCCGCGTCAACATCCAAAAAAATTACCAAATCCGGTTTGGGAATTTTAAATGTTTTAAATTCCAATTCAATCAGCCAGTTCAATAACGCGTTTTTCTCTTTTGTGGTTTTCAACTTGCTCAATTGATGCCCCATATTTGAGGTGACATAGCGGTCAAGCACGACGGTTTTGCCAGCATTTAACCAGTTTAAAATCATTTCTTTAACTTCCCACCTATCACAAGCATAAAAAAGCGAAGCGACTTTGGGGTTAAATTTCGCGGCATCACCGAATTCGTTGTTTAAATATTCATCCACCAAAAGACCAAAAAATTTTTGGCCGTGTCTGGGAAAAGAAAAAGTCTCCACTCGCCTGCCCTGCGATCTAAAGTATTCAACCAATTTTTTAGTTTGAGTGGCTTTACCGGAACCGTCAATGCCTTCAATAACGATGAGTTTGCCTTTCATATATTTTGTTTCAAACCGCCTTTAGGCGGGTATTATTATAATATTGCCTCCCCTACCTGCCCGTCCGGCAGGCGGGAAGGGGGTTTGAATTTAAATTAATCTCTCAATCAACTTAAAATACAAATTCAGAATCGGATTGCCAAGATAATCTAAAAGCGGATTTTTGATTTCCT
>Ga0155976_144_pt2 | contig 14007 bp, 6 predicted proteins | sample RifCSPlowO2_02_FD_107630 | JGI IMG/M metagenome (GOLD analysis project Ga0155976, IMG submission 107630) | Candidatus Kuenenbacteria bacterium RIFCSPLOWO2_02_FULL_42_16 | reverse complement strand
CCTTGCTTGTATCTTTTATGGACTTCTTAATAGTCTCGCCCAAGCCCTTAAAATGACCTTCTAAATCCTTGGCTATTTTTTCAAAATCAAAATCAGTCTTGTTGACATCGGCCATCGCCGTCGTAATTGCCTCTCCGACTTTTTCGCTCAATTTATTCACCGTCGTCGGATCAACAAACGCCCCGGCGTCCAGTCCGGCAATCGCCTCATTCGCCATAGCCGGATAATGTTCAGTATAAATTTCCTGGTGTAAAACATCCCTTTCTCTTTTTTGAGTTTCAACCGCCTCTTTTTTCTTATCCATAGATTCCACGCGACTCTTATATTCTGGCGTATTTATTTTTCCTTCCCTTGCCATCGTCTGCCTTATTGTCTCATCACCCTCTACCTCTTTTTCTAATTTTGTATAACCACTCTCTGTCTCATTTATCTTCTGCTTTTTTCGTGTTACCTGTTCCCTATGATCTACTCGCGCTTCTTCTTCTCCATCTTTACTCTTCCCTTTATCTTTGCCCCCAAGTTCTTCATGCCGCTTAATGCGCTCATCTAGCTGATCGCTGGTGATTCTATCTTCACCTTTACCACCCAGTAGCTTATCAATCACGGTATAAATGTCCTTTTTCTGATCCTCATTAACTTCTAATTTGCTATCAGCAAACATCTTTAGTGCCCTTGCGTTAGAAGCCAACCCCGCTCTGGTTTCTTCCTTACTTGCATTATAAGTACGTTGATCAGTCGCCATCTGATGCGCCACGGTTAAAAGAAATTGTTTGCCTGAAATCGTCAACCTATCACCCAGCCCCTCGCTACTTTCATCAAAGAAATCCTGTTTTGTTAACTTATTTGTTAAATTAGTTCCATCTTTTTTGGCTTGAAATATGGCGGCTATTTTAGATTGCAACTCTTCCGCCATGACTTCTCTAGCCTCACCAGTTAAAACATTCATCCCTTTATTTTGAATATTATCCTCAGTTAATTCACCATATGTTTTGGCAAATTCTCTAAATTCCGCATCAGCTACTTTGGCTATTTTAATTAATTCCTCATCGCTGCCAAAATCTTTTTTATACTCCTCTTCTTTCCCTTCTCTTTCCTGTGCTCTCTTTACATTATAAATAAGTCGCTGGCGCATGTGTTTAGACACATCGCTCTTGCCTTTGCCAGTATTCTCATCTACATCAGCAAAGTTAAATTCTCTACTCTTTGGATCTTGCAACGCCATAGCAAAAAGATGAGCATCTTTCTCGTCCAAGCCAATTGCCCCCAAATCATATGCTATTCTTGGCGCTTCCTTACCAAATAAATTCTTTAACATCTTTTTAACCGTTCTATTTCTATAAAAATTATTATATTCAGCGCCCAGCTCCTTATCTTTAAAATATTCATTAGGATCATGATTTTTTGCTAATAAATGGAAAATCGCTTCCACATCAGCCTCGTTGCCTTTCCTCATCCTATAATGCCCGTCTTTATCTTTCTTTAACAACTGATACAAACGGCCAAGTAAAATTTCTGAAGCTTCTCCGCCAGTTGATATCTCTTTTGCCCTGGAAGTCACATGGCTGTCTCGCTCTATTTTCTGCTGATTGCTTTTATCTCTATTAAAAGAAACAACCCGATTAAAAATATCCTCCATGCCACCATAAACGCCCTTGGCTTTATAAAATCCCTCTTCCCTTCTCTTCCTCGCCTCCTCCCAAGCGCTTTTAATTATTGACGGCCGTAAACTGACCGGCTTTTTTATTCCCACTCTCTCTTGCAAGCCAATAGACCACTTATCCGCTTTTCTGCCAAAAGCCAACCCGCCGGCTTCGGCCCATTTTTGCGGCCGCTGAGCCAGCCACTTGCCCGCTCCTTGCATCTTCCCGGCCAAGTTCCCAGCCATCTTTCCCCCGGCCGCGCCCATCTGCGAAGCCAGCATTAAGGAAGAAAACAAAAGCCCGACCACTACCACGAAATTCAACATACCGTTGACAGTGCTGATCTGCGTCACAAAAGCCTGGAATTCCAACGGCGCCACGGTTTTGGTGGTGGATAAAATAGGATCAGTCGGATTCTTTAAAACATCCATTATCAAAAACGACAGCCACAAGAAAAATGCCAACAGCGGCCCGGCCATCAATTGTTTGGAAATCATTTCCCACACCTGCGAAGCGAACTTCTCGCCCTTGGGAATAAAAGGCAGCACGAACAGCAAAGGCGATAAAATAATCGCCATCCATAAAATAATTATGCGGCCCACAAAATAAGCGATTAAAACCAACAGCACTGCCGCGGTTACCACCAAAACTATGATCGCCAGCAAAAGCGAGGACAACACTGATAAAGCGGCATTATCTCCGCCCGTTGCCGCGGAAACGGTACGGACATCGCTCATGCTTAAAGATAATATTTTATCAAGTCCAATGGCATTAACCAAATTACCGGCCGCGATATCTTGAAATCCGTGCACAAAAGTCAAAGTGATTACCTGGCTGACATCAATCATCACCCCGACAAGCATCTTAGAGAAATTAATCACCACCGCCGCCAAAATCAGCTTGGGCAAAAGTTTCTTGTAGCTGTAATTTTCTACATTTAATAAAGTGCCCATGGCAATAATCAAAATGCCCATTACCACAAACATATTAGCCAAATCCCTGACCACAGTCCAGCCGATTGATACACCTTGTTGATCTATAAAATCATTGTAATTGGCCACAAACACCAAAACCGCGATCAAAAGCGAGCTTAATTTTCCAAAAAAATGAATGGGCCAATATAAAAGCGTGCTGACAATAGTAAATATTGTCGCCGAGCTCCAATCTATCAGCCAACCCAAAACAGCCTTAACCGCGCCATCGGTCTGGGCATATACTGCGGCCGGTATTAAAAAAATAAACAACGCAAAAAAGAAAACCAAAACCACCCTGCCCCTGCAACTTCCTATTTTTCTAAAAAAACCCAACATAAAAAAATTTAATAGCAATGAGTATCGTTAAACTGGCCAACTATGCTGTTTGCCACCAGACTATTCGTCTTCTCTTTTGGCACGCTAATTCCATAGCCCCCTGACGGATTGATCATGCAAAAACCAATGCCAGCGCAATATGCCCCTATCAACAACCCGCCGCCGGCTGGATCAAGCGCCGTATGATAATATATTTTACCGCAATATAATGTGTCTGCTGTGGGCAAAGCCCAGCCAGACAGCTGGACATCAGCTGATCGATCATAACCTTGATCTGTCGCCGTCTTGCCCAAGTCAAAAGAGTTGGCGCAAGAATCGGGTTGCCCGCCAAAACACACATTCCAAGTTTCGGTCGTTAAACCCGTGAGAGATGTTAAAAATCCCAAACCGTTTTCGCATTTAACCCCCTTACATACCCCGCTCGGTGAAGCATAAAGGGAATAGCTCTGCCCGCACATTGCGTTGTCTCCAGTTAAATTATTCGCCAGCTTCATATCTTTTGTGCAATAACCGCCAGCTATATCTTGCCTGTTAATTTTATTTTGCTTTATTATCTCATTTAAATCCGTTAATTTTGTCAAATTCGGATTGATAAGATTCAAAATCGTGTAGCTGGCCAAAACCAAAGTCAGCCCGGCCAGCGCCGAAAGAATCGTCGTTTTAGCCCCGGCAATTTTAGTCGGGTTGCCGCCGGCAATCAACCACTGGAAACCACCGAGCATAATCATAATTACCGCCAAAATACCTGACACGCCGATGAAAAAATTATAAATCGCTTCCAAATATTCGGGAAAACCCTTGACACAATAACCAATGCCCGGTATACCTGGGATAGGCACTTGGAGTACGATTTCATCCTTGGCGCAAATGTCCGCCGCCAAAGCTATCATCGGCATTAAAATCATCGCCAAAAACATCAAAACAACCGCTGCTAACATTACCGGCGCGAAAGATTTTTTAACTTTTATCTTATTTTTTGACATCTTTTTAAAAATCAATAAGTAAAACAAGGCGCTTTAGTTTCCCCTCCTCTTTGAGGAGGGGCCAGGGGTGGTGGGACAGCTATTCTAATTGGTGCTTAATTTCTTCCAGAACTCCAGCTAAGTTGTCGCGAATATCATTATTCCAGATCCTTATTACTTTTAAACCTAGGTTATTTAAATATGCTGTTCTTTTTTTGTCATAGTCTGAATTATCCTCCAGATGCTGGCTGCCGTCCAATTCAAGAACTAATTTTTTGCCGGGACAATAGAAGTCCACGATATATTTACTAAAACCAACCTGTCTTCTGAACTTATGGCCCAATTGGCTGTTTTTTAAATAACACCACAGAATAACTTCTTCCTCGGTGGATTGATTTCTTAATTTTCTCCTTAATGGTTTATATTTTCTTAGGTTGTGAATTAGGCGCATAGTGAAAATATCCCACCACCCCCTACCCCCTCCTCGGGGAGGAGGGGAAAGAATACAATTTACTCTTTTCCCTCAATTTTTCCATTTCTTTATTCCTTAATTTCTGTTTTCTTGTTTTAATGCTTTAATGTTCTAGTGTTTTAGTGTTTTAGTGCTTTCTGTGTTTTATGTGTTTTCCGTGTTCCTGCTCTTAAAATACATATACGCCACCGACATTGTCCAACACGGCAAAAATCCTATCCCCGGTATTACTTCCAAAATCGTCGTGGCAATGCTGGCAATCAATTTTCTGCCTCGGCTGACGCTCCTGCCAAACAGGAAAAACAAACCCACGCCTAAGATTATATCAATAATCCAATCAAACCAAGAAATCGTTTCTACCGTGCCCATATCCAATAAATCCTTAGCCACCGCTAAAATCAAACCCAGCATCCAGCCAGCCATACTGTGATCTTGCGTTTCCACCTTGGCCGCTCCTTTGCCCAATGTTTTTTCAAATTTGTCAAAGGTTTTTTTGTCAGCCAGCTTGCCTGCTTCCGCTCCGATAATGCCCGCGCTGGCGCCTAAATTTCCTCGCACCAAACTCTGGCTGGCCCGGTCTTTTAAAAAATTTTCCTGATATTCCTGCCGCCAATTCTCTTGCTGTTCTTGATCTTGCCCGGCTTGGTCGTCTTCGTTCATATTTTATACTTTATACTTAAACTAAATACATTCTCCGCCTGGACCGATACTCGCGCGATCATCATAACAGCACCCGCATGTGCCGCTTGTATTACAAACATAATACTCGTTAATGTCATCACCGCACGCGCCCCATTCTCCTATAGCATCATATTCGCCAAATCCCTCGTATCCGCCTTGCGCCCGCGGCAAGCCGCATCGCACTGCCAAATTACCGTCTTGGCTGTCGCAATCAGACCAAAGATTGTTTTCGCACCAAACAATATCATCGTTAGCGCCAGTATTCATCCTGTCCCAAACACTTAAAGAATCATATACAGTTCCATCTTGTGAGCATCCGTTCTCGCTGGCTGCCACACAAATAGCATTGTTCCTGTTTATCCAAGCCACCGGCAACCCCGCTGGGTTGTCCGCTTCGGTTAACAATTGCTGACCCGCGGGACATTCTGTCGGGGCGGGGGGACCGGGAGGGGCGGTGGGACCGATCACTAAATTCACCGTTACAATTTCAGTTTTAATATTAGCGGTATCTGTTATATCCTTCACTTTAATATACGCCTTATGCTCACCTGCCGCCAAACTGCCAATGTTATTTATGGTCAGCTTTACTTCCTGCGATTGGTCAGGCCCTAATACTCCTGTATAGCCATTGGCCGGACCAATCTTGTAATCAACTAAATTAACTGGATCTAGAAAACCACCGGGTTCCACACTGAATGACCAGCTTAAATTTCCGCCCGCTATGGTGGCATTGCTCACCGCAAAACTCTGCGGAAACGGCAAATGATAATTATTGGCCGGGTCGTCAATGTAGGTCAAGGTCGTTGGTTCAACCGACATCACGCCACCGGGCACTCCACCCTGATCTTTATAAACCACTATTTCTTTTTTAAACTGCGCCCACGGATATGTGGTGCTATTGTTCTGGCAAGCTTCAGCCGTGTCAATCTGCCCATTACCGTTTGTATCTTTGTCATTATTGCATCTGCCCCAATTATCTTCCAATTGAATCTTTGGTTTGAATGTACACTTGGTCGCGTCGCAAGGATCGTTGGCCACCGCTGGCACAAGTGGCTCACGGTATTTATAATAATGCACTAAAATATGCGGATTGGAAGTGTCCCGTCCCGGAATGCGCAACCCGGCTTCCACTGATTCCTTGCCATCATTCCAATCCACGGTATAGCGCACCAAGGGCACCTGATTGGGATCCACCCAGGAACTGAATTTCAACACGGCCGAGCCTTGCGTTGTGAGCACAAAATTATTTTTATCGCTGTTGTTGACTAAAATCTGCGGCACTTGGGGCAACACGCCTTTACCGGTTATGTCCCAAGCCTCGCTAATCTTTATGTATTTATATTTTTGATCCCCGGCCGTATCTTTCTCCCATTTCCAAATGCCATAAGATTTGGCAAAAAGTTTGCTCAAATTGCTGACCCCTGGGCTGACTGGCTCTCCAGTCGCGTTATTAAATCCGGTGCTGGACAAACTGGTGTTTAAATCTTCCCAGCTTACCCCTTCCGGCGCCTTAAAGCCCACGCACATCCCATATTCGCCGCTGTCCATTTCCATGCCGCAATCCTGCCGGCTCTGGCAATTGTTGCCCACATTTGGTCCGGAAACGCAAGATGCCGGCCCAAGCTCATTGTAATGCGTAGCATCGCCTCCGCACGCAGCCCCATTACTACAACAATTGTCAAATGCCACACAATTTCCAGCGGTACCAGTGCCATAGTCATCAGAATCCATTTCGCCTTGACACATAGCGCCAGAACCAAATTGCCCGCAGTCATCATCACTAAAACATATTCCTTCTCCCTCCGGAAATTCACAAACCTTACCGCTGTTGCATGTGCCAGTGTATTTACTGGATAAACACACCGCGGTTGATACCCCATACGGACTGCCGGCGCGCACCTGATACGGACTGGTCATATTAAGCGTGTCGGCCGGCTCCACGAATAAAGGCTCATTATTGTTTTCCCAATCAGGCGGGCTGTAAAGCGGCCGCGGCACCACTGCCCCGCCAAAAGGCGCGTAATCCTGGTCTTTGACATAACCCAGCCAGCCCGCGGTAGTGATTTTTTGGCTATTCACCCTTTGCGCCCAAGGCACGGTTTCACCGTCAATTGTCACGGTCTGGGCAATCTTCAAACACGGCTCCCGCAGATAAAAAATAACCTCTACTAATGCTTCTGGAGTATCGAAAGCATCATCACAATTCTTTAAGTTTAAATAAATTAGATTATGATCATTATCAAAATCCAACATCATGGCCACAAAATTACCCATCGTTTCAGGAGAGCAGCCATAGTTGGGTACTGCGCCAGAGCCAAAAGCTACCCAGTCGTATTTCGTCTCCGAATATTTATATTCCCACCTATTATTATCTAGCCATTTATAGCTTTCATAGTAATCAAGATCCTTGCCGCTGGTTCTACCCTGCAACAAACTTGCGCTTAAGCTCCAGCTGCCACCTTTTATGGCCACGCCGATTATGTCTTCTTTGGTTAAATAATTATCACTAAACATGGCCATCTTTTCATTCTGCTGGCCCATAATGTTTTCACCCGTAGTATTCTTCATTAAAGTTAAAAACTCTTTCAAAGAGACTTGGTATTGATCACCCTTGGCCGATTGATCAGGGCCAGAACATGCGCCCGTTGAATAATCAATAGTGCAATATCTGATGTCCTCTCTCGCGTAATTTCCCCTGGCTTCCAAACAATAATAAAGCGGTTTTCTGTCCGTGTAGCCGGCCACGCTGTCAGCGCTAAAAGTGTTTGCTTCGCCGGAAATAATATCCACCGGCCACCACAATAGGCACATCGGCTGATTCAGATATTTTCTTTCGCGATAGCCCGGATCAGTCTCCACGCAATAGCCTTTCCAGCCTTTCATATCTTTGGCCCGGTCCGCGTCATAATAGTCGCACGCCGGCGCGTTTTCCGAAGGATAAAGCCGGCACGATCTGGGCACATAAGCCAAATCATCGCTCACGCTCAAAACCGATTTCATGGAAACATTATCCACATAAAAAGCGCTGTTGGAATTTTCCAAAGGCTCTCTGATAATGGCTACATTTAGCGGGCTGTCTGCCGATATCGAACCGCCAGCCATTCCTGCCAATTTCACTAATTCTTCGGCTGTCAGACTCACCACATACTCCTGCCAATAAGACTTTAGAGCAACAGTTGTGGTCACCTTGCGGCTCTCGTTGTCATAATAGCTGAAACGGGAGAATATCTCCTTGCCGCTATCAGTTGTTTTATAAGGACCCAGCTCCACCAAAATCTTTTGCCCATAAAAATTATCCGTCTTGGCCCGAAAACTAACCACATAAAGCGCGCCCGGCGTGGTAATAATTTTATTGGACATCTTGTCGGCCGTTGCCCCGCTGTAAGCGCCCTTTGGCTCTATCTTCAGCACCCGATTGGTTTTATCGTTTGGGTCAACCACATTGGTTATGTCAGCCAGGTTGTAGCTCTGCCACGGCCGGATTGAACCTTCTTCAAAACTTGGGTTGGGGATGCCAATCGGCAAACCAACCTCGGCCATCACGCTATAGGGATAATAACCGTCAATTTTGGCGGCTACGCATTCATTGTCAGAACCCGAACAATTAGTAGTATCGGCGCAGCTCAAAGGCGACCCGCTGCAAGAACATTTGCGTGCCCCGTCAATTGCGCAGCGATAACCCCAGTCCAGACCAATCTTGCTGTAGCCGGACAAATTTTTAATCTCGCCCGCGCTTTTGGGCGTGTTAAATGTCAAAACTCCTTGCCCTTTGTCCACAATATTCAGGCACTGGCCGCCTTTGTCCAAAGCATTGCACACGCCCGTGGCAAAACACACATCTTCATTGCGCGGCGGATTTTTCTTGGTGTTCAAAACCTGCACGGCCGCGTCGCAATACAGCCATTCGTCGCACACCCGATCGCGGTTGACTTTCAAAATCAAATTGGCGTCAGCCGCTTCATTTTTATTTTTGGTAACAAAACTAAAAACCTTCTTTGATGCCGCGCAGTCCGGCGTTGCTGTATCTATCGCGCAATTCGTGCCATCAACCGAAGAATGCACATAATACTCATAAGTCGTACTGGGAGACAAACCAATCAAGTCTAAACCATGATTAGGCACCAGAGCTGCGTTGTGTTTGGAATATGGCCAATCAGTCTTTCCTTTCTCCCGATAATACGCCGTGCTGTCTGATCGGCCGTCGCTATTTTTGCCGCCGGTGGTCAGCCAAGAAATTTTGGCCTTGCTCGCGGCCACGCCAGTCGCTCTGGCCTGACTGATTGACAAATTAGTCGCCATCGGCGTTTTAAAATTTTTCTGCAAAACTAACTTGTAATGATTTTCCGTATCACAGGTTATGTCATATTCATATTTGTCACCCTGATTCAATCCCGTAAACTCAAAATCATGCTCCCACTTGTTAATGTCATTTGCCGTCAAGCTATGACCGACTTCTATACCGCAGCTTGACGCCGGCTCGGTGTACCAATGAATTCTAGCCGAATTATAAGACGGCTCTACGGTTAATTGCGTGCCGGCGCGCAAGACAATCGGCGGCAAAATTATAGTGTATTCGCCGTCAGTAAAGACTATCGGATTATTAGCGTCAAAAAGACCAGCGCCGGCGAGGTTAAACAAATTAGTGCTGCCAGTGCTGCCGGTCCCGTAATTTTTTTCAAATTTCACCTCTGTCACATATGGCTGATGCGGATCGCGCGGCGACTGGTTAGGACCAGGCGGCAAATCTATTTCATTTTTCACTTTAAATTTTAAAGTAGCCAGTCTGTTTGATTGGGCTTTGACGCCTTTATACTGGCTGAATTCAAGGGTAATTTTACTGCTGGCACCGGCAACTGCAACTGCCGCCGTCATTGTCCCGACCATATTATTGCCGACAATATCTGTCGCGCTTATTGCCAAATAATTCGCGTCAAAAGTCAAAATAACCTTTATGGTAGCAATATCCGCGCGTTCGCTGGCCAGCATTAAGTCCACGCCATCCTTATCAACAATCTGCCCCACATTCACTGTGGCTTTGCTCGGCTCCAGATACAATCTGGTCGCCTCCACGCAATCAACATTACAGCACCGTTCCGGTTCATCCTGCCAGTTGTTGCTCGGACAAGTTTCATTGGCCCCGCAAATATCGCCCAAACAGCACTTAACGGCTAACTGAAAATCATTGTCAGTGTTATTCGGATCAATAGCCCGGCCGCCGTTTAAGATCATTACTGTTTTGCCGGGGTCGGTCCGATTTAATCTAAAAATTGTTGACCGCTCGGCATTTTGTTTAACATCAAAATGAATCGTTGCCAAAACCCCGTTCGCGGCCGTAAAACCGTGCCCGCCGCTGTCAACCGGATAAGCCCTGATCACTTGGATTAACCCATTTACATTGTCAATCTTTTGCAGCGTGCCCTGATTGGTGGGCGTGGTGATCTCCTCGCCCACCGGAAAACTCGTTTTGGAAACATCAATGCTTGTTACCGTCACTTTATCCGGATCAAAAGCGATAAAAGCCCCAACCGTTACTATGTCCCGCTGATTATTTTCCAGCCTGATGTTAAATGAAAGGTCTTGGTCGCCACAACGCACTTCCGAACCGTCTATGGTGGCGTTCGTGTCCGGCCAAACCAAATTTATCTCCGGATCGCCCGGCGCCGCCAAGGTAAAATACAAAATCAAACCAACCGCCACTGCCAAAAACGGCAATATTAAAAACACCAGCTTCTTTTTCGGCGACCAATGCTTGATCATCTGCCTGATTTTATAGCCACGACTGGCCTTATAAACCTCAAGGGTTTCCGGCAGTTGACTATTCTGTTCATTATTCTGTTGTTGATTATTTTCTGCCATTTTTTTGTATTGTCATCCTCGGACGAGTCCTGATGAGCGCAAGTGTTATCGGGATGAGATCCGAGGATCCAATTTTTTAATTCTGTTTTGTTTATTTTTCTTTCTGGATTGCCCGATCAAGTCGGGCAATGACAGCGACGATGACTCTTCGCCGTCCCCAGATTCCTTGTTAATTGTTTTTTGTTTATTGTCCCTCATATTCCCCTCCCCCATAACTCATATTTTGAATCGCCGTGCCTCTGGCATCGTCTAAAACCAGTTTGCTGTTTTCCGGCACCAAATTTATTATTGTCTTGCCAATTGCTTTTACCTTAAAACTCACTGTGCCTAAAAGTCCTTTCTCGCCGTTAAACCCGTCGTCTTTGTCCTGCCAATCGCCGTCGCCAGGCTGGCCCCTGATAATCATTATTCTGTCTGTTTTTTTAGCCTCGGGCATGCCAATGGACATTACCGTGCCCTGATAATCAACCTTGCTAGCCAACTCCAATTTGGCCGGGTCAAAAACCAATTCCACACTGGCCGCCGATATGTCAGCTCCGCCCGTATTCAAATAAATTACCACAGTCAAAGTTTTTCCTACTGCTATTTTCTCACTGTCGGGCTCTAAAAATATTCTGCCATTAATCAAAGCCTTTGCCTCTGCTTCCGCGTCATCTTTCTTGCCAACAACCGCTGCTGGCTGATTAGTCGCCGGCACTATAATTTCCTGCTCGCCTTTTTTCAGCCATATTGCCCAAGCTGTCACCGCGCCCAAAACCACCACGACCAAAACCGCTAAAATAATTGTCAACTTCTTTTTGTCTTGATTTGTTTCATTGTTCACTGTATTGTCTTCCATATTTTTTTAAAGTTAATTTTTTAATTTATCATGGTTATTCCCTCCCCTTACCAAGGGAAAGCCTGCCCGCCAGAGCCTGTGGCATCAGGTGCTGGCAAATAGATGTCAGCCGAATTGGCGGACAATGAGGCATTAATATGCGCTCAAATCATCTGTTCAGTTCTTCATTGGCTTGGCTGGCATTATTTTCCTGTTGATACTGCGAAGCTGCCGGCGGCCGGTCAGTACACGGTCCAATGTTGCCGCCGGTGGCTGACACGCACTCGCTGTCGCTCTCGCAAGACACGCGCAAATCACCTCTGCATCTTTTGGTGCTAAACCAGACATCATCCCCGGCGCCGGCCTCGTGAAAACCAATACAGCCCTCGGCCGGATTGATACTCTCGCATCCGCCTGCTACTTTTTTATAATAATAAAAACCGCAATGTTTTCCCTTGCTGTCAGCGTTGGCTCTGCCTGGCGGCACTGGCAATTTAGGATAAATCTCACCATTTACCGACTGATTGTCGCAATCCTCCGGACTGCTTGGATCTTGGTATTCGCGGCAATTATGCTCATCTGACGGGCAAACCGCTGTCCAATCACTGCACAACCCGCCTTCTCTAAAAGTACTGTAATCGGCGCAATCCGCGTCCACATCGCACAAATTGGAAAGTTGCTTGCTATTGATTAAACTGCGCCCGCCGAGACATCTTCGCTCTTTCAGGCAGGGAGCGCCATTACAATCACTCTCGCTTGCACAACTTTTTTTCGGCTCGCTGAAACAATATCCGAAATTGGCCGTGGTATTGCCCGGACAGTTCTCGTTTGCGCCGGTCTGATACCAGCCGTAAGCGCCGTTAACCGCCCGGTAATCGCAAGTAAAAATACTGGGATTCTTAAAATTTTCTTTTGTGCCGCCGTTATCGCTTCCTGGCTGAAATTCATCGCACCACACCTCGCTGGACAAACATAAAGGATTACTTAGCGTGGTCGCTGCCAAAGAATTACTGAAATTGTCCGGATTGATCACCAAATATCTTGTGCTAAAGCTCATTGTCGTTGCCGTCCGATCACGATTCGGCTCAATTAAGCCCAAGGCCGCGCAACCCTTCTGGCCGCAAGATTTTTTGTCGTCATAAACCAAATATGCCAGCTTGTCCGCCGGAGTAATTACATCATCGCGACTGTCGCCGCCCAGATTATAACTTTTTTCAAAAGGCGCAAGTGAATTGGCCGTGTCAATCATCGCCTCACAACCCACTGCGTAATCATAGCAAATTTTGGAAAAAGACTTGGCGTACCACTCTTTGCCACCCTGGTCTTCGTACGCTTCGCAACCAAGCATCGCGCCTCTTGCTGGTTCGTCGCAAACCGTTGGCGTCTGCCAAGAATCTTTTATCAAATATAGATCATCGTTAGTTTCTGTTAAAACAATATTATCAAGATAAAAACCACTGTCAGCGGTAATTTGCAAGGTTTCATCCGCTGCCGGCGCTGTTGTAAATTCTGCCAGATCAACCGTGTATTTTCCCCATTCCTTTGTAATCATCGGCTGAACTAAATTGCCATTGATATTCAGTCTGCCAAAAACTTGGTTGCTAGCGCCGCCCACAAAACTGGCTTTCACCGTTGGCGTGCCGCTCACCGCTTTGGCCCAAAAAGACAATTTATATGCCCGGCCTTGGTGCGCCATATCTTTGGCGTCTTTGGTAATAGTGTTGCCAGTTGAAAGAAGCGAGGTGCCATTGGCCACAATTGACTCACTGCTGGGCTCGCCGCCGGTCCAGCCCTGATTGGTTTTGTCTTCAAAATTATTATCTAAAACTACTTTAATATTATTGCTGGCGCTGCCCTTGTATTCGCGGCAGGCAACCGCCCCGGCTGAACAGCTCTGGCTCAAACTGGTAATGGCTGAATAAATTTCTGTTCCGGTTGCCGGCACATAAGTCCGCCGCAATTTGGCGCAATCTTCAGAAGCGAAAACAACCTTAGAAAACTTTGCCCAGGTCGGCACGCCATCAGTATTGATAAATTCCACGCAGTCTGGATTAAAAGCCGGGTTATCAGCCGGCACAACCGCGCCCAAAGTACAAATCTGTTTGGTCGCGTCAGTGTCATTACAACTTACCGCGCCATCCAGAGCTGTCACCGGGTTAGTGCAAGGAAAATTCCCCAAGCTTGATTGAAGTAAAGTCCAGTTGCGCAGTTGATTGCCAGCCTCGTCGCTGGAAGCCCATGAATAATAATTCTTGATTTTCGCATTGTT
>Ga0155976_104_pt1 | contig 14130 bp, 15 predicted proteins | sample RifCSPlowO2_02_FD_107630 | JGI IMG/M metagenome (GOLD analysis project Ga0155976, IMG submission 107630) | Candidatus Kuenenbacteria bacterium RIFCSPLOWO2_02_FULL_42_16 | reverse complement strand
GAGAAAAAACAGCGACGGAACTGATCAAAGAATTTGGGACATTGGAAAAAGTGTATGAGTATGTTGATAAAATTCCAAATCCCAAAGCTCAAATTCAAAATAAATCCCAAATCTCAAATTCAAAAGATTTTAAGATTAAGAGCGCGGTGTTGGAAAAATTAATGGAGCACAAAAAAGAGGCGTTTTTGTCCAAGGAATTAGCGACTATAAAACAGGATGTGGAGATTGATTTTGACTTGGCCAATTGCCGCCTGCGGCCGTTTGACGCGGCCAAAATTTTTGAGCTGTTTCAGCAATGGAATTTTAAATCTTTAATCAGCCGCATACCGCAAGCGGAGAAAGATTTAATTAAAGGACAAACAAGTTTATTTGGAAAACAGCCGGGAGAGCAAGTTCAGCAAGTCCGGCCAGGCCAGCCGGAAGAGTTTCAGCTCAGACAGGGATATGAGCTGGTGGCAAGCGAAGGACAATTCGGAAAATTTATTGACCAGTTGGCCAAGCAAAAAATATTCGCGATTGACACCGAAACCACCGGACTTGATCCATTTCAATCCGATTTGATTGGCATAAGTTTTAGCTGGGAGACAGGGAAGGGATACTATTTGCCTTATGGCAAAAATTTTAAATTTAAAATTTTAAATTTTCAATTATTGTTTAATAAGTTAAAGGGAATTTTGGATGATGAAAATATAAAAAAAGTCGGGCACAATATCAAATTTGATATGGAAACACTGGCCGGCGCGGGCTTGGCATTAAAAGGCGTGGAGTTTGATACTATGGTAGGGTCTTATCTTTTAAATCCCGGCTCGCGCCAACACAATCTGGACGCGGTGATTTTTTCCGAATTCGGCTATGAAATGACATCAATTGAATCACTCATCGGCAAAGGCAAAGACCAGCTGACTATGGACAAGGTTGATATTAAAAGAGTCGCTGATTACGCCATAGAGGATGCGGATTATACTTGGCGACTGCATGGTCGGCTCAAAAAGCAATTGATAAAAAATAATTTATTGGACTTAATGGATAAGATTGAAAGCCCGCTGATTCCCGTTTTGGCTGCCATGGAAACCAACGGTGTGATGATTGATGTGCCTTTTTTGCGGAAAATGAGCGGTGAGCTCGCCCAAAGATTGAATGCGCTGGAAAAGAAAATTTATAAAATGGCTGGTATTACTTTTAATATTCGTTCGCCCCTGCAACTGAAAGAAATTTTGTTTGGTAAAATGGGTATTTCCAAAAGCGGTTTGGCTAAGACCAAAACTGGCACTTCAACCGCGGCCGCCGAGCTGGACAAGCTGCAAGGCAGCCATCCGATCATTGATTTAATCTTGGAACATCGCGGGCTCGCCAAACTTAAAAGCACCTACACCGATTCTTTGCCGGAACTGATTAACAAAAAAACCGGTCGGATCCATACTTCATTCAATCAAACCGTGACAGCGACCGGCCGTTTGTCTTCGTCAGAACCGAATCTGCAAAATATTCCTATCAGAAGCGAGCTTGGCAAGAAAATAAGACAAGCGTTTATCGCCCCGGTCAACCATAAGATCGTGGCCGTGGATTATTCTCAAATAGAATTAAGGATGGCGGCCGTGATGTCCGGGGACAAAAAAATGTTGCAGGCCTTTAAAAACAAAGAAGACATTCATCGCCGGACAGCCGCGGAAGTTTTTGGCATTGACGCAAAAGATGTTACGCCCGATATGAGGCGCAAGGCCAAGGAGGTAAATTTCGGCGTATTATACGGGCTCGGTGCCAGAGGCTTGGCCCAAAGGACGGGCGCCAGCTATGAGGAGGCCATGATTTTTATTGAAAAATATTTTGATGTCTACGGTGAGCTGAAAGAATATTTGGAAGAAACCCTGGAAAAAGCGCACGAATTAGAGTATGTAGAAACCCTTTTCGGTCGGAAAAGATATTTGCCAGACATCAATGCCGAGCACCAGCAGATCCGCTCGGCAGCCGAGAGAATGGCCGTCAATCATCCCTTGCAGGGTACGGCTGCAGATCTGATAAAATTGGCGATGATTAGTCTGCAAAAATCAATCAGTCAAGAACCAACCTTAAAAGACGCGAAAATGATTTTGCAAGTGCATGATGAATTAATTTTTGAGATCCCGGAAAAAAATGCGCTTAAAGCCGGCAACCGTATCAAAGAAATAATGGAAAATATTCACAAATTTAAATGTCCCATTGTGGCCGAAATGTCCCTAGGCGACAACTGGGGCGAGTGCAAGTGAATGTCATCAAGGACTGTCCTTTAGTTGACTAGTCAAAGGACAGTCCTTATTTTTAGATTTACAAGGGGAAAAATTTGACAAAAGACAGATTTGATGTTATGATATAAATATTCAAACAAAAAAGCTTGTCCGGGGCGCTTGAGCAAATTGCCAGGCGTGAGGGGCAGGCAAAAAATAAAGGAGAGAGAATGGCTAGAAAGAATGTATCGCTGTTAGTGAGCGCGGCCGGCTGGATTGGCAGTTTCGTTGGTGAACTCATTCCAGCTTTGCGGGAGCGCGGGATACAGGATGATCAAATTCATGCGCTTGTCACTGGAAATGGCCTGCTTCTCGGCAAAATTGCCGACGCCATTGTCGAGGCAATAAAGCAGGTAAAAAATCTCTATACGGTTTGCGTTGATTATACAATGAGGATAGATGACCTTGTCGTAGAGGGCAACTACGACTGGTCGAACGGTGACATAACATCCGACCATTTCCCGAGCTCACGCACCAGCAAGGCCGATGTTGAGATTGAGCTCATCCACCTTAATCGGATCATTAGCTCCGATGAGGCGGTTGAAGAGCTTGATCGCGTGGGTTTGCGACCAGCCAAAGCTCATGAACTCCTGGCATTCGGGGCAAAATACCCCGAGATTCAGCGGGAGTTTCCGATCGTAGCGCTTGGCTCCGTGTGGCGAGATTCCGACGACGACCGTCGAGTGGTTTTTCTCGGCGGGGACGGTGCCGACCGCGACGCCTACCTCGGTTGGTTTGAGTACGGTTGGTACGATAGCTGTCGCTTCGCGGCCGTCCGCAAGTAGCACTTGGGACCTTGGATTTCTAAAACTTTTGGAATCCTTGGTCCCTTTATTTTTTTATCCTTGCCTTAGCGAGGCTTTTTTATTTCCGCGGTTATGATAAAATATATTTGGATAGTAGACTCAAAACAAGTTTTCGGTCAAGGCTGAAAACGGTTGAATTCTGAAATTATTAAATAGAGAATGGGATAGGATAAGTTTTACCCCAGAGTTATTTCTTAATTTCCAAAAAAATAAAGATACTTGGTGTAAAATATTGGAGGATTTTAGATCCCGAATAAAATTCAACCCAGAGAATATTCAATGGGCGGTGGCAGAGATGATATTTTGCACAATTATCCGTGTGGCGAGATTCCGACGACGACCGTCGAGTGGTTTTTCTCGGCAGGGACGGTGCCGAGCGCGACGCCAACCTCAATTGGTTTGAGAACGATTGGAACGATAACTGTCGCTTCGCGGCCGTCCGCAACTCTCTTTATTTTTCCCCGCCGCGGGCGGTTTTTTTATCTTAAAAATTGTTTTTGCCATCCGCCCAGCATTCTTCCAATCTCATCCAATTGTTCTGACAGTGTTATGTATTTTTTGTTGTCAAATGATTTAATTTCCCAGGCAACTTGAAGAAAAAATTTAAGCATATCCAACTTGGAACTGGCTTTTTGCAAGAAAGGCAGTTTGTGATCTTTTGTCAAATGGCTGGCGATAAAAATATTTTCTGTTGTTTCAATAAATAAAGAATCAATTTTTATTCCCAAAGTATAGCGTGAAGTTTTGGAAAAATGAGGCAGGAACTCATGCCAAAGCTTGTAGATTGCCGTTAGCTTGTGAATAATAATGGGGTTTGTCGGGGGTGGTGGGGTGATAAATGCCATATTATTATGAAAATTCAGTTAACTTATAAATATGAGGAAATAGTGAGCATAGACAACCTGCTTTTGGCCTGGCAGGAATTTTTGCGCGGCAAACGGAAGAAATATGACATACAGGAATTCTCCTTGCGTCTGATGGACAACCTTTTCTCGCTTCACCGCGACCTTATTCATCATACCTACAAACACGGCGGTTATCAAGAATTTAAAATCAACGACCCCAAACCAAGGGTGATTCATAAAGCCGCGGTTAGCGACAGACTAGTGCATCACGCTCTCCACCGCCTTTTGTCCCCGTTTTTTGACAAAATTTTTATTGCCGATTCATATTCTTGCCGCCGGCATAAAGGAACGCACAGGGCGGCTAATGGATTCAGAAAATATTTTTATCAAGCCAGCCAGAATAACACCACAAGCTGTTGGGTTTTGAAATGCGACATCAGAAAATTTTTCGCCAATATTGACCATCAAGTTTTAACGAAGATCTTAACCACATACATTCCAGACAAGAACATTCTAAAGCTTTTGGAAACCGTGATTGAAAGTTTTTCTACAATTCAAGATAAGCGGCTCGGATTGCCGCTTGGCAATCTGACTTCGCAGCTATTCGCCAATATCTATCTTAATACTTTTGATCAATTTATTAAACACAACCTGAAAGCAAAATTTTATTTGCGCTATGCCGATGATTTTGTTTTTTTATCTGCCGACAAAGACTGGCTGGAAAAACAAATTTCTGAAGTCGGTAGATTTTTATCTGATGAATTAAAACTAGAGCTTCATCCCGATAAGATTTTTCTTAAAACCCTTGCTTCCGGCGTGGATTTTCTCGGCCTGGTTAATTTTCCCGACCATAGAATCTTGCGCACGAGCACCAAAAGACGGATGATCAGAAAAATTAAAGAAAAGGAAAAGGATCTTGCAATCGGTTTAATTGGCAGGGATAAATTTTATGAGACGGTTAACTCATATCTTGGGATGTTAAAACATTGCTGTGGAGAAAAAATCAGAAGGGAAATAAACAAAGATTAATAAGAACTATCCTTTAACTAACTAGCCAAAGGACAGTCCTTATCGGCGCCATTTGCATAGTTTTTCAAAAAATGCGATAATTATTATATAAATCTAATTTTTCCAAGTTTCTTGGCCACAGTCAAGGATATTTGGAAGACAGATATATAGGCCCTTTATCCCGCAAGCGCGGGGTAAAGTTATAAACTAAATGTAGAAAAATATGGCCAAAATGACAAAATCAGCCTTACTGCAGGTCATGGCAGAAAAGACTGGTATGTCCAAGAAAGATGTTGCTTCTTTTTTGGAAAAAATGGTCGAACTCGCGTATAAGGAGGTTAAAACCAATGGCGAATTCGTCGTACCCGGCATGGGTAAAATGGTAAAAGTCAATCGCAAAGCCAGAGATGGCAGAAACCCGGCGACCGGTGAAGCGATAAAGATCCCAGCCAAAACAGTGGTGAAATTCCGAGTCGCCAAAGCAGCCAAAGAAGCAGTTTTATAATTCCGATTTTGATCACAAAAAATCCCCCGCAGTAGAGGGGGATTTTTTTGTACATATTGAAAACCCGCTGACAAGGAGCGGGTTTAGTTGAATTAAAAATCACAGACGAGGGCTAGTCTTCAAAAGAAGCTCCGTCTATAGCATATTGTCTGGCCACTTCAGCGGTGACTTTTTTGCTCTTAACCAACCTTTGCAGACATTGATCCATGCTGATCATTCCGTCATCGGAAGATGTTTGTATCACTGTTTTAAGTTGGACGATTTTATTTTCACGGATAAGGTTGGCCACGGCCGGGGTGTTAATCATAATTTCTCTGGCCACCACTCGTTTTTGACCATCCGGCGCCGGCAGGAGTTGCTGGGCAATCACGCCAATCAGGGACATAGAGAGCTGTATGCGGATTTGGTCTTGCTGATATGGCGGGAAAATATCAATAATTCTGTCAATAGTTTGAGAAGCATTAGGCGTGTGCAGGGTCGCCAAAACCAAATGTCCGGTCTCCGCCAAAGTAATGGTGGCCGAAATAGTTTCCAGATCGCGCATTTCACCCACCATGATAACATTTGGATCCTGTCTTAGCACATGTTTGAGAGCGTCAGGGAAAGAGAGGAAATCAAAACCGTATTGCCTTTGTCTGATAATGCTTTGCTTAGGCGTGAAAACAAACTCTATGGGGTCTTCCAAGGTGATGATATTAGCCGCGCGGGAATTGTTTATATGGTCAATAATGGCGGCCAAGGAAGTTGATTTGCCGCAGCCGGTTGGGCCGGTGATAATAATCAGCCCTTGATGCAATTCAGCCAGGCGGTAGACAATTTCCGGCATATCAGTGGTCTTCATTGTCGGCGGTTCAGCATTGATGATGCGGGCGGCCAGACCCAGGTTGCCTTTTTCAAAATGCAAATTGACGCGGAAGCGCTCGCTGGAGTCAAGTTCGTAGGAAATATCCATTTCTCGACTGCTTACAAACTGTTCTTTTTGTTTTGGCGTCAAGGTGGCGAGTATCATCTCCTCGGCTTTTTTTCTAGTCAAAGATCCGAAATCAGTCAGGCGGCAGAGCAGGCCGTTGATTCTAACAATCGGCGGTTCGCCCACCACCAAATGCACATCAGAAGCGCCTTTTTGCACGCCAAGCTTGAATATCTCGTTTAAAAGCATAATAGCAGAAAGTTGTTAATAAGCATATTTAAGAATATTATAGCATATTTTAATTTTTTGGTTAAACTTAGTTGGCTTAATTTAAAAGTTTAAAATTATCAGACGCAATATTAATCAAGCACGCTCGCGCCCCTTTTATTATCAAATTAAAGATGATAAACTGACCATACATAAAGCATCACCGTTTTATATGTTATCTAAGTTGAAAGAAAACCAATTTTATCTTGACTCCCTGATTTTTTTTATTGCTTCATTCAGTGGCGGTTTTGGCAACTATATTTTTCATTCTCTGACGGCGCGCTTGCTTTCACCTTCAAGTTATGGTGAACTCCAGTCGTTAATTTCATTGTCAGTTATTTTGGGTATTCCAGTCGGCGTGCTTTTCCTTGTCATAACCAAATACACCGCGGAATTTAAAGCGAAAAATGAAAATCAGAAAATATATTTTCTGTTTAAAAATTTTACTAAAAAATTTTTTCTTTTAGGCATTCTCCTGTTTATTTTTTTACTCATCGTCGCTCGGTTTATTTTAAATTTTCTTGCTCTAACTTCATTAATCCCCCTGATAGTCTTGATTGCCAGCTTTATTTTTGTTTTTTCAGCCGCTTTGAACAACGCTCTTTTGCAGGGTTTGCAAAAATTCAAAGCCTTATCTGTCATCAGTATTATCTCAATGGTTTTAAAAATAATCTTGGCTTTTATTTTTATTAAATTAAGCTTGGCCGTTTCCGGCGTCGTTGGCGCGATTGTGCTTTCTGGCCTTGTTGCCTATGGTCTCACCTTTATGCCTCTTCGATCGCTGGCATCTCTGACAACCCCGACCTCATTGCCGTCTCTGCCCCTTCGCCAAATGCTTTGCTTTTCCGCTCCAGTTTTTTTTACTCTGCTTTTCACCACCCTGCTTTATAACCTTGACATTATTTTGATTAAACATTTCTTTACCCCTGAATTAGCCGGCCAATATGCGGCCCTGGCCCTGCTTGGCCACATTGTATTTTTTATCATCGGCCCTTTAATCGCCGTAATGTTTCCGGCCGCCGCTGCTGCTCACATTTCATCCGAGCGCTCCCTTGATTGCCCCAATCTCCATAATAGTCCCGATCTCCCCGACGCCATCCTTAAAAAAACGCTTTTAATGTCTGTTTCGGTCGGCCTCATGGCTTTAGTTTTTTATTTTACTTTTCCAGCGCTAATTATTAAAATAATTGTCGGGGTAAATTATTTAGAGCTTGCCCCATATCTTGGCTGGTTTGCGCTGGCGATGTTTCTGTTCTCCATAGTTTTTTTAATATCTCAATATTTTCTGTCAATCAACCAAACCCGTTTTGTCTATTTTCTCGGTGCTTCTGTTCTGGCTCAAATAATTTTCATTTTCATCTGGCATCAAAGTTTGTGGCAGATTATCTGGATAATGAATGGTGTGATGGCAACTTGTTTAGCTGGGCTGGCGATTTATTACACTAAAACACTAAAACACTAAAGCGCTTAAACACTATAATAATCCCAATTTTCCGATGTGCTTTAGTGATTAAGTGTTTAAGTAATCATTATGATTTCTACCATAATTCCAGTTTGTGAAATTACTGAAAAATTCCAGCAAAACCTGGACCTTTTATCAAAAGAGATTGAGGCGCATTTTGGTGATTTTGAAATTGTTGTCGTTAATAATCATCCTAATCATCCAAATACCCTCGATTCCCCTGATTTCATTCGGATAAATTCGCAAATAATTCGTATCAATTCTAATGTCCCGGGCAAGGGCCGCGCTTTAAAGCTCGGCTTTAAACATTCACACGGCGATCCAGTGGTTTTTTTAGACGGCGATTTTGAGTTGCATTATTCAGACATTAAAAATTTTGCAGCCCTGCTTGACCTTTACGAAGTTGATATTGTTATCGGCTCCAAACGGCATCCGTATTCGCAGGTTAATTATCCAACCATTCGCCGTGTTTTGAGTTTTATTTATCAGATTTTTATCAGAATATTTTTAAATTTAAAAGGTGTGCGTGACTCGCAGGTCGGTTTAAAATTATTTCGCCGTGAAGTTTTAGAACAATCAATGCCGCGCATGCTCTGCAAAACCTATGCTTTTGATTTAGAGCTTTTAACCATTGCCTCGCATTTGGGTTATAATAAAATTTTAGAAGCGCCAATTAAACTCAAATACGGCGCTGGGTTTAAAAAAGAAGGCATTAAAGAGCTTCTCCATCTTTTAAAAATCGCCTGGCCATTGCTGATTGATACCTGCGCGATTATTTATCGGTTAAGGATATTAAAATACTACGATCAGAACACCGAAACACTAAAGCACTAAAGCACCGAAACACTAAAGCACTAAAGCACCGAAACACTAAAGCACTAAAGCACCCTAATTTTCTCGTTTGCTTTAGTGCTTTAAGTGATTAAGTAAAACTATGTTTTCCATCATTATTCCTTGCAAAAAAAGTAATGATTTGTTAAAAGAATGTTTGGATTATATTTCAAAATTGGATTATGCTGATTTTGAAATTATTGTTTTGCCAGATGAATGTGTAGAGACGCAGCACTGTCGCGTCTCTATAAGAATTAGAATTATTCCCACCGGTCCAATAAAGCCCGGTGCCAAAAGAAACATTGGTGCGCAACACGCCCAAGGTGAAATCTTGGCTTTTATTGACGACGACGCGTATCCTGCGCTAGACTGGCTGAAAAACGCGCTTAAATATTTTGAAGATGAAAAAGTGGCGGCCCTTGGCGGACCGGGCTTAACACCGTTTGACGATTCATTCTGGCAGCAGGTTTCCGGCGCTATGTATTTGTCTTGGTTTGCCGGCGCTAATCCAGAAAGATTTTATCCAGGCAAAAAAAGATTTTTGGATGATTGGCCCAGTATGAATTTTTTAATCAGGAAAAATGATTTTTTAGCAGTCGGCGGTTTTGCTGAAAATTTTTGGCCGGGTGAAGACACAGCGCTGTGCCATAATTTAGTTAAAGCTGGCAAGAAGATAATTTATTGTCCGGATGTTTTAGTTTATCATCACCGCCGGAAAAATTTAGCCGAGCATTTAAATCAAGCTGGGCAATTTGGCTGGCAGCGCGGCTTATTTGCCAAAAAATTTCCGGCTAATTCCCGCAAAATAAAATATTTTTTACCCAGTTTATTTTTGTTGTTTGCGCTGTTCGGCTGGCTCGCGCTTTTCTTGCCCCAGCCGTTCAATTTAATTTACTTCCTTTTGTGGCTTATCTACTTTGTCTCTCTTATAATTTCTTTTGTCCAAATCTATGCTAAAATAAAAAAGATCAAAATCGCTCTGGCGACCTTGATCTACATTCCTCTGACGCATCTGTGGTATGGGTGGAGATTTTTACAAGGATTACTAAAGCACTAAAGCACTTAATCACTAAAGCACTTAATCACTAAAGCACTTAATCACTAAAGCACTAAATCACAAAAGGATTAAGCACCTAAACACCCAAGAACGAAAAAATGACTAATTTTCAAGAAAAACTGAAACAGCTAATGGATGAATATGTCCATTTTGTTTATAATGAAACCAGAAATTTTCCTCGGGAAGAAAAATATTCAAGTGTTTCCCAATGGCGTCGTTCAACGCTCTCAATTATTCTAAACTATATTGAAGGATATGCCAGGAAAAAACTTTTAGTCCAGCTAAATTTTTTTGAGACAGCATATGGTTCATTCAGGGAATCAAAATATTTGCTCTATTTTGCTTATAAAAGGAAATTTATAGCTGAACAGAAATATCAGCAAGGTTCTAAATTGGTTGAAGAAATAGGCAAGATGCTTTGGTCAGAAATTAATTCAGTAGAATATAGATTAGATATTAATAAACAAAGTGCTTAAGTGTTTTAGTGCTTTATGTGCTTAAGTGACTATGAAAATTGCAATTTCCTACCCGCCATTAGAAAATAAAAAAGGCACGGCCACGCTGTCGCAAAACCGGCAATTCCAGTGGTTTTCCAAGCCGACTTATATTTACCCGGTTATTCCAGCCAGCGCTGCCACCTTGCTTCATCAAAACGGCTATGAGGTTTTTTGGGATGATGGAATTGCCGAAGAATTAAGTTATCCAGAGTGGCTTGAAAGAATTATAAAAGAAAAACCAGATGTGATTGTGATTGAAACCAAAACGCCGGTGATAAAACAGCATTGGGAAATTATTAAAGAGTTAAAAAACAAAAGTTTGGAAATTGTCTCCCCACGAGAGATCTCCCGTAGGGAGAGAAATTGCCACCCTTCGGGTGGTCACCCGCAGGGTGAGAATCCAATAATTGTTTTAATGGGCGACCATGTGACTACACTTTCCGAAGAATCTTTTGACAACTCGCCAGTAGATTATGTTTTGACCGGCGGCGATTATGATTTTATGCTTTTGAATTTGGCCAATCACTTGAGTAAGGGCGAGGAATTAGAAGCCGGATGGTATTTTTGCACAGAAAACACAGAAAACACTAAAACACAGAAAACACTAAAACACGAAAACACAGAAGCACTTAGTAAAAAATTACAGATTACAGATTACAGATTACAAATTACGAATACTGGAAAATTCCAACTTAATCACGACTTAAATTCATTACCGCTGATTGACTGTGAACTGACGCGCTGGCAATTATACGGTTTTAAAAACGGCAATTTCAAATACACGCCAGGGAGCTATATTATGTCCAGCCGCGACTGCTGGTATGGCCAATGCACTTTCTGCTCATGGGCCAATACTTTATTTCCCGGTAATTGCTATCGCACGAGAAAAGTAGAAAATGTTTTAGATGAAATCGGCGAGCTAATTAAATTAGGTGTGAAAGAAATCATGGATGATTCTGGTACTTTCCCAATCAAGGACTGGCTGACTGAATTTTGTAGCGGCATGATTGAACGCGGCTATGATAAAAAAGTAAGAATCAGCTGCAATATGAGAATTAATGCCATTAAGGACTTAAAAATTTATCAGCTGATGAAGCAAGCCGGCTTTAGAATGATTTTATTCGGGCTGGAATCTGCTAATCAAAAAACATTAGCTAAAATAAATAAAGGATTGTCAGTAGAGGAAATTGAGCCGTGTTTAAAAATTTGCCAGCAAGCAGGATTAGAGCCGCACATCACGGTGATGGTTGGTTATCCTTGGGAAACAAAAGGGGAGACAGAGAATACTTTAAATTTTGCCAAAAAATTATTTCACGACGGAATTGTTGATTCTCTGCAAGCCACGATTATGATTCCATATCCTGGCACTGAATTGTATAGATATTGCCAAGAAAATAATTTATTTGTTGATGATTTGGTAGAGACGCATTGCAATGCGTCTCTACGGATTAATTACGACCGTTTTGATCAGCGCGAGCAAATAATGCAATCATCGCTCTCTGACGCGGAAATAAAAAAAATGACCGCAAGCATTTATTGGTCATCGGTTAATTTTAAATATTTGGTTAATAAAATTTTAGCTATTAGATCTTGGCGAGACATTAAGTGGATGTGGACTGCAACTTGGGAAGTATTAGGAAAAGTTAAATCCAGTTTTTGATGTGAAATTTTATCTCAAAGCCGGAGTAAAAGTTCTTGGGCATTTGGGGGATTTTAAGAAAAGATAAATCAATTTTTTAAACTAAATTCTATCAGCGCTTTTTTGACCTCTTTGTCACTCACCTCAAAACCCGGCAGATAAATCACTTCTTCGCGATAATCTACGTCATCAAAATATGAGAGCTGGGTTCTAAACATTCTTTCGTTAAATTCTTTGCCAAAAATCTGTTTGGCTTTTTTTGTGATTTTATCAATTGAATAATGTTCTTTTATTATAAAATACAGATCAACATAATCCTTCCACTTGGCGCGCATACCAAGCGCGTATGCTTTCATCGCGGAGAGTGTCAGCAAGTCAGGTATTTTAATAATGTCATCCAACTTCTGGCCATAATCAATTTTAAAATCATACTTAAAAAAAGTCACTTTCACATTATTGACTATTAAATTAAATTGATCTGTTGTGGTATAAAGTAGTTTATCAACCCTTGCCTGCTTGCTTATCTTTCTTTTAATCACATTATTATCAAAACTTTTATCCGTAAAAAGATCAAAATCAATGGAATGGCGGTGGCCAATATGCAACGCGATGGCTGTGCCGCCAACCATGCCAAAATTTTTGCTAAAAGACTTAACCACTGGCAATAATTCCGATTGTTCTTTGGTTAATATTTCTTTATGCATATTTGTTGAAATAAAGCTGAAAATAATTTTTTGTTTTTGGCAAATAATTACATCTTTTCTGTTGCGATTTCTCCCTAAAAATCCGGGCTGCTTTTTTAAGACCCAAAATTTTGATCACTTTTTTAAAATCATCCCAGTCACCGTAATTTAAAACCGCTTCCAGAATAGTCGCGTCTGAAAGCTTATCATAACTTCTCGTTGACCAGACCAAATATGGTCTTTTTTTAATGAATGTTTGCAGGGTCATAATTGTATTTTAGCATTATTTTATTGTTATGTAAAATCAAAAATGACCCTGAAGTTTTGCGGGTCATTTTTAACATCCATGTTTTTCTTAAACAAAATCAAACAAATTCGTTCCCTCGCTGACATTAAATTCTATCTCAAAGCCGGGCTGAAAGTCCTCGGGCATTTAGGGGATTTTGGTAGATTATGAAAGTACGAGATCACGAGAGAATTAAATCACTATAAACCGGAAGCATTAAAATAAATTTTTCCAAACCAAAAACCCCACTGATTAGGCGGGATTTTGATAAAACTATTTTTTATTTATTCCTATAAATGGTGGCTTCAAAAGGATCCATCGAGGCTATTACTTTATCAACAATATTCGGGTCTACTCCTTCTTTTTTAATCTCTTCTCTCACTTTCTCATAAACAGTACCGTCATCACCCTTTCCTGGCCCAAAATTTCCTGAATTTGTAAGTTCATTTTTAATTCTGTCAAATTTTTCCCTTACTATTTTTTTAACCCTTTCTTCATCTGGCGTTAATTCTCCTTTACCCATCTCATTCGGATTTGGAGATAATACTTCACCCATATTTTTGTAAGTTAGTTAATAATAGCTTATTAAATAAGCTTAATTTTATTTTATCACCAGACCAATATTTTGTCAACCTTTCCAGCCCACTATTTAAAAAATCAGAATCCAGTATAACGTATATGTTATATTAAGTCAAATCCTGCTTTTTTTATTTAAGTGTTTTAGTGTTTAAGTGCTTTAGTGCTTTAGTGCTTTAGTGCTTTTTGTATCCTGATAATTTCCAAATTCTTTTTTAAATTTTCATCATTTGGGTTAATCTCCACTGCCCTCGCAAAAAGTTCTTCGGCTTTTTCTAGTTCGCCAAGCTGGTAATAAATCGCGCCTAAATTTTGATACGATTGCCAAAGATGCGGGCCGTATTTTATCGCTTGCGCATACCAATAAATCGCTTGCTCCACATTACCAATTTCTAAATAAGTGTTGGCTAAATTATGCATGGCGTCAGCATAATTCGGCTGAATCACAATGGCAGTTTTGTATTCAGCAATTGATTTGTCATATTGTTGCCAGCGGC
>Ga0155976_152_pt1 | contig 14441 bp, 15 predicted proteins | sample RifCSPlowO2_02_FD_107630 | JGI IMG/M metagenome (GOLD analysis project Ga0155976, IMG submission 107630) | Candidatus Kuenenbacteria bacterium RIFCSPLOWO2_02_FULL_42_16 | reverse complement strand
GCCATAGCGGAAATATCCCACCCCTCTGCCTCGTTCGCACTCGGCACCTCCCCTCAAGGAGGGGAGGAAAAAGCTGCCCCTTCTACCTTTTTTAAATTATCCCTCAATCAACAATATAACAATAAAACAATATAGCAATTCTCTTAGTTCGCTTAATTTACTTACCTCGCTTAACTCGCTGAACTTGCTTTCCTCACGCCATTTTCCTCAATTCCCTTATTCTTTCCGCGACCGCTGGATGCGTGGAAAACAAATTTTTAAAGCCGCTGACCCCCTTGGCGCCGAATGGGTTGGCAATATAGAGATGCGCCGTGGCCGCGTTTGCCCGCGCCAACGGACTGGGATTCGCGGATATTTTTTCCAAAGCCCGAGCCAGGCCTTCTGGATAGCGGGTCAAAAGCGCGCCTGAAGCGTCAGCCAGGAATTCTCTTTTTCTGGAAATCGCCAGCTTGATTAATTCCGCGATAATCGGGGAGAGGACGATTAATACAATTCCGATGATCATGAGAATCGCTCCGATTTGCCCGCCACCGCGATCGTTTGCTGATCCTCGTCTGCCCCATCTGAAGCGTAAAAAATAGTTGCTCAAAATCGCGATCGCCCCGACCAGCACCACCACGATCGTCATCAGCCGGCTGTCGTAATTCTTTATATGCGACAGTTCGTGGCTGACCACGCCTTCCAACTCTTCATTTTCCAGTCCGTCAATTATGCCCTGGGTTAAAGCGATTGAGCCGTGGCTTGGATCTCTACCCGTGGCAAACGCGTTCAGCGCCCGGTCCGGGATAATGTAAATTTTTGGCAATGGCACGCCGGCCGTAACGCACAGATTTTCTACCATCCGGTAAACATACGGATTATCGTTTTTTTCAATCGGCCCGTTTGCCCCGGCCACTGACAAAGCGATTTTATCTCCGGAAAAATAGCTCACCAAAGTCATTATACCCGAGATTATTGCCGCGAAAAATAGCGGACTATAGCCGTATTCCGGATAAATCCGTCCGATCACCCAACCAATGAAAATTATAAACACGACAAAAATAACGATAAGCAGCAGGGTTTTCCTTCGGTTGGCATCTATCTGGCTATACATACAAATAAAATCAAAATGCAAAAGTCAAAAAGCAAAATGACAATTCAAAATTCAAAATTAAAAATTTATTAGAATTTAACGGAAATATTTTCTTTTTCTGCCGTCTCCGCTTCAAAAAATTCATACTTGCCGAATTTCAGCATTCCAGCCACGGTGTTATTTGGGAAGGTTTGAATCTTCGTGTTGAAGTCGCGCACATTGCCGTTATAAAATCTTCTGGACGCCTGGATCTTATTTTCCGTGTCCGAGAGCTCATCCTGCAGTTTGGCGAAATTTTCCGAGGCCTTAAGCTGTGGATAATTTTCCGTTACCGCGAACAGGCTTTTCAGGGTTTCGCTCAAAGCGTTTTCCGTCTTGCCTTTTTCTTCCATGCTCTTGGCACTCATTGCCGCCGCTCGCGCCCTGGTTACATTTTCAAATAATTCCCGTTCATGGGTCGCGTAGCCCTTGACCGTCTCCACTAAATTCGGTATAAGGTCGTGTCTTCTTTTGAGTTGCACATCAATGTCGGACCAGGCTTCATCAGTGCGGTTTTTCAGCCTAATTAGACCGTTATAAACGCCGATTAGCCATAAAATACCGACGACGATGATAGCCAATATTACATACAATGTGGTCATATTTTCTCTTTTCTTGACCAGCGAGTTCTGCAAAAACGCGCTAGCCAAGTCAATTATTCATAAAAATTTTTTTACCCGGCTACTTATAATGTATCGCCTTTGGGCGCGCAAGTCAATCTTCTTTCTTATTATTTATTCACCATAGAGTATGGTAGGCTTAAATTATTTTTTGTGTTATAATAAAGAGTAGTTAATTCCGGGCGAGCACTGCCATTCGGTTGTTTCCGTTTAATCTTTCAATCTCATTTATGGACATTTTTTCCGCTAAGAAAAGCTATTTAGGTGTTGATTTGGGCACCTCATCCGTCAAAATAGTAGAACTGCAGGATAAGTCAGGCCGCGCCATCCTTCTTAATTATGGCTATGTTGAGCAGCCGACTGATATTATTCGCTCGTCTTCGCGCGAGATGGAAGATCAAATCGTCAGTATTATCAAGGATATCTACAAAAAAAGTCGTCTATCTTCAAAAAGGGTCGTGGCCGCTCTGCCCAGCTTCTCTGTTTTTAGCTCTGTCATCAGCCTGCCCAATATGAATAAAAAAGATTTGGCCAAGGCTGTGCAATGGGAAGCTAAAAAGTTTATTCCTCTTCCGTTGGAAGAGATGACCCTAGATTGGAAAATCGTACCCGAGAAAGCACCAATCAAACCAATTGTGGTCAAAGGCAAAACACTCGCGTCCGAAAAGCCGGCGGGTAATGTCGGTGCGCCCGATACTGGTCCGAGCGAGAGCGAGACCGGTCAATCTTTTTTCAATAAATTTTTAAATCGGTCCAAGTACAAATCAGCGGCTTCAGCCGGTGTTGCGTTAAAAAATAATCTCAAGGTGCTCCTGACCGCCGCTCCGAAAAAGATTGTTGAACGTTACATCAGAATCTTTCGCGCCGCTGAATTGGAGCTGGTCAGCCTGGAAACCGAAGCTTTCGCCCTGGAAAGAGCCTTGGCCGGCAATGACCCGACCCCGATTATGATTATTGACATCGGCGCCGTCTCCGCCAATATTTCAATTTCCGAAAATAACATTCCGATTCTAACCAGAAGCATTGATGTGGGCGGTGCCAGCATCACCAAAGCCATTATGACCAGCCTTAAGGTTGACATTGAAAGAGCCGAACAGTTTAAAAGAGACATTGGGTTTTCCGCTGTTGGTCCCGGTGGTTTGCCGGATACCGTTAAATCAGCCATCAGCCCAATTATTAATGAAATAAAATATTCCATAGACATCTATTTGGCGCAAAATCCGGCGCAAAATAAAATAGAAAAAATCATTTTGACCGGCGGTAGCGCTTTTCTGCCGGAGTTGGTGAATTATTTGTCAAAATTATTGGACATGAAAGTCGTTATCGGCGATCCGTGGGACAGGGTTGTTTATCCCCTGGAACTAAAGCCGGTGTTGTCCGAGCTTGGCCCGCGTCTAGCCGTCGCCGTCGGTTTGGCCATGAGGGAGATATAAACTAAATTTTTATTTAATCTATATGTTTGACAATCCCGGCCGCTATCAACCAAAAGACAATAATGAGAAAGGGGATCGCGGCATTAATCTTTTACCAAAAGAAATGCAGAAAACGGCGGAGCGCGCCGATTATTTGGGGTACAATACGGAACGGAAAGATAAAATCAAAATTGATCCCAAAGCTCTTCATTTGCCGCCAAAAGAACAGTTTAAAAAAGTGGAGGAGTCTTTACCCAAGAAAATAGCTTCAAAAAGCGGTAAAATTACCGCTAGCCGCCCTGCCATTTGGCACAAGCTGGTTTCCCTTTTCCATAGCGCCGGTAAAAAAGAAAGCTCGCCGGCGATTTTAGCCGTTAACGCGGTAGCGCCGCCCTTGCCAAAAATTAATCTTGCCGAACAGCCAAAAGCAGTAGCCAAAAATAATATTATTCCCAAAGAAAATTTTGTTGAATCCGCCAGCCGCCCAAAGCCCATCATTCCAGCCAAAGAAAAAAACCCTCTTTTTGAGACCAGGGAGCCGTCGGCAGAAGCAGTCAACGATAATCTGGAAGTGAATCTTTTGCCGCAGATAAAAAAGCGGTTTACTGACCACCAAATCATTTTGAGTTACGGATTTATTCTGCTTATTGGTTTGCTCATTCTCTTTTCACCTTATATTTTTTACCGGAGTAAAAATAAAAGCTACCGCGCCGATAACGAGTTTGTTAGCCGCCAGCTAGAGCTGATTGACGCCAAGACCAAAGATATGCAGACTCAAATTAAAGACTATGGCGCGCTTGCCTGGCAACTGGCAAGCCTGAGCGATGTTTTAAAAAATCATGTTTATTGGAGCCGGTTTTTCCCCATCTTAGAAAACCACACAGTCGGCAATGTTTATTTTACTTCCCTTGAAGTCACGGAAAAAAGCAAAATCACGGTGGCAGGCCTGGCGCTGGATCTCCGTTCCGCCGCCGAAGAGCTGGTGGTCATGGGAAACAGTCAAACATGCTCCAATGTCAAATTACAAGCCCTTTCTTTAATTGAGCCGAAAAGTCCGGGTGATCCAACCGTTTCTTTTTCTTTAAGTTTTGAGATACCCCAAAGCTTAATTGCCGCCGTAGAACAGTAATTGACGCTTATTTTTTTATTTTGAAAAATATGACCATGTCTCCTGCTGAATCAAAAAAACAACAATCTTTTTTCATCGTCTACTTTAAGGTTTTAGTCGTGGTCTTATTTTTAACCCTTTTAGTCCCGGGTTATCTATTGCTCATCAAGCCTGAACGGAGCGTCTATCAACAAAATAAAGCTTTATTCGCGGAGAACGAAAGGGACCTCACTCAAAAAAATGCTCGTCTTTTGGAATACAAAAAAGTCCTAATGAGTTATAAAAATATCAGCCCTGACGATCAAGAAAAGATTGCCGAGGTGTTGCCTTATGATCCCAGCGAGGCCAATCTTTATGTTAATTTTTCTAGTCTGGCTGAAGCCGTTGGCGCCCAAGTGGAGGGTATCAGTGTCCAGTTGGGCGAAGGTTCGGCTGGCCAACGAAGCGAAGAGGAGCTCATCCAAGAAAAATCAGCTTCAGCCGGTCAGGCAACCAACGGTCAGTTAAAAACCGCGCTGGCTAATTTTGAACTTTCCGGCATCAGTTATACAAAAACGAAAGAGTTGTTGAATCTCATTGAAAACAATCTTAGGATTTTAGATGTTAAATCTTTTAAATTCGCCCCGGCTGAAGGGAATTTGAGTTTAGTAATGCAAGTTTATTATCTTAAATAATCAATTCGGCCGCGCTATTTAGTCTGCTAAATCCGTTCAAATATGCTTACTGTCAAACAAGGCATTCCCAAGAAAAAATTATTAACTTATCTTGCCGTCATCGGCCTGATGATTGTTGGCAATGCCATCATTTATTTGCGCAATTCCAGATCCAGCTCTTTAAATATTGAGACTATTGACAGCCTTATTGCTGAGCCCTCCGCCGACATTACCGTTCCCAAAATCGGAGATGAAAAGTCGGTTCTGGAAAATAATCTTTTTTATGCCTTAAAAAAGATTGGTGATTGGCCGGTGGTGCCCAAAAATGTTGGCAAGGCCGACCCGTTTGCTCCGTTCTTCGCGCCCGAGCAGTCCCCATAATTTCCTTTTAACCATCTTCTTTTATGAAAAAAACATCAGAACTAAAAGACAAAATTTTGGACTATTTTTTGGCCCACGGACAATTAACGGCCGCCGAGGCCAGTCAGCTTCGTCTGGAAGTTGATTTCGTTAAATTGGAACAAGCGCTGGTAAAGGCCCAAAATCTCACCGAGGAGGATATCACCAAAGCCAAAGCGGTTATTTTTAATTTGCCATATACGACCCTGGGCGACGAACGGGTGCCAGTCTCAATTTTAAATATTTTTCCCAAAGATCTGGCGGAAAATTATCAAATGGCGGTTTTCGCCAAAGACGATAACTTACTCAAGGTAGCCTTAGTTGACCCTTTAAACCTTAAAGCCAGGGAAGCGTCTGATTTTATCGCCCGCGGCAAGAATTATCGCATTGATTATTATATCGCTTCAGCTAGCAGCTTTCACAAAATTTTACAACAATATGGCAGTCTGAAAACAGAGGTAACAGAAGCTTTGAAAATAGCGGAAAATAAATTTGAAACTGAAGAACCGTCCGAGGATAAAATGGAGAAGATTATCAAAGCCGCTCCCATTTCCAAAATGGTTTCGGTTATTTTAAAGCACGCGGTTGAATCCCGCGCTTCCGATGTTCATATTGAGCCGACCACTGGCGAGACGCGCGTTCGTTATCGCGTTGACGGCTTATTACAAACCTCTTTGTCTTTGCCCAAATATGTTCACCCCGCCATTATCTCTCGCATCAAGGTTATGGCTAATCTGAAAATTGACGAAACCCGGGTGCCTCAAGACGGCCGCATCCGCTTGAATATTAATAATAAAGACATTGATTTTCGCGTTTCCACCCTGCCGCTCTACAGCCAGGAAAAAGTCGTGATGAGAATTTTAGACACCTCCAAAGGCGTTTCCACTTGGGAAGATTTAGGCTATGAAGGCAAAAATTTGGAGCTGATGTATGAAAACATACTTAAGCCGCACGGCATGTTCCTGGTTACCGGCCCCACCGGTTCCGGCAAATCCACCACTCTTTACGCCGCCCTAAATCTTTTAAATAAAGAAGAGGTTAATATTATCACCTTGGAAGATCCGGTTGAATATTATTTGACTGGCGTCAACCAGTCGCAAGTTCGTCCCGAAGTCAAATTTACCTTTGCCTCGGGTCTCCGTTCAATTCTTCGCCAAGATCCGGATATTATTATGGTTGGCGAAATTCGCGACGCCGAAACGGCCGAATTGGCAATTCACGCCAGTTTGACCGGCCATTTTGTACTTTCCACTCTTCACACCAATGACGCTTTTGGCGCCATTCCCCGTTTAATTGACATGAAAATAGAGCCCTTTCTTTTAGCCTCAACCCTAAATGTCATTATCGCGCAAAGGCTGGTGCGCACCATTTGCTCCGAATGCAAGGAGTCGATGCCCATGCCCAAAACCCTGATCGCTCAAGTCAAAGAAATTTTTGATTCTATTCCCAAAATAAGCCTGCCCAAAGACATTAGCGAAGAAAATCTGGCCACGATTTATCACGGCAAAGGCTGCGCTCACTGCGACAACACCGGTTATAAAGGCCGGACTGCCATTGAAGAAGTTTTAAGCATCAACGAAGAAATAAAAAACATTATTTATTCCGGTTCCGGCCTTGGCAAAGTTAAAGAAATTTTTATCAAGCAAGGCATGTTGACTTTAAAACAGGACGGCATTATTAAAGCCCTTGAAGGCCGCACCACCGTGGAGGAAATTTTAACCGCTACCAAAGAATAGCCAAGAAATCAAGAAAACAAGAAATCAAGAAAACAAGAAATCAAGAAAACAAGAAATCAAGAAAACAAGAAATCAAGAAAACAAGAAATCAAGAAAACAAGATGAACGAATATGCCCATTTGGCTTTTAAGCTTACCGCAGACTTTCCCAAATCAGAAATTTACGGAGTTACTTCGCAATCAAGAAGGTCGTCGCTGTCAATTATTTTAAACTATGTTGAAGGGTATGCCAGGAAAAGACCATTGGTTCGTTTTAATTTTTTAGAAACATCCTATGGTTCGCTCCAGGAATCCAAATATTTATTAGAATTTTCTTACGCCGAGAAATATTTAACCTCAACGGATTATGACAATTCTCTTAGGTTGGCAGAGGAAATTGGCGCTATGCTTTGGAAAGAAATTGAACATTTAGAAAAAAGCCTTAAATAATTGATTTCTTGTTTAGGCTCACCAGAGCCGTATGCTTTCTTGATTTCTTGTTTAGGCTCACCAGAGCCGTATGCTTTCTTGATTTCTTGATTTTTTGACCCTATGTCCACCCAAAGCAATCTGCTCCTCAATAAAATTATTACCAACATAGTCAAAGTCGGCGCTTCTTGCCTGCACCTTGAAGTTGGCAGCAAGCCGATTATCAGAATTGACCAAAAATTATTCAATCTGGACGACCAACCGGTGGCCACGAAAGAGTTTCTGGAAGATATTGTTCAGATTATTCTAACCAAAGAAGAAGCCGAGAGCCTGGCTAAAAATAAATCCCTGGTTATCACCCACAGCTTTGAAGGCGATATCCGTTTCAAGGTGCATATCTTTTATCAACGGCAGACGGTTTCTTTGCTTTTTACTTATATTCCAAATGTGATCGCCGACCCGGCCGCTCTGGGCTTGACTAAAGAGTTTATTGATTTGGTCAATCGGAAAAGCGGGCTTTTAATCGTCGCCGGCTATCACGGTTCCGGCCGTACTTCCACCGTTCTTTCTCTCTTAAACTATATAAATAAAACCGAATCCCGCTACATCCTGACCCTGGAAAGGCCCATTGAATATATTTTAACTTCGGGGAAAAGCATTGTGGAGCAAAGGGAAATCGGCCGCGATGTTGACAGCTATCTTGCCGCTCTGAAATTCATCAAAGACAGCGATGTGGATGTTATTTTCCTTGCCGAATTGGGCGAGGCCGCTGTTTTACAAACCGTCTTTGATCTTATTGAGAGCGGCCGTCTAATTATTGTCATCACCGAAGCTGACTCCATCTCCGACGCTATTGCTAAATTAGTAAAGCTGGTGCCGGAAGAGGAAGGCGATAAAATCAAAGACACTTTGGCTGAAGTCCTTTTGGGCGCTATCGTGCAACAGCTCTTGCCGCGCCGTGGAGGAGGGGAGGTGACGGTGATGGAAATTTTGGTTGCCAACTCCGCCAGTAAGGCGCTGATCAAAGAAAGCCGCTTCGCTCAGATCACCAGCATTATCCAAACTTCGCGGGATGAGGGTATGAGGAGTCTGGATCAGGCGCTCATTGAACTTATTAAAACGGGAGAGGTGGATTATCACGATGCTCTTTCCGTAGCCGTTGATAAAACCAATTTCCAAGTTAGCGCTCAAAAATTTCATATTTTAAAATAATTTATGTTTTTTAAATACCGCGGCAAAGATCAAACAGGCCGGGATGTTGAAGGCTCTATTGAAGCCCAAAGCAAAAGCGACGCCGTCACCACTCTGGGTGAACAGGGCGTGGCCATTCTTTTCTTGGAACCCGAGAGGAAAAAGAGCGCCTTAAACATTAATTTGCCTTTTTTAAATGCGGTCAAAACCAAAGACCTGGTTTTGTTTTCTCGCCAATTGGCCGTGATGTCTACCGCCACCCTGCCGATTGTCCAGTCACTGCGCATCTTAATTGAACAAACTGATAATCAACATTTTAAGGCCGTTATCTCGGAAATCGCCGATGATGTTGAAGGCGGCGAACGGCTTTCCAACGCGCTGGAGCGCCACAACAAAGTTTTCAGTCCTTTTTTTATCGCCATGATCCGCTCGGGCGAGACCTCCGGCAGCCTGGACAAGGTTTTAAATTATCTGGCCGACGAACAGGAAAAGGATTACGCTCTGATGAGCAAAATCAAAGGCGCTATGATTTACCCGGCTTTTATCTTGGCGGCCTTGGGCGGCGTCGGCATTATTATGATGGTTTATGTGGTGCCAAAGATCACCGCCATCTTGTCGGAAACCGGCGGTGAATTGCCTATGGCCACCAGGCTGTTGATCGGCACCAGCAGTCTTCTAGTCAATTGGTGGTGGGCGCTCATTTTGTTTCTGATCGCCTCTTTTGTCGGCCTGAAATATTTATTGCGCCAAAAAGAACCCAGGCGCTACTGGGATTATCTCAAATTAAAACTGCCGGTTTTCGGCAGTCTGTTCCAGCGCATCTATATTGTCAGGTTCACCAGAAGCATGGCGACCTTGATTGAAGGCGGCGTACCCATTACCGCTTCGTTAAATATCGTGAGCGATATTGTCGGCAACGCTTTTTATAAAGATTTGATTGACCGGACCGCCAAAGATGTTCAGGACGGCAATCCGATCGCCACTTTATTTTTAAAAACCAAAGAAATGCCGCCGATGATCGCGCACATGCTCTCGGTTGGCGAAAAAACCGGCCGCATCGGCGATGTGCTCGGCCGCATGACTGATTTTTATTCCCGCGAGATAGAGAGTCTCGTGGCCAATCTTATCAGTCTAATTGAGCCGATGATTATGGTTTTGATGGGCGTGGGCGTGGGCATTATGGTCGCCGCGGTCATTACGCCGATGTACAATATGTCGTCGGGATTTTAGTCCAGAAATCAAGAAATCAAGAAAACAAAAAATCAATAAATCATTAAAAGTGTTACGAGGATATTGGTAAGAGGATATTGGTAATTGGATATTAGATATTAAAAAACATGGATAATTACATTAAACTCGGTGATTTAACGGTTTATAAAACATCAATTTTAATTAGTCAAAAAGCCTGGCCAATCTATACCAAGATGGATTGGCATACAAAAAAGATTATCGGCGATCAATTTATTACAGCAATTGATTCAATCGGCGCCAATGTAGCTGAAGGTTATGGTCGTTTTCATTATTTGGATAGAATAAAATTTTATTACAATAGCCGAGGTTCCCTGATAGAGGCAAAACACTGGCTTTATTTAATGAAAGTAAGAGAAATTATTTCAGCCGCACAGTTTGATGACCTTTTGGGCGATTTAAATAATTTTCATCATCAGCTTAATAGTTTTATTAAGTCATCTTATCCCAAAGACAGGAAGTAGCTTTAATTACCAATATCCAATATCTAATATCTAATTACTAATATTTTGTTGCCATTTTCCATTGCTCATAAATTTTTTCTTTGCGTCTTACGCCAAATTGTGTTATAATTCTCTTGTGGATAACTAATCTTTACTAAAAATTTTAAAAGGTCGATTTTTTTCGCTCATAATAAATCTAGCTAGGTTTATTTAGTAAGTTAATTTTTCAAAAATTATGAAGAACAGAAAAGGTTTTACTTTAATTGAACTTCTGGTGGTGATTGCCATCATCGGTCTTTTAGCCACTCTTTCTGTCGTGGCTCTAAACAACGCCAGACTGAAATCCCGCGACGCCAAGCGCGTTTCCGACATCAAGCAAATCCAGACCGCTTTGGAAATGTATTATGTGGATCAGAATGGGTATCCAAGTTTGGCTACCGCGACTGCCTTAGGTGTCACTGGTGGTAACTATGCCTGCTTAAATAATACTACTGCTGGCTGGGCCGCGGCCAATTGCACTGGCACGGTGTATATGGGGGTTGTCCCAGCCAATCCAGCGCCGAATGGCACCGCTTATAATTATTGCAGTGCGACTTCAGCTGCCCCAACTGCCTGTGCTGCCAGCACCCAGAGCTATATGATCACCTTTACCCTTGAAGGTAATACCGGCGGACTTACCTCTGGCATAAGAACCGCCAGTCCGAATGGCATTCAGTAAACTGATTTTTTTGAAGACGATCAGTAAAATCCCCTGCTTGAAAAAGCGGGGGGATTTGTTTTTGCCGTTTTAAATGATAAGATTATTTTATGGGATTCTCTCTTATAGTAAACAAAAAACATTTTACCGTTTGGGCAGCTCTGTTGGTTTTTGCCCTTGCTTTTTTAATATATTTTTTAACGCTTGCCCCGACTATTCATCTTGAAGACTCGGCGGAGTTTGCCGCGAGCGCCGCGATTCTCGGGATTCCACATCCTTCCGGCTACCCGCTCTATTCTCTTCTGGGTTATCTTTTTACCGTTATTATTCCTTTCGGCGAGATGGCTTGGCGGGTCAATCTGATGAGCGCTTTTTTTGGCGCGTTAGCTTGCAGTTTTTTGTTTTTAATTATTCTTCAGATTTTTGGTTTGTTAAATTTGCGCCTTGCCTCGCCTGCCAAGAACCGCTGGAGCTCTTTTTTTGAAAATTGGGCTTCTCATCTTATCGCCTTTTCGTGTTCTTTGTGCCTGGCATTTTCTTTCAGTTTTTGGAGCCAGTCAATAATTGCCGAAGTTTATACCCTTAATATCTTCTTGCTGGCCATTCTTATTTGGCTTTCACTAAAATGGACCGCCGTTAGAACCCAAAACCAAGGCAATCAACCTCATAATAATATTCTTTATTTGTTTAGTTTTATTTATGGCCTAAGCCTGACCAACCACACGATGATGATTTTGGCCGGACCGATTTTCTTAATTTATATAGTTATTGCGGGCGGTAAAAAAATAATTACCGATTATAAATTCATGCTAGGCTCACTCTTGTTATTTTTAATCGGCCTATCAGTTTATTTTTATTTACCCATTCGCTCGCTGGCCAATCCGCCCTTGGATTGGGGCAACCCCGAAAGCTGGCAGGCGCTGTGGGAGCACATCAGCCGCAAGCAATATGCTGATTTTGCTCCGCTGGCGAGCGTTGGCGGGAAATTGGTTCTTGCTCAAAGCTTTTTTGCCAATCTGTCAAAAGAATTCAACTTAGCCATTGCCGTTTTAGGACTGGCTGGTCTTATCATCACTCTTGTAAAAAAATGGCGCCAGGGATTATTGCTTCTATTGGTTTTTCTAGTTTACAGTCTAGGCATTATATTTCTTCGCAATTACGGTTGGGGGTTGGGCATTGAAAGCACTTACAATGTTTATTATCTGCCCTGCCATTTGACGCTTATGGTGGGTTTGGCCGTAGGGTTGTTTTGGCTGGTCTCTAAAATTATTCATTTATCAAATGACTCTCATATTTTCCCGTGTCTGTTTTCGGTAACTATTTTCGCGCTGGCGCTTTTAATCATGCCAGTCAGTTTGTTTGTTAAAAACTATTACGCCGAAAATCAGAGCCGGTTCTATTTAGTTGACCATTGGGCTTGCGCTTCCCTGGAAAGTCTAGCCCCGAACGCCATCCTTATTTCCAGAGGCGACGGTTTCACCGGCGATGCCCAAAGTTTTTCTTTGGCTTATTTTCAAATGGTCAAAAAGATCCGTCCGGATGTGCTCATCGTGGATGACGGCAATGTCTTTCTGCAGCCGCCTGGCTGGCGTTTGACATCAGAATATCCAAAATTAGATTTTAATGCGCAAGAAAAACATCTCCTGGAATATTTTTGGCAATATGCCAAACTCCAGCATCGTCCTCTTTACTCCATATTTCCAAGGGACACAGAAAACTTAACTTTTCGTTCCAACGGTTTTGTCTATCAAGTCTTTTCACCCGAGACAGCCACCACTTTGCCCTTATACATTTCCGGCAGTGATTTTATGCCCCAGCTGAATTTTACCCAGCTGGCCGATGACTTTTTAGCTAGTCGCTATTACGCTCTGGCCGCCAATCTTTTGGAAAATAGCCATAAGGATTATACCGCCATATTTTTAAAAGCCATTGACCTTGATGCAGAGCCTTTTTCTAATGAGTATCAGTCGTTTATAAAACACCGAGCCAGACTCAACAGAAATCGCTGATTTGACTTTTTGTTTATTTTATTTTTTATGCTATAATTTATCTGTTGATAAGTTAATTAACATCACCTATGCTTTTAGCAAAAAAAGGGTTCACCCTGATTGAACTGTTGATCGTGATCGCTATTATTGGTTTAATAGCCTCGCTTTCGGTCGCCGCCGTCAACAACGCCAAGCAAAAATCGCGCGATGCGCGCCGGCTGTCTGACATCAAGCAGGTCCAATCCGGTTTAGACATGTATTTAAGCGATAAGGGCTTTTATCCTAATGACCCGATTGGCACGCCCAAGCCAATGTTGGGCCGAGTGGGCGCCAAAACATTAAGCAACGGCAATGGCTGGAGCGATACCATCAGCGGCGCCATGTATATTGGCATTGTGCCGGCCGATCCGCTGCCAACACAGAATTATAACTACACCGTCAGCGGTAGTGGCAACAGTTGGTATACTATTACTTTTACTCTAGAGGGTACCAGCGGCGGCTACCCGGCCGGGTTAAGAACAGCCACTCCAAAAAGCGTCCAATAATTTGGATTGATAGAATAAATATTTTTTAAAACGCCTTCAAGGCTTCTAAATTTATGTTCAAAAAAGGTTTTACTTTAATTGAACTTCTGGTGGTTATCGCCATCATCGGTCTTTTAGCCACGATGGTTGCAGCTTCGTTAAAAAATCCACAGGCCAAATCGCGTGACGCCAGACGCGTCGCCGACATCAAACAGATTCGGTCCGCGCTGGAACTCTATTTTAGTGATGTTAATTTTTATCCGACCGGTACTATTGCGACTGTGGCGCAAAATGGGACACTGGGTGTTTCTCCGCGTTTAATGTTGAGCTCCACCAATGGTTTTAATACCAGCGTCGCTGGCGCCACTTATATGGGCAAGGTTCCGGCTGACCCGGGCGTAGACTCTGGCTATGTCTATACCTATGCCTCTACTAATGGTTCAACCTATACTATCACCTTTGGCCTGACTGGAAAAACAGGATCTTTAACTTGCGGTACTTACAGCGCTACCTGTTGCACAGCCAGCCCGGCTGGTATTACCTGCACCTAAAACCACTTTTGGGTTCATGAAAGTATTTCTCCCCCGCCCAGTTTATCTTGGGCGGGGATTTGTGTTATAATATAGCTATGTATTCCCTGTTGATTATTTTTTCTTTTCTTGTCGGCGCGATTCTCGGCAGTTTTATCAATTGCGTTGTTTACCGCCTCTCGGTTGGAAAATCATTTCTCGCCGGGCGTTCTTTCTGCCCCAAGTGCCAAAAACAGATTAAGTGGTATGACAACATCCCGCTGGTTAGTTTTTTTCTCCTGCGCGGCCGTTGTCGCGCTTGCCAACAAAAAATTTCTTGGCAGTATCCCATAGTTGAATTTGTTGCCGGTGTTTTATTCGTTTTGGTCTTTCTA
>Ga0155976_102_pt2 | contig 14841 bp, 13 predicted proteins | sample RifCSPlowO2_02_FD_107630 | JGI IMG/M metagenome (GOLD analysis project Ga0155976, IMG submission 107630) | Candidatus Kuenenbacteria bacterium RIFCSPLOWO2_02_FULL_42_16 | reverse complement strand
GTGCGCAATTGATGAGAGGCAAGTGATAAAAAATCCATTCTGATGCGCTCTAATTCTTTTTCTTTGGTAATGTCGTAAAAAACTTCTACCGCTCCCGTTATCTTTTTATTAAACAGTATGGGACTTATGACACTGCTTGCCGGAAATCTGCTTTTGTCTTTTCGGACGCAATAAAAAGTAGGCAGTTTTTCAATGCCAATAGCAGCAGTAGTGGTAGCAGCAGCAGTAGTCAATATTTTCCCCAGCAATATCTTGGAGAGGATGCTTTCTTTAAATGATATTTTCTTCCCATTTTCATCTTCCTTTGGGACAACTTTAACTAAAGATTTATCAACCACTTTTTTTCCTTCCAGCCAGTCAGCGTTTCAAAAGCCTGATTGACACGTATTATTCTCCCGGTTTTATCAACAACCACTAATCCCATGATGTGATCGCCGACAGAGGCAAAAATTGCTTTCTGCTCAGCGATTATTTTGTCTGGCTTGAAAATTAATTTTTTTCTTTTTTTAACTTTTTTCATATTTTTAATTTTTTCCATAACTCAATAACAAATTTTTATTTCGACCTTTTACCCCGTTAAATACCGCCAAGGGCGGTCCCGCTAAGCCGGATTTAACGGGGTGAATAAATAAAAAGCACTGTTCAAAAAAACAGTACTTTGATTAAAATTTCTTATTAAAACCCCGAATAACCCCGCGGATTTGACCAAAAAATATTGTTGCGCAACAACGGGGCAGGCAGGGTAAACAAAAAACTGGCGAGCGTTGATTACTCTCTCTCTCTCATTAACACTTCATCTTGAAATGCAACCTCCTTTGCCATAATTGTTTTGATTATCTTAAAAATCTAACGAAAAGAGTAGAAAAGTGCGACTGTCTATATTATACCACATTTTTTGATAAACCGATAATGTAAAGTGGGTAAAGTTTTCCACAACTCTTTAATAATTTTTGGCGGGCGAGATTGACCAATAAAAAAATTTTCTATCTTTAGCCTCTGCTAAATCAATGGCCAATTTTTCGGTGCCGCTGTCTTTCCCGCCGTTGCCAAAATTAAACTCTGCCTGATTCGGGTTTGGTTTGTGATTCATGGCTTCCGCAATTTCAGTCACTGGGATAAATTCAGCTGGCGACTGGGCTGATTCTCCCTTGTTGCCAAGGCCAATCTCTATTTGCGCTCCAGTTTTTGACATAAAATTCAGTTTAACTTATCCTTTAAATTTAACAAACCAGTGATGGTAAAACAAGGGAAAAATTTGCCAAAAAAAATAAAGAGTGCTAAACTTGTATTAAAGGTAAAAAAATAATATTTATCAACTAAAAAGCTAAAATTTAGTTTTAGAAAGGAATTTATATTATGGGTATTTTAGAAAAAATGGGTTTTCATAAATCAGAAGCCATGAGTAAAATGCAACAAAGTGGGCGCGAGTCAAATGATAAACCAGAAACCGAAGCGCAAAAGGCCATGAAATTTGAAGCGAAACTGCATGCGGAAAATGATGAATTCAAAAATAGATACGAGGCCATTTTAAAAGAATTAGCAAAAAAAGGGGAAGCAACTCCGGAAAGAGTTGAAAAAGAAGGAGCCGGTTATGTTTACCCGGCAATCTATAAGCTTGAGGATAGGGAAAAAGTGTACCAGCAAGTAAAAACAGAATTTGCAGAGCAAGCAAAGGCCGCCTGAAAAACCGATTACGAAACCGGCCCCTAATAAGGGTCGGTTTTAATTTGGTTGAATAATGCCGGGTGGGAAATTAACTTTACGGCAGAGTGATAAATTTTTAAATACAATCTCCGAATGTTTTGTAGGGGTCTATTGCTATAGACCCATTTGAAAAGGGTGGGGGCAATACGCCCTTAACAATTTAGCAGGCAAGGGAGTTAAGGATAAACGAGAAAGTTACATTTAATTATTATAATACAGCCGGCGTTTTTTCGCTCAAGTTAAGGTTTTATGATAAAATAACAATGCGATTCTATTCATTTGTTATATTTAATCCCATATGAAAATCACCTTTTTCGGCGCCTGCAAAACCGTTACTGGATCACAGCATCTAATCACGGTCAATGGCAAAAAACTGCTTTTGGACTGCGGTTTTTGGCAAGGCCGAAGACGAGAGATGGAACAGATGAACCGCGAATTTCCTTTTGACCCAAAAGCGGTGGACGCGATGATTTTATCCCATGCCCATATTGACCATTCAGGCAATATTCCCAATTTGGTCAAACAGGGCTTTCGGGGCAGAATCTACTGCACGCCGGCCACCAAAGAAATCACGGAATTGATGCTTGAGGACAGCGCCCGGGTGCAGGTCTATGATGTGGAATATTTGAATAAAAAAAGAAAACCGGAAGAAACGGCGCTGGAGCCGATTTACACGCCGGACGATGTGGCGCCGGCGATAAAACAATTTGCGGGCACAGATTATTATCAAGAATTTGAACCAATCCCCGGAGTGAAAGCTTATTTTAAAGACGCCGGTCATGTTTTGGGTTCAACCTTGACCACTTTTGAATTGAAAGAAAACGGAACAATAGTCAGACTGGGATTTACCGGCGATTTGGGACGAAAATTTTTGCCGATTCTCAAAGATCCGGAACAAATAAAAGCGGTTGATTATTTAATTTCAGAATCAACTTACGGCGATAGACTGCACGACTCATTGGCCACTTCTTATCTTGGTTTGGCCAAGGCGATCAATGAAACATATGCCCGGGGCGGCAAGGTGATTATCCCCTCTTTCGCTTTGGAGCGGGCGCAAGAACTTTTGTACATTATCCACGAACTGATAAATCAAAAGGCTATTCCGCCGCTTTTCGTTTACCTGGACAGTCCTTTGACGGAAAGGGTGTCGGAAGTTTTTTCCGAATACCCGGATCTGTTGGATGAAGAAACGCAAAAAACTTTTTTACAAAACAACAAAGATCCGTTCATCTTCACCACTTTGAGATTTGTGGAAACGGCGGAGGAGTCTAAAAAATTAAATAAAACCGAACAACCTTGCGTTATCATCTCGGCTTCGGGCATGTGCGAATTCGGCCGGATCAGACATCATTTGAAAAACAGCCTTGCCAGCCCAAAAAATACCGTGATCATCGTGGGCTTTATGGCCGAAAACACCTTAGGGCGCAAACTCTTAGAAGGCGCGAAAGAAGTCAACATCTTGAATGAGCGGCTGCCGGTCAAGGCGAAAATCGTTGTTTTAAATTCCTTGTCGGCGCATGCGGATCAATATGATTTGGTAAAATTCATCAAGGGCGCTGGTAAATTAAAAAAACTATTTCTGGTGCACGGAGAAAAGACTGCCATGGATGCGCTCGCGGAAAAACTTAATGACGCGAATATCGGCGAGATTGTCATGCCGGGAAAAGGAGAGGCGGTGGAATTATAATTTCTAATATCTAATTTCCAATTTCCAATAAAATTTCCCCCTTTAGGGGATCCCCCCTTAACAAACTGGAAAATTTCAAGTTAGAAATTGGGGGACAAAATCCAAATGCCTCAATCCCTATTTTATTATTTCCTCGTAATCAACATATTTACATTTGTTGTTTTCGTGATTGACAAGCGCCGGGCGATTTACAATGAACGCCGGTTGCCGGAAAAAATTTTGTGGCTCTTGGCAATTTTGGGTGGCTCGCTTGGCGGGCTAATTGCCATGGAACTTATCAAACACAAAAACAGAAAAATGGGTTTCGTCTTGGTGATGCTGGGAATAATTTTGGCGCAGATGATGATAATTTATTTAGCGTTAAAATATTTATAATCTGTAATCCGTCTCCCTGCGGTAGATCCCCCGTAGGTGGATAATCCGTAATTCGTAAATGTAGTCTTAAAGTAATAAGTAACGGGTAACACAGAATGTATTTAAAAATACTTGACTCGCCTGACTCACATTGACTTGCTTACCCGCCTCAATTCCTGATACAATAAAGCATATGCGAGATTTAAAAAAGACCATCAGAAACATCAAGTCCGTGAAAATCCAGGGCGCGACCAATATCTGCCAGGCAAACATTTTAGCTTGGCGCGATTATTTATCGTCTTTGAAGATCGCGAACGCGGCTAATTTTTTAATAGTGGCCAGAAAAATCGGGCTGCTAATCGCGGGCGCCAGACCAAACGAGCCAATGGCAATCAACGCTATTCAATGTCTGATCGCCAAATTAAATAAGGCCGCGAGAACGGAAAAAACCAGACTGGGTATAGGATATTTGAAAAAATTAGCGCAACAGTATGCCAACGACTTTATCGTGATGGTGGAGAATAATAATAAACTAATGGCGGCGCGCGGAGCAAAACTGATAAAAAACAAAGATAAAATTTTTACCCATTGCCACTCCGTAACAGTCGTAAATATTTTAAAAAACGCGAAAAAGCAAGGTAAAAAATTTCATGTTTTCAACGATGAGACCAGACCGCTTTTTCAGGGCAGACTGACTTCGGAAGATTTGGCAAGGGCCGGCATAGTCAACACAATGGTCGTGGACGCGACAGCGGGTTTTCTGGTTTCAAATTTTTCCGGCGACGAAGTGAAAATCAATAAGGTCATTATGGGCTGCGATGTGATTTTAAAAGACAATGCCGCGCTCAATAAAGTCGGCAGTTTCAACATAGCGCTTGCGGCCTATACCTCGGGCATTCCCGTATATCTGGCCGGAACCATTTTGAAAAAAACCAACCTGAAGATGAAAGCAACATTACGCGATTCAAACGAGGTTTGGCCGGCGGCGCCCAAGGGACTAAAGATTATAAATTATGATTTTGACCGAATACCGGCGCGGATGATCACCGGCTACATTACGGAATTCGGCGTGATCAAACCGAGAGAAGTGGATAAATACGCGAAAAAATATTATCCCTGGATTTTGAAAAATTAAAAGGCAAAGGTCAAAATGCAAAATGACAAATCAAAATTAAGAATTTTACATTTTACCCTGTCATTTTGATTTTTTCAGCCTTAGACTGATCCCTGCCTGCCGGCAGGCAGGCGCCTGCCGCGACCGAAAATAAACAAATGAGTGACTTGGCGGAGATTTTTAAATTTTAATTTTATGCACAAACCACCATACTTAAAACTGGGTTACCAGCCAAATCTCAAAGATGAGCTGATTGCCACTTACTATATTGAAAGTAAAAAATCACTGGCGGAAGCGGCGGAAAATATCGCGGCCGAATCTTCTATCGGTACATGGACAGAAATTGGGACAATGAAAGAAAAAATATTGAAACAGCTGGGGCCGAAAATTTTCAAACTGGAGCAAAAGAAAAAAATCGCCCACATCGCCTATCCCCTGTCCTTGTTTGAACTGGGGAATATAGCGCAACTTTTATCCGCCCTGGCCGGCAATGTTTTCAGCCTGAAGATAATTGATAATTTAAGACTTTCAGATATTCAGTTTCCGAAAAAATATTTGACTGCTTTCCCAGGGCCGGCGTTTGGCATTGAAGGAATCAGAAAATACCTAAATATTTACAACCGGCCGATTATCGGCTCCATTATCAAACCGAAAGTCGGGCTCTCGGCTAAAGAACAGACAGAGCTGTCATATACGATCTGGAAAAACGGGATGGATCTGATCAAAGACGATGAAAATTTGACAGATATGGTTTTTAACAGATTTGAAGACCGGGTCAAGGAAGTGATGGGAATGAAAAAATTGGCGGAAAAAGAAACCGGGCAGAAAAAAGTTTATGTTTTTAATGTGACCGGGCCGGCTGATGTGATGTTGAAAAGGGCGAAATTAGTCAAAAAATACGGGGGCAAGGTGGTGATGATTGATTTGGTGGCCACCGGACTGGATAATATTTTGTATCTGCGCAAACAAAACCTGGGGTTGATTATTCACGGCCATCGCGCCGGACATTCAATGTTCACCAAAAATCCGCGGCACGGCATGAGTATGCTTCTTTTGGCGAAACTGGCCAGGCTCTGCGGCACTGATGAATTACACACCGGCACCGTGGTCGGCAAGATGGAAGGCGCGGCTGAAGAGGTGACGAAAATCAATCTTAAGATGAGGGAAGACTGGTTTGGAATAAACAAGGAAACAAGCGACTGGTCAAAGATTAAACCGGTTTTGCCAGTAGCTTCAGGCGGTCTTCATCCAGGATTCGTACCCCGACTGATAAAAATCCTCGGAGAAAATATAGTCGTTAATTTCGGCGGCGGACTGCACGGCCATCCGGACGGCTCGGCAGCCGGGGCGCGGGCTTGTAAGCAGGCAGTAGAGGCGACGATGAAAAAAATCCCCTTGGCAAAATTCGCCAAGAGCCATAATGAACTTAAAAGAGCGCTGGAATACTGGAAATAAAAAAACTAAAAATCCTACAAATATATGAATAATTACATTAAGATTTTTGTTGGCCAACACCACCCCTTAATCCGTTCAGTCTCCCACCGGGAGGCTTGAGCTCAACTAAGGCGGAGAGAAGAACTGCCCCCCCCTCACACTTAGCTTGCTTAATTTACCTGCCTGCCGCCTGCCTGCCGCCTGCCTGCCGCCTGCCTGCCGGTAGGCAGGGTAGGCAGGGTAGGCAGGGCAGGCAGGCTTGATTTACTTAATTCACTTTCCCCCTATGCGCTTATATTATAAATGCAAAAAACTGGACTTCTCGTCGGGCGGTGAAGCGGTCGCGGTTTTGCGCGACAATGAAGCGGAAAATCAGGGCATCCGGCCGGGCGACCGCGTAGTTTTGAAATGGAGCAAAGACAAATCCATCATCGCTACGGTGGATGTTTCCGATAATAAGGTGGAATACGGAGAAGTCGGGCTGTTTGAGGAAATCTGGAAAAAACACCAGCTTGACAATGAAGATATCGTGGAAATTATGTTTTATTCCAGACCGGAATCCATTAAGGCGATCAATAAAAAAATGCTTGGCGGATCTTTAAATTATCAGGAAATTTATTCCATAATTTCTGACATTTCCACGGGCAAATTAGGTCAAATTGAAACAACCTATTATGTCGCTTCCAGTTTCGTTAAACCGTACAGCCTGAACGAACTGTACTATGTGACCAAGGCAATGGCCGCGTGCGGGGAACAACTTAATTTGAAAGAAAGGGTGGTGGACAAGCATTCCATCGGCGGCGTGCCCGGCAACAGGACTACAATGATTGTGGTGCCGATTATCGCCTCGCTTGGGCTTTATATACCAAAAACCTCATCCAGGGCCATCACCTCTCCGTCGGGCACGGCTGACACAATGGAGGTTTTGGCGCCGGTAGATTTACCGGTGGAAAAAATAAAAGAAGTAATTAAAAAAACAAAGGCTTGTTTGGCTTGGGGTGGGGCCATCGGCTTCGCTCCGGCTGACGACATTATTATCAAAGTTTCTAAGCCACTATCCCTTGAGCCGTATGATAAAATGATTATTTCTATTCTGGCTAAAAAGGTGGCCATGGGCGTGGATTATTTGGTGATTGATTTGCCGTATGGGCCGACAACCAAGGTGCATAGCCTGAAAACCGCCAAAGAAATCGCCAAAAAATTTGTGGCAGTTGGTAAAAGGTTTAAGATAAAAGTCCAAGTGGAAATGACCGAAGCCAAGCAGCCAATAGGCGCCGGGGTTGGACCGGCGCTTGAGGCGCGCGATGTCTTGCGAGTGCTGCAGCAACACAAACGACGGCCAATTGATTTGGAAAAAAAAGCCGTTCATTTGGCAGGGAAACTTTTAGAGTTAAAAGGTTTTTGCGCTAAGGGCCAAGGGATGAACATCGCCAGTGCGCAACTAAAAAGTCTGGCGGCCTGGAAAAAAATGCAGGAAATCATCAAGGCCCAAGGCGGCAACCCGAAAATAAAAGCTGACGAGGTGGCGCTCGGCGCCCTGAATTATGAAATCCACGCCAAGCGCGCCGGTAAAGTAGTGGCGGTTGATAATAGAGCAATTGAGGAAATTTGCGTCAACTTGGGGGCGCCAAGAGAAAAATTGGCCGGCATCCACCTGCACTGCCGCATAGGCGATAAGGTGGCTGTGGGACAAAAACTTTATACGCTTTACGCGCAAAACGAGAGCCGAATGAAGCTGGGACTGATCGCGGCAAAAAGCAACGAAGCGGTGAAGATAGTCAGGTAGGATTGTAGATAGGTAGGCAAAAAGAATTTGTTGTTAACTTGCTATTTTATTTTGGACTATCTTCTAAAATATGCTAAAATGGTATAATTCAAACAAGACCCTGATTATTAACAACTAAACCTATGTTATGGAAGAAAAAAAAGAAACCAGCGCTGTGCCGGCGCCGAAAAAAGGAGGCAGTAAGGGAATAATAATTTTGGCAATGGTGATTGTTTTTTTAGCTTTGGGCGGCTATGCCATGACCAAAAATAAAAATAGTCTGACCAATAACCAAAACAAAATTGACTTTGATCTTTATGTGATGAGCCAGTGCCCTTATGGATCACAAGCCGAGGATGCCGTTTCCAAGGTAGTGCCTGATTTTAAAGATTATGTGAATTTCAATGTGGAGTATATCGCGGACAAGCAAGCTGATGGCAATTTCCAGTCGCTCCACGGAGAAAATGAGATTGAGGGCGATAAATATCAACTGTGCGTCAAAGCAAAATATCCGGAAAAATTTTGGCGCTATCTAGACTGCCAAAATAAAAACTACCAGGATTTAAAATCAAGTTTTGAATCATGCGCCAAGGCTGGCGGCATAGATTTCATCCAGATAAAAACTTGCGCCGAAGGCAATGAGGGGAGCGAGCTTTTGACTAAAAGTCTGGAAAAGGCAAAGGGGCTGAATGTGGCCGGCAGTCCGACATTTTATATTGCCGGGGAAAAATACGACGGGCAAAGAACGGAAACAGCCATCAAAAGAGCGCTGTGCGAGAAAACCGGCAACCAACCTAAAAAAATCTGCGCTACCCTGCCCCAAGACAAAGAATTTACCGCCTACCTCGTCAACGACAGCCGTTGCAAAGAGTGCCAGACTGAAGGGCTGGAAGAACAGTTGAAAACCGTCTTCCCGAAAATCAAATTTGAGCAAAAAGATTACAGCACCGATGATGGCAAACAATTTTATCAAAAATATCAATTAACGCTTTTACCAGCCGTGCTTTTTGCCAAGGAAGTAAAAGAGGCCGAGGGTTTTAGCCAAGTAGAAAATTACCTGCAAGAAATTGACGATTTATACAGTCTGGCAATCGGAGCCAGCTTTGATCCGAGCAAAGAAATTTGCGACAACGGGGCGGATGATACGGAAAATAACTTGATTGACTGCGCTGACACCGATTGCGCCGGCAGTCTGGTGTGCCGGAGAGAAACATTAAAAAAATTGGACTTGTTCGTGATGAGTCAGTGCCCTTATGGCGTGCAAGCCATGAATGCCACAAAAGAAGTTCTGAATAATTTTGGCCAGAATATTAATTTCGGCTTACATTATATTGCTAGTGAACTGCCTGACGGCACTTTCCAGTCCCTGCACGGGCAAGGCGAAGTGGATGAGGACATTAGGGAACTTTGCGCTGTAAAATATTATTCCAAGAGCTATCTGGATTATGTCTGGTGCCGCAACAAAAACTTGCAAAGCGATTGGACTGACTGCGCGGCCAATTTCCCAAAAATCAAGGCCTGTTTTGAAGGCAGTGAGGGCAAAGCGCTTTTGAGCGAAAATATCAAACTGGGCAATGAACTCGGCATTGGCGCCAGCCCAACCTGGCTGGTGAATAATAAATATATGTTTAACGGACTGGACGCGGAAACGGTCAGGGCCAATTTCTGCCAATATAACAAAGCGGCGGGCTGTGAAAATACTCTTTCGTCGTCAGGCGGTGCCGCGGCTGGCGCGGCCTGCAATTGATTGACAGGCAGAGGTTATAATTTTATACTGATGTAGTATGGAAAATATTACCAAACAAGACATAGAAAAAATAATTAATGGCAGCACTAATGTAATTCTTGAAGATCTCCATGGAAAATTTAATGCTTTTGGGGAGTCTTTGGATTATTTAAAGGAAAGGGTTGATGGCAATATCAAAGAAACTGCCCAGCTCGGGGAAGGTATGACGACCTTAAAAATTGATATAGCTTTCATTAAAAAAGAAATCGTCGAAATCAAAGAAAAGCTGGATCAAAAAATTGACCGATATGAACACGAGAAATTGGAGACCAGGGTGACGCGACTGGAAAATTATGTGAAGAAGTATTTGGTAAAGGTATAGTTCTGTTTTACATGAAATCTTTAATGTCCCAATCCCCGTCTTGGAATAAAAGGCGGGGTTTTGTTTTTGGTGGCGTTTTTGGCTGGATTTGATAGAATTAAAGATAGAGATAAATTAAACTAAATTCTATGAAATATACAAAAAACTTCAAAGAAATTAGTAAAAAAGATGTGGCCATTGCCGGCGGCAAAGGAGCCAGTTTGGGCGAGATGACTAGCACCGGTATTCCCGTACCGCCCGGATTTGTGGTTTTATCCCGCGCTTTTGACAGGTTTTTGGAAGAAACTGATCTCCTCCAGGATATTCAAGCTCAACTGGATGAAGTCAATTATAAAGACGCCAATTCAGTTGATCGTTATTCCAATGTAATTCGCGGCATGATCGCTCAAACCAAATTTCCGGCTGATCTGCGAAAAGAAATCACGACCGAATTCAAAAAACTCAAAGCGCCGTTGGTGGCAGTCAGGAGCTCGGCCACGGCTGAAGATTCAAAAACTGCCTCTTGGGCTGGAGAATTGGAAACATATTTAAATACAGATGAGAAAGATTTAATCAGTCATGTGAAAAAGTGCTGGTCGTCTTTGTTCACTCCCAGAGCCATATTCTATCACCGCGAAAAATACCCCTCTTTTAGTTCCCCCCTTAGTAAGGGGGGAAAGCAGGGGGGTGTATCAGTGGCGGTGGTGGTGCAAAAAATGATCCAGTCCGATGTCTCGGGCATTTGCTTTACGGTTCATCCGGTAACGCAGGATAAAAATCAGCTGATTATTGAAGCCGGCTTTGGACTGGGTGAAGCGATTGTCTCCGGGCAGATCACGCCGGATAGTTATGTGCTTGACAAACGCGACTGGTCCATCTTGGACAGCAATGTTTCAAAACAGGAAACTAAGATTGAAAAGATTAAGGGCTTAACTAAGACGGTTCCGGTACCGAAAGTCGATCAGGAAAAGCAAAAACTTCCCGGCAAAAAAATTATTCAGCTCGCCAAACTTTGCGGAGCGATTGAAGCGCATTATGGTTTTCCGTGTGACATTGAATGGGCAATGGAAAAGGGGAAAATATATATTACCCAAAGCCGGCCGATAACAACACTGTAGAATAAGTATTTGACGTAAGATTTATTTGAGACTATAATTAGACTATGAATTAGACTAATATTTAGACTAAAATTAGACTAATAATATGGCTAAATTAAGCACAGATTCATTATCCATTCAATTTTTAGATCAGTTTGTATTGGCTGAAGATTTATTGCCTTTTAAAAATGAAGAGATAATTACCTTAGACCAGGAATTAACAGCATATGAGCAAATATTTATAAATCCTAATGTGGAGCGAAGCTTAATCAGCAAGAATGTACTCTTGGCTTCTTTTGCTATTTCCAAAGCGGAAAACTCAACTTTAACTTTAAGTGAAGCTAAAGAAGTGTATGATTTGATAGTTCATAATCAAGATTATGATTTTATCGCTAAAAAAATTAAATTAGGTAAGAAATTAACTCAAAAAGATTATGAGCGACTGGAATTTTTTAATATTGCCAGGGTTTTTAAAGAAATCAATGCTCGCCAGTTTAAATTGGCGGAACTGACTTCGGATTTTATTAAAAATATTCATTTGGAATTAACCAAAGGGTTAGATATTTTTGGCCGATATCTTCCCAGTTTTGAAGTCTATAAATCAGGTAAATGGCGAGATAATGATTTTATCAGGGTTGACAATTATGTGCCGTCGCCGCGTATCTTAATAGTGGAAGGTGTTAACGAATTGATTGAATGGTTAAAGAAAAATTTTTCTATTACCAATGTGGCTGTTTTCCATACTGCGCTTTACGCGCTCCATCCTTTTTGCAATGGCAATAAGAGAGTCTGTAGGGTATTAGAACATATTTTATTGCGCGCTTTAGGTATTAATCATAAAAATCTTTATAGCACTTCATATTATTATCATCAGGAGAAAGAAAGATACTATAAATATCTGCTATATTCTTTGGAAAGGAAAAATTTCAATCATTTTACTTCTTTTATATTAGAGGCAGTGGTATTGTCTATCATCGCAGTGCTCAAAACCAGCTTAGAGACTAAAAGAGACGCTTATTTAGTTAGGGCTGAAATAGACGATAAAATCAAATTTATTTTACGGCCGTTGATCAAAAGGCATGAGATTCAGTTCAAGACTTTACTTAAAATGCAAAATAAAAAAATCGCCCGCCAGACTTTTGTGACTTATTTGCAAAAAGCTGGTCAGGCGGGTTTGGTTGTCAGAAGAGCATTAGGGAAAGCCGTGTATTACAGTTTGAATTTAGACGCGCCTGAAAAAGAAGTTTTGGCAAAATGGATAAATTTAGCCAAAAGCAGATTGGATTACATTCCTGATGAGATAAAGTTGTCAATCTAGGAGCATTACTACTTTTTCACCCGCATTATCGGCACCAAAATCGCCACCCAAGTTTTTAAAGACGGTGATCTGGTGGAAGTGGACGCGGAGCGAGGAACAGTAAAATTGCTTCAAAGGAACAAACACTAGTCAGATATAAAATATTTAATCAGTCCCCATACGAAGCGTAGCCCTGTCGGACTTGTCCCGTCGAATGACTGGGATGATGGGGCGAACAAAGGGCATTGTGAAAAAATTAAATAAGAACTAAGATTAAAGGATTAAAAGATAAATCAGAGGATATTAGAAGAAATTAAAGATTTTAATAAAAATTAGAAACAATCATTCACTAACAAAAATATGCCCACCACAATTACCGCCCTCACCAAAATAAATATTATCTACGGACTGAAATTCCTCATTCTTTTGACTCTGGCCACTTTCGCCCCACTTTTGGGTATTCATTCGCAATGGCTAACCGGCCCGATTGTCAACGTGGCCTTGATTCTCGCCGTGTATCTCATCGGTGTGCGGCCAGCGATTCTGATCGGCATTTTACCTTCCACCATTGCCCTGTCCGCCGGACTTTTACCAGCCCCGCTTGCGCCCATGATCCCGTTTATTATTCTCGGCAATACTCTCATGATATTAACAGTGGATTGGTTTAAAAATGAAAACGCGTATTGGTCAGGTATAATTTTTGGTGCCGCCGGCAAATTTTGCCTGCTGTTTTTCACTTCCAATCTGGTAATTCATCTTCTCATTCAACCAGTCCTCGCCCCCGCCGTCAGCCAGATGATGTCCTGGCCGCAGTTTGTGACTGCCATCTTGGGCGGCATTATCGCCCGGGCGGTTTTGAAAATTGGGAAAATAAATTATGTCAAAAATTAATCCTAAACACGAACTCTTTAAATGGGGGCCGATTGACGGTCGTTTGATTTACCCGGACTTTTTTAATGTGGCCTTTGTTTTATACAGCAGAAAATACCACAGTTGGCCAGATTTAATCGGTTATCTCAAAAATGAAAAAATTACTTTTATCGCAGATTATCCGGAATTAAGAAACAGTGGAGAGATTAATTTTAAAAAATATATCCTAAATGACAAGCGATTTAAAATCAATTGTCGTCAGTGGCGTAAAAATTTAACCGCATTGGAATATTTTAAAAAAATAATCAACGCTAAACATCTGGCTAAATTATCAGGCAAAGAATTAAATGGTTTATTTGAAAATTGGTCTGAAAAATATTTTAATTTTTGGGTTGTGGGACAAATCCCGGAACTGGCCAATTGGGGCGGGGAGCAAATGCTTAAAAGAGAATTGCTAAGTGAAATATCAGCTCAAGATTTCAATTATGTTTTTGAAAGATTGTCAGCGCCGGAAAAGTTGTCTTTCTACCAGCGAGCTGATTTGGAACTGTTAAAATTGAGAGCGATAAGAGACAAAAAGCTTTTAAACAAGAGATTGGTCAATTATCAAAGAGGACACTTTTGGCTATTGAACAGCTATCACCATAGTCAAACTTTATCCAAAAATTATTTTAAAAAAGAATTGTTGTCTTATAAACCAGCGGAAGCTAAGAAAAAAATAAATGAATTATCCCGTCTGTCAAGCAATATTAAAAAAGAAAAGAAAAAAATTATCAAAAAATTTAAACTAGCCAGGCAGATAGGTAAAATCGCAAAACGTCTGGCCTTTTGCATTTGGTGGCAGGACTTGCGTAAGTTTTATATTTTTCTTGCCAACTATCAGCTAGATTTATTTTTAAGGGAATTCAGCCGGCGGCATGAGGTATCCTTTTATGATTTACATGATTATAATTATTATGAATTATTAGAACAAATTAAGAACAATAAAAAAGTTCCCACAGACGAATTAAAGCAAAGACGAGCCGGGATGATTGTCTATTATTCAGAGAAGAACAACTCTCTTAAATATTTTTCCGGCGAGCGGGCTATAAAATTTATTAAGCCGTATTTAGAAATTAAAATTGCTAAAAATATAAAGGAAATAAAGGGCATTGTGGTGAGCGGTGGGAAAAAATTAAAGGCCAAAGTTAAAATTTTGACTTCGCCCAAAGAAGTGGACAAGATTAAGCCGGGCGAAATTCTCGTGGTCGCCATGACCAGCCCGGATTACATTACCGCCATAAAAAAAGCTGGCGCTATTATTACCGACGAAGGCGGCATGACCTGCCACGCCGCGATTGTTTCAAGAGAATTAAGAATTCCCTGCATCGTCGCTACCAAAATCGCTACTAAAATTTTAAAGGACGGAGATCTAGTAGAGGTGGATGCGGAT
>Ga0155976_105_pt1 | contig 15060 bp, 10 predicted proteins | sample RifCSPlowO2_02_FD_107630 | JGI IMG/M metagenome (GOLD analysis project Ga0155976, IMG submission 107630) | Candidatus Kuenenbacteria bacterium RIFCSPLOWO2_02_FULL_42_16 | reverse complement strand
CAAGTTGGTTTTTCATAGGCATTTTCTAAAACGAGTAAGGGGAAAACTTGTCTTTAATTTAACAGATCCAGCCAAAAATACAAGGGCTGATTTTTCCCCTTTTTGCGAACAGATTAAAGACAACATTTTAATAACAAAAAAATAAAAAGCTCCCCATTTTGAGGCGCTTTTGTAATTATAATATAATCGCATTATTTCATCTTGCGGCGGATAAAGGTGGGAATTTCAAATTCATCAGCATCGTCGGACAGAAAATCTTTAACGGACTGCTTCGCGGGTTTATCTTTATCTGGCGATGTTTCAACGGGGGTTTTGGCCTGGCCGGCTGATTCTTTACTCACCTTGGGGATGAAAGCGCTCGCGGACTGCAAAGGACTGGCAAAGGTGGCCGGTCCGGCAAATTTGGAATCTCTTTTAGCTGATTCGTCGCCAAAACCAGTGGCAATCACCGTGATGGAAACTTCGCCTTTTAGATTATTGTCAATCGTGGTGCCGAAAATAATTTTGGCGCCGGAATCAACCGAAGCGGTGATCAATCTGGCAGCCTCGTTGACTTCATTCATAGTCAGGTCGCTCGGACCAGTAACGGTAAAGAGCACGCCTTTGGCGCCTTCAATGGACAATTCCAGCAAAGGCGAATCAATGGCCGCCTTGGCCGCGTCTACTGCCCGGTTTTCGCCGCTGCCCTGGCCAATACCCATCAGGGCCGAGCCGGATTCTTTCATAATAGCCTTGACATCGGCAAAATCAACATTGATCAGACCGGGCTTGGTAATTAATTCGGAAATACCTTTGACGCCTTGTTTTAAAACATCATCAACAATGCCAAAGGCATCCAAGAGCGAGGTTTTTTTATCAATAATTTGTAAAATGCGATCATTGGGAATGCTGATAATAGTATCTACTTTGGCGCCAAGTTCTTCCAGTCCTTTGTCCGCGATAGTTCGGCGCTGCGCGCCTTCAAAAGAAAACGGACGCGTTACCACTGCCACAGTCAAAGCACCCAGATCTCTGGCGATTTCCGCGATAACCGGCGCGGCGCCAGTACCGGTGCCGCCGCCCAAACCGCAAGTAATAAAAACCATATCAGCGCCTTTTAACACCTCCCTTATTTCACTGGATGATTCTTCGGCTGATTTCATGCCCAGTTCCGGATTCATGCCGGCGCCAAGTCCGCGAGTGACTGTTCGGCCAATATGCAGTTTATGCTGGGCTAAATTTTGATGCAGGGCTTGGGCGTCAGTATTGACGGAAATAAAGTCAACGCCGTTAATATCACTGGTTACCATTCTGTTGACGGCGGAGTTGCCGCCGCCGCCGACGCCAATGACTTTAATTTTAGCAAAGGTTTCCACCTCGGGTTTCACCTCAATGGTCTTTGTCTTCCTGTTAATTTTACTTTGTTTAGTGATAGCCATAACCTTAGCTTTATCTTTTATATGTGGTTAATATTATAGGTTGCCATTCAAACTCCCTTTAGGGAGGTCTTGGTGAAATGCGGAATAATCCGTTTTGTCCTAATTTTTCTAGTAAACCTGCCTAAAGGCAGTATGAAAAAACTGGCAAACGGGAAAGTCCTAATGTGGTTAATATTATAGGTTAAATGAAAATAGTCAAGGGTCAAAACCGAATAAGGTTTTTGAGCCAGGACGCAGCGTGGGCAGCCAACTCGCTCACGGATTTAAAAGATGGCAGATGAAACGGCTTGCCAGATTTGCCGCCAATTGTTTCGGCGCCCCAATAAGCCAGGCCAATGGCGGCCGTGAACGACAGATTATTGATCTTGTCAATGGCGGTATTGATATTCAAAGGCAGGCCAAGCGAGGCGGGCAGCCGGAATCTTTTTTTAGCGACTTCAATAATACCCGGCAGTTGCGCGCCGCCGCCGGTCAAAACAACGCCGGCCGGCAAAAGACCGGAACGATCAATTTTGATCAATTCTTTGTCAACCATGTCAAAAATTTCTTCCACGCGCGCTTCTATAATTTCAGAAATATATTTCAACGACACGCTCTCATTTTCGCTCTCGGAGAAATCACCTAAATTTATTTCTTCTTTCTTGTTAACATTTTCGGAAACGGCCTGACCGTATTCTAATTTTATGCTTTCAGCCACATCCAGCGAGGTGCGCAGGCCAATGGCGATATCAGCCGTAATGTGATTGGAGCCTAAAGGAATAATAAAAGTATGCAAGAGATCGCCTTCTTCAAAAACAGCCGCGGCTGAAGTGGACTCGCCGATGTTCACCAAAGCCACGCCCAGCTCTTTCTGACGCTTGGTTAAGACGGCTTCGGCGTTAGCCAAAACGGACAGCACCAGGTCGTCAATTTCCACGCCAGTGCGATAAACCGCCTTGGTGAGATTTTTGATCTGGGAGGAAAGCCCCAGAATAATCTGCGTGGCAACCTCCAGACGAATACCAGTCATGCCCAGGGGATCTTTAATGCCAGTTTGATTGTCAATGATAAAATTTTTGGGGATAACATGAAGGATCTCGTAATTGGGCGGCGTGGCCACTGCTTGAGCCGCCTGAATGGCGCGGTCAACATCATCTTCTTTAATCTCGCCGTTGGCTCGAGAAACGGTGATCACGCCTTTGGATTCTTGGGTGATGATGTGGGCGCCGGAGATGCCGACAAACACCCGTTCAATCGGCGAACCGATCATTCTCTCGGATTGCTCAAGACAGCTGGTGATGGAAGAAACCGCGTCTTCAATGCTGACGATCACCCCTTTGCTGATGCCGGCCGATGGCACCTCGCCGCAACCGATAATGTAAAAATTGCCGTCTTGGGGATTGAACTGGCCGGTAACCACGCGCACAAAAGAAGTGCCAATATCCAGACCAGTAATCAGTCTTTCTTTCATAATGTTAAAAGTTAGTGTTGTTTGTAGCAGTCAAGCAACTGTCTTTATTATAAAATAAAAATACAATTTAGACAAATACGCACTTATCCACTGTCCTCGGAAGCCCGTTTCAATTTATTATACAGCCTCGAACCGTCAATTTTAACGATTGAAAATATACGGCCAAAAGATAATTAACCCGATAATTGCCGCGCCGATGGAAGAGATCAAAACCGCGGCGGCCATAAGGTCTTTTATTATTTTAATGTAATCATGAAGGCGGGGTTTTAGGATATCGGAGAGCCGTTCAAAAATTGTATTCAGTGATTCCAGAACCAGCACAAAAACAATCACGAAAATCAAAGCGACTTTTTCCAGACGAGTCAGGTGAAAAATAAACATTAAAAAAATAACAACAAGCCCGCAAAAAATCTGAATTTTAAAATTATTTTCTTGCCAGACATATCTAAAACCAGCCAAAGCATAACGAAAACTGCGGAAAAAATCTTTCAGGCTAAACATAACGATGGTTTAATTATTTTTTCTTCCAACCGTTGCATTTTTTGCCTTTCTTTAATTGTGCGGTGGTCATAGCCGATCAGGTGCAAAAAACCATGGGCCAGTAGTCTGATAATTTCGCTTTCAAAAGAATGGCCAAATTTTTTAGCCTGTTCTTGAGCAATCTGGCAACAGATGACAATTTCCCCGTCAAGCATGCCGTTTTTATAACGGTAAGAAAAACTCAAAACATCGGTCGGCTGGTCCAGGCCGCGATAAGAATGATTCAAACGGCGCATGGTTTTTTTGTCCACGAAAGCCAGGGAAATTTCAGCATTTTTAATTTGCCGCGCTAATAGGAATTTTTTAAATTGTTTTTTAATAGTCCGGTCAGGCAAGGTCGCGGCAGCTGTATTATTGATTTCTATTTTTAACATAAATACTATTCTGAAGCCATCAGTTTAAAGCTTTTAACAATCATCTTAAAAGTAGTCATAAAATTGCCGTTCTGGCGCAAATTTATGTTATAAATCAAGCTGTAAATATTATCGCCGAAAATAAAGTAAAGATGCATCTGATCGGCGCTGACGATGGCCGGCGTAGCGCCGGCAACCACGGTGTCCGTGACCGTTGTCGGATCTAGCTTGAGATAATCTTTATACCATTTTTTAATATCAACATAGCCTTGGCTATTGGGTTCAATGAGAACCTGAAAAAATTCGCCCTGAGCGTCCTGGAAAATGACCGAGCCCTGGGTTTCTTTGACTTGCCAACTGGCCGGATAAACCAGGTTGTAATGATGAAAATTATTGACCTGGGTTTTGACCAGATCGGATTCATAGAGCCTGGCGCTGCCGGCAATTTTGGGATTGTAAAGATTTATAACTTCAACGCCGTCTGAATAGGTGTCTCCGTCGGTATCTGGATTACTTTTATCCGTGCCAAAAAGCGCTTCTTCCGCATCGGTCAAGCCGTCCTGGTCGCTGTCAATGACTGGTTCATAATTTATATTTTCTTCTGTTTCTTCTTCAGTTTCTGCCAGGGGAATAAATTGCCAGTTAATCAAAAATTGCTCATAAATGTCGTCAACGACGACACGCTTGGATTTTATAAACTCCAAAATGTAAAACTTGCCGCCGTAAAGGGTGGCAATAGTAAAAGAATTGGCGGCAATATCGTCAGAGCGATAACCGTCGTTGTTATTTAATTTATACGATTCCAAGTCCACCTCGCTCAACCCGAAATTTTGAGTCAGCCAGCTCAAAAGCGTGGCACGCTCACTGTTATTGTAGACGGTAATGTAAATTTGACCCAAACCAGTCTCACCCGCGATAGAGATCCTAGAGAGCGCATTCGGCGCGGTTTCGGAAGCGGCTGACGCCAACTGCCAAGGGGTTGGATATTTTAAAGAATAATTATCCGTTGCCTTGATATAGGGTTGCCACTGGCTGACATCTAAGAGAACCTGAAGAGCTGATTCATCCGTGGTCGTGGGCGCGATATTTATCGGCTCTTGATTAAGGCTAGTGGGGGCATTGTTGGTAGCTGGCGCGTTGGTTGCCGGCGCGGGAACTTCTTTTTTAACGCTCTTTAAAAATAACCAGGCGGCCAAAGCCATGGCAGCGCCGATAACAATGACCATCATCGCTCCGATAATAATATTTTTTTTGAAGCCGGCAGTCGCGCCGCTGCTTTTGGACTGACCGCTAAATGAAGGGCGCACAGCCAAAAATTTTGCCGGCATAGTATGGACATCAAAGCTAACCGGCAAAACGGTTTTTTGGTTAGCGGAATTTTTGTCAAAAATTTGACTTTGTTCTGGCATGGGAATAATTTTTATTTTTAGGACTTTAAAAACTTGAATGATTTGAGCAGGGCTTCAAAATTATCTTGATGGTTGGACGCTCGTTTGGCAGCCACATAACGGATAATATAGCTAAAACCATTTGCCGCTTCATATTTTTGGGTGTTGAGTTCAGTAGAGTAAGGAGTCTGATCCGGCAGTTGCTCACTATTCTTTATGGTAAGCGCGCCGAGGATGTCGGCGGAAATAAGGTAACTCACATCAGGCGCTGGCAAATCCTCGGGCTGACTGTTATCAAGATAAATATACAGTTTTATCTGATTGACATCTTCGTTGAACAAAACCAAATTGTCACTGGCGGAACTCAAGACCATGCCGGACAAAGGCGTGAAAGAAAATTTATAAACATTGTTAGTGTAGACGCCAGCTGACAGCGAACCGTTGGGTTTGAGCGGATCTGTTTTGTTTTGTATTTCCTCACCGTCGCTGGCGCCATCACCGTCGGTATCCGTTTTTATCGGATCAGTTTTATAAACTTTCACTTCTTCACGGTCAGAAAGACCGTCATTGTCGGTATCAACGGCCTGCAAACTGGTACCCAAATCAGCTTCTTCTTCATCGGTCAGACCGTCACCGTCGGTATCGGGGTTGGCCGGCGGCAAATTATTATTGACGGCCGGAACATTGGTATTGGCATTTAAGTTGGAATTTTCTGGGTTGACATTGTTCACCGCTGGAGTATTGTTGCTGTTGTTTAATTCATTAAAAAGATTTACGGCTGGAGAATTGTTGGGGTTGTTGTTTCTGTTTTTATTATATTTAATAAACCACCAAACAGCGGCAGCGACCGTACCAATAATAATTAGACTAATAATAACCAGCAAAACAAGGCTTTTGGCATCCAGGGTTTTTGGCTGAGTGCCGATGTCTGATGTTGAGGGAATATTTTGATCAACTTTTTGGGCGGTAGCGGAAAAAATAGAGGGGGTGCTTTTGATTACCGGCTCTTGGGGTAATTGGGACGGAGCTTCCATCGGCCTTGGCTGAGGAGGCAAAGCAGCGCTGTTTCTTGGCGCCAGATCAATATTCATAAAAATATCTTCTGGTTCGCTTGGGGCAGCGGCTGGCGGAGACGGCGGAGTTTTGGTGTTTGGTAGATTATTGGCTGGCGATGATGGATTATTAAACATAAGGCTCGGATAAATTGGTAAACGAGAACATTAAAACACTAGAACATTAAAACATAAAAACACTGCGATATTAAAATGGGTGGTAGATGAAATTCTTTGTTTTTGTGCTTTTGTGTTTTCTGTGTTTTTGTGATTTTTATTTACTATACATCAAATTGTAACTGCCGGGTAAACAGGGCGACGGTGAACTGACTGCGCTGAAGCCACTATTTTTCGGATTCCAAGCGTTGGGGTCGGTACCGTATTCCATATTCGCATAAAGATTATAACCAGCGCCATTATTAGTCGCTTGATAGTGATACATATGCGAACCAAGCGGGCAGACAAACTTTTTGGCAGCATCTTTCTCCAAATCATTCCAGCATTCATCATTATAACCGCTTGGACAATTAACAGTTTTATTAATGGGGTCAAGCAGCGGACTGGCGCCCAAAACATTGGCAAAGGTCTGACTCCAGGAATCCCAAACAGAAACACTCTCCCCTACTTTGTAAGTGCCGGCTTTCAATTCCGGATAGGCGCTATTAACAATAAGACATTTTTCGCCAGTGTTCAAGCTCGGACAGTCAGTATCAACCGAACAGGGCAAGCTGGTGTTTTGGTCGCAATGACCGCGATACATGCCCAGCGAGTAAATTATTTGTTTGAGATGCCCCATGCGAATAACATCGCGCGCCAGTTTGTCTTTGTCGGCGTCGCAGGTTTCGCCCGCCCGGCATTCGCTGTCATACTGGCAATAGGCGCCCGTGGGATTAGTGGCATCATCAATGCAAGCGCGATTATTGGTAATGCCGTTGCTGTTGAAAATAATATTTTCAATCAGCTGGCGATAAATTTCCGTAGTGGCCGCTTGGGCGTTGTCGGTATAGGAAGCCAAAAACATATTGGTAAAAATGCCGTCTGGATCGCCGCGATCAATGGCAATATTGACATAGGTTGTCCGGCCGGCAGTTTGCGATTCATAGCCATCTAATTGAGCCGGCGCGCCGGTAGCTGGTTTGGCTTCGTATTTGGCAGACCAGGCGGCCGGAGACAAGTGTTCGCTATTATTGTAAACTCTGATGCCAAGAGAATCGCTGTTGGTTAAACAAGTTTCACTAGCTGGACAGTCGGCAGCTGCTAGACAATCTGAATTACTGACGGAACATTTTTTCTTGGTCTCATCCGTCATCAGAAAAAGAAAATCTTTGAGCGCGTTGTAGCAATGGCCCGGGGCAACGCACTCTGAATCTTTTACGCAAGGCAAGCCGTGCTTATTGCCGCCAACGCAATAACCTGACTGCGCGCCCTTGACCTTAGGAGCAATCAAGGCTGGCAAATCATCAACCTTGGAATCAACCTGACCGTAGTCGCGGCAATAAAAAGTGGAAAAGGTCATATTATGGCAATCGGCAGTATAACCACCAACATTGCAGTTGCTAGCGCTGTCAGTATAGGGAAACTGATCCAGAGTTGGCCATGGATTTTCGCAAATAAAATTGGTAATGGCCACTGAAGCGGTAGAAGTGCCATAGTGGATGTCATCGGTAATATCAAAATCAGAAGCGGTAACGCTGACTAGCGACTCGCCGCTTTTTACGGCCGGGGTCACATTAGCCAGGCTGGCAGGCGGTTGTGATGCTGGCGGACTAGCGGTAATTAGATTATCCGGATCATCTTCTTGCCATGAATAAAGTGCATTGAGCTTTTGATTTTCTTTGGACTTAGCCGAAGCTGAATAGCGGTGCTGGTTATCAACAACCGAATCATCAACATCGTCTGGACAATTGTCGCGGCCGGCGCAGATAAAATAATCATGAGTGGCGTCGGCTTTGGTGGTCAATTTGACTGACGGGCTATCGCTGATTTTGTAAGTAATGTCTATATCAACATGATCAATGCGGCAGATTTCGCTATTGGTTTTGAATCGCCACTCGTGATTGCCCGCCATCTGGCCGCCAAAAGAACTTCTAACGCCACTCGCGCCGCCAATTATTTGCACCAGATAATTTTCGCTGGCGGTCAAAATTTTTCTCGGTGACAACATAACTTGAGTGCAACCGCCTGGCTTAGTGCAGCCGTCAACGCCCTGACCGATATTATCTGCTTTAATGGCGGCGTCTGCCGGGCACCACCAATACAACGATGATGGCTGCTGAGCAACGGCAGAATGAAAAATATTGTTTTTAAACCAAATAAATATTTTATCAATTATTTTTTTGGCCAAATTATCCGAAGGTGTAATATCGTTCAGCGTCACATCGGCCGAGGCGGGCCTGCAATTGCTTGGCATTTTTATGCCCTGATCATAAAACCACAATTTTATCTTGTCATTGTTTAAGGTGTCGTCATCCATTGTTTGGTCAAAAATAAAACTGGCCACGGAATTGCGGCAGACATTGTTGCCGGTAGGAGTATTTGAAATAACAGCAACAACCTGGGGTGTTTGACAAGTGCAATCGCTGGGCCGGCAATACAGCCCTGACCAGCAGAGATTATTATTAATGTCACAAATTGAATCGCCAGTTATTGGCTCCGTGTTATTGGGATTGCCATCACAAGGATCATCTACCTTGCCTGTTTTTAAAGTGAAGAGCAAACCGTTACTCGGGCAATTGGCAACGGAAACAGAAACATTACTCGTGGCAGTGGCGCTTGCTGGCACAGAAGCATTGATACTGGTCGGGCCCCATTGGCTAATTGGCGCCGCCAGCGCGCCAAAATTCACTTGGTCCTCGGTGTCACTAAAGTTTTCACCGCTGATATTAAAAGCGGTCTTGGGTTCGCCCTGATTTGGATTTAAACTGCAAACACCGGGCGCGCCATCAGCCGGCACTGGCACGCCGGGCGCGCAAGCGGTAACAAAATTATAAGCCCGGTCATTGTTACTAATTAAACCATGTTGGTCGGTAACGGTTACTGGCCAGGTGGAAGTAAGGGTGGTCGGCACCTGAACAAGAATTTCCGCATCGGTCCATTTTTCAGCGCAAGGGTAAACCGTTACCGGCTCTGAACCAAAATCAACATGCCCGCTGTCCCGACTATTTTTAAAATAACAACCCTGAACCGTAACCCAGCGGCCGGCCGGACCGCTATTCGGGCTTAAAGAATTTATAAACGGCGTGCAGCGGTCTTTAGTAAGGTCGCAAATACTGCCGGGGCAATTTTGATTGCAAATACTTGGATTAAAAGCGCAGGTATCAATCACGATATTGAGTCTGCCCTGATCGCTTTTGCCCTCGGTCGCGGCCTTGATATAAACAGTGCCGGGTAAAGTCCCTGAAGTGGCGGTAATATTCGGTCCGCCGCCGGTAAGACTCACGCCGATTTGAGGATTATTATTATCTTCAACGGTCCAGGCCCAGTTATAACTGTTGCCATTGATTAAAGAACAATTAGTGGAAGCAAAAGAGGCGATGGCTTTGGCAGTGTAGGGAGTGGGAACATTAGCGCTGACTGTTTCATCGCGCGGCTCCACATAAACCCGTTCAATCGGACAATCGGCCGTGGATTCTTTAGTGGTAAAATGCCAAAGATAATTTTTTTCCATGCGAATAGCGGCGCTGCTGGCGATGCCAGTGGCAATAGTAACCTGATAAGTTGTTTTTGGCGCGAGCGAAGCGGTTGGCGTCAGCACGAAACTGCGCAAACCAGACGGTGAAAGCGAGGCGGTAATATGCGCCGGATCAACCCCAACTTGAGCCGGCGCGCCAGTCGCCGGATCAGCCGGTATATCAGCGCAATTACTGTTGTTGCATTTTTGTAAATAAATATTAGTGGCATTGACGGTGGCTGTGTTTAAATCAACATTAAAGAGAGCGGAAATAGCGGCATTAAGACAAACATCGGAAACATTCGGCCCGGGATTGGGACTGGGCAAACCATTGGTGGCGATAACGCAAGTGCCATTAGTAACCGGCGGCGTGCCAGAACAATCAACATCGGATGAACAAGTTTTGCCGGGATTATTACCGCCTTGGCAAATCAAACTGCACGAGCCGATCTCCACGACATTTGGAGCGTTGGAACAATGGCTTTTGTCAAATTTACAAGTGGAACTACAGGCTAGCGAACCGCCGGCAAAACCCATGTCAGCGCAAGTCTTGCCGTTAACATTACTGCCATCGCATTCTTCGCCAGCATCAATATTGCCATCGCCGCAAAAATTAACATTAAAAAGCACGCCATTGCTTGCGCCTATGCCATTAACTAACTTAACTTCCCCATCCAGGGCTGAAGCAGGCACGATCACATCTTGAACGGAAGTGTCGGTCCATTTAGCAGCATCGCTTACTTGGTAAATCGCGACGGCGCTGGGCGTGAAATGAACTTCATGAGTGGCGCCAAAGCTGCCAAAACGAATACCGGAGAGACTGACTTCAGACCCGCGATCGCCGGAATCTGGATTGACAGACCAAAGGCACGGGCCATCGGCTTTGCCAACGGTAATCAAAAATTCCCGGCTGTTGCTCGCCGGCACATCACCGGCGGCGTTTTGGTAATTAATCTTGACGGTAACTTTGGGGCGATCATTGGGACTAAACCCTTCAGGCACGGTCGTGGCCACATAATTGTCCTGGTAATCAACCGTGTCAGGAATAAAGGCGGAGCGGGCATCAAAATTTATTTCAGCAATAACCGCTGGTTTGGCAGTGGTGCCTTTGAAACACTGGCCATAAATCGTCAGGCAATCGCCAATTGGCCCAATGTCTTTGTTTAGACCGGAAATATTGGGCGTGCAAACGCAATTTTGCAAATCCGAGACGCTAAAATTCCAGGCCGCGGTTAGGACATTGCGGTTTATATCTATAATTTTAGTGGTCACAACGCTGATATGGTACTCGGTGTTTTCAGAAAAATCGCGCGCCTGAATAAATTCATAATTACGATAATGGAAATTGATGTTGTAATTGGGATCGCTTGGGTCGCCGGCATCGGTAACCTGAAAGGTGCCGTAAGAGTCAACATCGGAAATCTGGCCGGACGACAAGGAATAGTAATGTAAGATTGTATCATTATTTATGGTGAACTCAATGGTCTGATCAGCCATACTGGTGTTGAAGCTAATCGTGGGATGAACGGTGGGGCAATTATTGTTGCCAGTGGGATAATAGCCGGACACGCCAGGCACTTGATCATTGGTGGTAAATTGCCAGACAACCGGCGTGGGGGACAAAACATTGCCGCACAAGTCCTTAATGTCTTTCACGGTAACACGGTAAGAGGTGAACGACTTTAAGAGATTGGGCGAAATAAGATTGATATAAAAACTCTGGTCGCTCATTTTAGCGGTCAAGGTGTTATTATTAACGGCGCCAACCACCTGGCCGCTATTATTTATTTCTTCCAAAACAAAATTGGCCGGATTGGGGCTGGTCGCGCCGGCAATAAAGATCGTGGTGGAGTCAATATTTTCGGAAAAATTGACGACCATAGTCGGATCGCGGAAAACATTGGTGTCGTAAGGTTGGTCCTTGGTCGGATAAGCGCCAGTAATAGTTGGCGGATTGGAATCGCCTTCAGCGCCAATAAAGAAATCCCAGGTAAAATCAGGCGGCGGAACACTGTTGCATTCAGCGGTTGCGGAACATTCTGACAAATCGCGCTCCTCGGTATCTTTGAGAATAGTGGGCAGATGGCTGGCGTGCCGAGTTTGACGATTTTCAAACGAACTGTCTTTGGGTGAAAAAACAACCGTATTGCCGAAAGTGTCCCACCTGCCATCGGCCACAACCGGTGAGCTGGTCAAAGTGGCGATGCGTAGCGGATCACTCAACGCGGTAGCTGGGTGAGAAAACGCGCTTTCCACAATAGCGCCGTCAACATCATGGTTGAAGACAGTCTGGATTTTACTGCACCAAAAAACATTGCTTTTTTCCGGCGAGTTGATAGGCGGGATCGGATTGCCGTGCGCGGTTTGCACCGCTTCTATTTTAAAATGATTGGCTGTCCACGGCGGCTGGTTGCAAGAAGCTGGATTGCAAGAAGTATCATAGCTGTAATTCTGGCCGTTGACGCAGCGGAGACAGCCGTAGCAATCGCCGATGTTGCAAGACGGACCGGGTCCTGGACCGCCGCCTCCGTCCCCGCTTAAGACCTTAAAAATATATTGCACAATGGCAAAAGCCATCATAATAATCAAAAGCCCGATCACGGCATTGAAGATAATCTTTTTGGCTTGCTCAATGCGGTCAGCTTTGCCGCCAGCGGTCATCCAGACAAAACCGGCGTAAAGAATGAGCATTAAAGCGACAATGCCCAAAACGCCCAGGATGGTGCGGATGACTTTGATCACGGAGACACGCAAGTCTTCGCTGCCCAAGCCAGCGCCAGCGCCGTAGTTGACGCCGTATAAATCATTGGTCTGGGCCAAGGCGTTGGCAGACAATAAAAAAACAACGGGTAACAAAACAAGCACGATTAAAACCGTTGCCAAAAGAAAATAATATTTGGAAGATTTTTTGTTCAGCATGGGAAGTGAGTCAAAAAATCAATAAGGCAAGAAAACAATAAATCAAGAAATCAAGAAAACATTTCATGCTTTGATTATCGTTTGGCTAACCAATCTTTATCCGTTAGTTATCTGTTAAATTCCGTTGTTCAACTTATTTTTCAAAGACGCCAACAACGGATGCCAGCGGATAAGAAACGGATGGTAACAGATAATGACAGTTTTAACTTAGGAGTTCTTTAACCACCCGGCTAACAACGGCGCCATCGGCTTGGCCCTTGGTTTTGGCCATAACCGCTTTCATAATCATGCCAAATTGGCTGGGCGACACGCTACCCATTTCAGCGATGACCTCTTTGGTTATTTTTTGAATATCGGCCTCGCTTAATCCTGCCGGCAAATATTTTTTAATCAGCGCTAACTCAACTTTTTCTTTATCAGCCAATTCCTGACGGCCGCCTTTGAGATAAAGTTCTATGGCGTCTGCTCTTTTTTTAGCTTCCCGTTTTAAAACTTTTGTCGTTTCTTCGTCAGTCAGCTCCGGCTTGATTAAACTGATCATCTCATTTTTAAGGGCGGCTTTGAGCAAGCGCAAAAGAGCGACCGTCTCGCTGTCGCGAGCGATCATGGCGGATCTGAAATCGGCTTCCAGTTTGGCCAATAAATTCATAGCAGTCGCTGATTACTTTTTTTTAATAAAGGGGCGGTTGCCAAAACCGCTGCTGGAAAATTCTTCCGGCAGTTGACCGATTTTTTGCAAATAATCTCTTTTTTCCCGTAAGTATTTGCGTCTCAAAGCCGAGGCTTTGATCTGTCGTTTGGTTTTTGCCTTGGTTCTATAGCGGCCGGCTTTGGCTCTGAAAATTACCCGACTCTGCAGCATGCGCTGTGAAAAACGACGGAGCAGTCCCTCGGTTGATTCATTTTGCTTGCGTTTGACTTCAACAGCCATAAAAACACCCCCTTTCAAAAAATACCGGCTTTACTCATAGCCCGACCCTAGACAGGGGCGAGGTAGTCGCAAAGCAATCAAAATGTCTGATTCGCGAAAGGTGAATCAAATTTTGAAATTACGGTCAAGGATCTCTTTAGTCAAGAGATTTTATAAGATTAAATATAACAAAGAAGGTTTATTTAGTCAAACTTTTTCGTTCCAGTCTGTAAATGAGATAAGAATACAAAATAGTGGCCGCCAGCATCATAAAAATAACAATGAGAAATATCCAAAGCGCTTGGGGAAAAAACGCGGCCAGGGCCAAAAGAACGCCGCCGATAATAAAAACCCGACTGCCAAAGTGGTGCGTTTTTTGCCAGACTAATTCGGACGAAAGCGTCCAGGGAGTGCGGATGCCAAGAAACCAATTTTGTTTAACGCAATCAAGATAATAGCCGATGATAACGAACAAGGCGCCGATGCCAACGGGCACGACCAGACTGACTGGCGCGCCATAGCCAAGACCGTTCATGCCCACCACCAAATAGATGAGCGACAAAAAAATAACCAGCGCGCCCTTGATGGCGTGATAGGCGGTGCGGAAATGTTCATAATTTGCTTTTTTGGGATCCAAGATCGGCACAAAAAACATCAGCAGATAAATCGCCAGATTAAGCGCCGGAAAAAAGAAAGCGGCAAAACTGCGGCTGGACCAGCCGTTCGCTTCGCCATTGATGCCCCAGTGCGTGGCGACGCGTTCCGGAAAATGAACGAAAAAATAAAAACTTAGGATAATAGAAACCAGAACAAACAAGATGGGAACAAGCTCGGTTTTCAGATTGGGGCGAATGGGGTTAGACATAACTTTCAATTTTTAATTTTGTCTCCCTGCGGGAGATCCCCCTTCACCTAACAGGAAAATTTCTAAGAGGGAATTGGGGGATAATTTTGAATTTTTTCCGCCAAGTTTCTTTGTGAATAATTCAAGCCCGTGGAAGGCGCCTGCCTGCCGGCAGGCAGGGATCACCCGCAGGGGGGAAATAATTTTTAATTCTCTAATTTTTAAACTTGAGGGATATGGTTATTTTAACATTTTCAGGAGGGAAAGAGAAGATTAGCAAGACAAGTAAATTAAACGAGTTAGGCGAGTTAAAATATTAAAAACAAAGCGCCTCTTTCCCCCTCCTCTTTGAGGAGGGGTGAGCCGATTACTATCGGCTCGAGGTGGTGGGACAGCTACTCAAGCTGGTGCTTCCGTTGGTTCAAGTCTCTGGCTTGAACTGGAAAATTTATCAAGTGATTAAATGGTGTGAAATACATAGTTCAGGACAGAGCCATGAACTAACACATAGGGCCC
>Ga0155976_150_pt1 | contig 15217 bp, 16 predicted proteins | sample RifCSPlowO2_02_FD_107630 | JGI IMG/M metagenome (GOLD analysis project Ga0155976, IMG submission 107630) | Candidatus Kuenenbacteria bacterium RIFCSPLOWO2_02_FULL_42_16 | reverse complement strand
CTTCGTCTGTCAAAAACTGATCCCTTGATATTTTATTTTCAAATATAGTTGCATATGCACCCTCAATGTTTGCTAAAGTATCCTCCACAAAAAGGCTCTTTTCACCATTTTTCAGAGTGATTGTGTAAAAATGATTTTCAACTAAAATATTTTCCGGCTTTACTTTAAAAATATTATCTTTGGTATCCAAAACCCAAAGGAAGCCATCTTTGTCTGAGAAGTTCTGTAAATAACATCTTGAAACTGTGTGATGGCGCTTTTTCATAATTTTACTTCAATTTCTCCAGTTACCAATTTCGGCAAAAGCAAATCTCGGGCTTGGCGTAATTTAATGTTCTCCTGTAATAATCCTCTTATAAAACCCCGTATTGGATTAATATAACTATCAAAAGCTGACGCTGTCTGCTGATCTGGGAAAAGCACATTCTTTTCTTTGAGGAATTTAAAGTGCCGCGCGTAAGCAAAATTGGAGAGATCAACATTTTGTAAGGCGTAGAAAAATAAAGTGATTGGCATTCTTTCTGAATTAGAAGATAAGAGCTGTGTCCCGTCAGCACCACAAGCAAATGGAAAATCGACAAATTTTAATACTCTCGTATGATCACCAAAAACTATAAGTGGTAAATTGTCTTTATATACTGTCTCATTGTTTGCGGTGTAGCCACCGATAAAATCTCGTCCTTGATCAATAACGGGAAATTCTCCTTCTTTAATATATTCACCCCTCTGTACTTTATGCTTTCTCTGTATTTTCGCTATCAATTGTCCAACTTTTTTCACTTCCCACCCCTCCGGGATTTTGCCGAATTCGGTTTTGCTATCAACCATTTTTGCTTTCTCGTGGCCAGGAAAGCGGAAAAATACAAACCACTCCTTATAAATCGCCTGCGCGATTTCTTCCAAAATCTTAATCCGCTTCGTGTTGTTCTCAATAAGATCGTCGTAGGCGGAAAGAACATCAGCGATTTGTTTTTGGGTTAGGAGATTAGGTATATCAATTTCTATGCTGGAAAAAACAGTTTTGTTAATTTCTTTGTATGTTGCCCCAGTTGCAAGACCGATAATTTCATCAACCTTACTTTTCAATAAGTAATACAAAAACTCATATTCAATTTTTTTTGGATCACAGATGAAGTTTTTACTTCCTTGATTTGTAGATGTTTCAACTTTAGTAATAGATATCTCGCCAATCGTTGCTCTTGATGAAAAAATGACCGAATCTATTGGTAAAAGTTTTGCACTGCTATTTTTAAGACCAAGTGCTGTAATTTTTCTTTGGGTATCAAAAATATACTTGTTTTTCAAGTCAGGAAGTGTTGCCCAACAGATATCACCGTTATCCCAGTATTCTGGTTTAGAACTACTTGGAGTCCCGCCGGACTCAATTTCAGCAACATCTCCCAATTTTACCTTCTTCCAAGTTGTTTTAGTCTGCGTGGTCATAATTATTTCATTTCCCCGGTTTCCAAAAGCCGAGCGACTTTATGGCCGCATTTTTTGCACTTGCCGTGAAGAATCGTGTCGCCGCTCGGCTCCACAACAATATCATCCTCATATTCAACCATCGCGGTCGGCCCGCATTCGGCGCAATACACATTGTCAAGAACCAGGGCGAGGTTTTCCACCCCGACTTTCTCGACCAACTCTTCTTTTGTTATTTTTCTGCTTGTTTTTGACATATTTTGCTTGCCCCGTTAGAACTCGCAGAGTTTCTGATGGGGAGTTATCCCCAGCTATTGACTTTTAACAATGGCTTGCTATCATATATGTATTCACTATGAAGAAGACCCTTGTGCGGATTCGTCCGCACCGGGGGCTTTTTCTTTTTGGCCTCTAATCGCTAATTTTCCCTTAAGCATATTAAGATATACAATCGGAATATTGAGCTTTCGAAGCAAAAATGAACAGGACTTGCTCGGCGATAAAAGCGCGCGAAATGCCTCTTTTCCCTTCAGAAATGCTACCAAACTGCTATAATCGCCGTCACTAGTTACCAACACCGCCTTATTCAGATCGTGCTCGTAAAAATCTCGCATAGCATTAAGCACTAAGTCCGCATCGCAGTTTCCTTTCACTTTTCCATCGCCATCATAGGTAACTTCTTTGTATACTAAAATATACCCGCATTTTTGTAAAAATGTGTATAAATCTTTATGTTTCGGAACCAAACCGATGAAAAGATATACCTCCTTAATATTGTATTTTTGTTCCAACCAGCGACGAAACACGCGATAATCAAGTTTCCACCCCAGCGATTTAATTCCTTTGTGCAGGTTTGCTCCATCTATGTATGCAAAATTGTTTTCTTGTTTTTTCATAAATCCAATTTCTTCAAATTCTCCTACCTTCGCTGAAGCTTCGGCAGGCAGGCAAAAATCTTATTTTCCAATTCGTGAGCTTCGTCGGTTAATCCTTTAAGCTCGCCGTGAAGCTTTTCGATCTTCTCGCCAAAATTTCCATCGTCTCCGTTTCCGTTGTCAGTAACGCCGACATAACGGCCCGGATTTAGCGAGTAACCGGCTTTCTTTACTTCGTCTATTGTCGCTACTTTGCAAAGCCCTTTTACATCTTTATACTTTTTTCCGTTCTCATTTCGGTAGCTTCGCACGATGCTCGCGATTTGCTCTATCTGCTCATCTGTCCAATCGCGATGCGCGCGGTCTATTTGCCGGTAAATATTACGAGCATCAATAAAGAGAATTTTATCTTTGCGATTAGTTTGCTTTTTATTTTTATCAAAAAACCACAATGTCACAGAAAGGGCCACATTGTAAAACATATTTGGTACTACGGCTATCATCACATCTATAATTTTGTCATCAATTAACTTCTTGCGAATTTCTTTCTCGCTATGACCCACATCACCTGCCGCATTAGACATAACAAAACCGGCACGCCCTTTGTCGTTCAGCGAATTTAAGAAAATCTGAATCCAAAGATAATTGCCGTTGTCTGCTCGAGGTATGCCGTAAGAGAACCGCGGGTCGTCTTTGATGCGCTCTTTATCAATCCCTTTCACATTGAAAGGAGGATTGGCCATCGTGAAATCAAATTTGCCCAAACTTTTATGGCGATCCTCGTAGTAAGTGTTTCCTTCGCGGATATCCCCGGAAAGACCGTGAATAGCAAGGTTCATTTTGGCGATGCGAACCGTCTGATCCGTTTTCTCCTGTCCATAGATTGCGATTTCGCGGGAAGCCCTTATCTTCTTTCCGTTTTCTAAATGCCGCTTTACGAATTCGTGCGACTGCACGAACATTCCGCCGGAGCCGCAAGCCGGATCGTAAATTCTGCCCTGATACGGTTCAATGATTTCCACGATAAGCTTGACGATACTGGTCGGAGTGAAAAATTCGCCTCCGCGCGAGCCATCCGCAAGCGCAAACTTACCGAGGAAGTACTCGTAAATCCTTCCGAACGCGTCACCCTCAATATCATCGGGAATTTGATTGAAATTTTTGAGAAGCGCGATTATAGATCGGTTATCCAGCTTTTGAAATGTTTTCGGCAAGATGCCGGCAAGCTCTTTATTCTCCGCCTCAATCTCTTTCATTGCGTCATTCACGGCTCTGCCCATATCCGTTCCCTCCGGCAATTCTATGAGATATGAAAACCGCGCCTTTTCCGGAACAAAAAGCACGCCACGAGCATGGTAATCGGCGGAAGAGACCGGCCGCTCGCGAGAAACCGAGGCACCGCCATGGGACTTGGTCTTCTTTTTTCTTTCCTCGACTATTTCTTTTGCGACTTTATTGTGTCTTACTCCCGCGAACTTAAGGAAAATCAAACCCAAGACCGGCTCGGCAAATTCATTGAGCCGCAATGGAGAATTGGCGCGCATATGATCCGCCGCTTCCCACAATCTATTTTCCAAATCTTTTATATTAGTGCTCATAACAACTTTTCGTCCTTAAAACTAAAAACGCTGTTTGTCGCGATAATGACATGATCCAAAAGCTCAACGCCCATCATCTTGCCGGCCTCCGTCAATCTCTTTGTGATTTCCAGATCGTCTTCTGATGGTTTCGGATCACCGGATGGATGGTTATGCGCAACCATTATGTTGGCCGCCGAATGCTTAAGAACTGGCTCAAAAACTTCCCGAGGGTGGACGAGGTTGGCATTCAGAGTTCCCATTGAAATCGTTTCTTTATGCACCAGCTGATTTCTGGCGTTGAGGTACAGAGCGATGAAATGCTCTTTTTTGTTGTGGCGCAGATCGGTCAATTGAGCCACAACATCTTTGGGGGTAATAATTGTCGGTAAATTCGTGTCGTTAACCTCCAGTGCGCGTTTTGCGAGCTCAAAAGCGGCAAGAAGGGTTGTTGCTTTGGCGGAGTCAATGCCGTCTATCTTTACTAAATACTGATAAGTCATTTGCAAGAGCCGCTTCTTAGAATGTTTGGTTAAAATCTGCGAAGCGATTTCAATGACATTTTTCCCGGCTTTGCCGGTCCGGAGGAGGATAGCCAAAAGCTCCGAGTCCTTAAGATTCTCGGCTCCCTTGGCAACAAGCTTCTCCCGCGGCCTATCTGATTTTGGTAAATCTTTTATTTTCATAATTTCCTATAACTCGTTGACCGGCCCTGACCAATGCGCTCAATCTTTTTGAGGCGCATCAGTTTATTAATTGCCTGCCTAACGGTCGGATAAGCGACTTTTGTTTTTTCGGAGATTTCACGCGGTGTAGCGCTATCAACTTTTTGAAGATAATCCCAAACAGCAAGCTGTTTCTGGGTAAGCAGTCGCTCAATGTTTTCTTTTGAGAGAAGATCAATAGCCATCTCTGATTGCTTTAAGAAAATGGTCAAAAAGAAATCCAGCCATGGGATAATGGTTTTGTTTTCGGCCTGCCCCGTGGGCAACTTGCTGTCCTTCGGGGTCTTAAATGTTTTTTGGCTTTGGCGAAGCGCAAGGTAATACTCCGGCTTGTTATCTTCAACAAATTTCTCATGCGAAACATAAGGCATATACAAATACCCCTCCTGAAGCAAAAGAAGATTTGTCAGAACGCGAGAAAGCCGGCCATTACCGTCTTGAAACGGATGAATCTGCAAAAACTCCACAAGAAAGTTGCCCACAATAAGAAGCGGATGATATTTTTTCTCGGCAAGTGCTTGTTGGGTCCATTCAACCAACTCCTGTATTTCTTTGGGCGCAAGATATGCCGGCGTAGTGTCAAAAAGCACACCGAGGGATTCGCCTGCGGCGTTTATCATCTGCACCTGATTTTCTCTTTTTTTGTAGTCGCCGAGATAATCTTGATCTTTCTCTACATATTTCAGAAGCTCCTTGTGGAAATGTTTAATAGTATTTTCCGAAAACTTGAGAGATTTCCAAGAATCAAAAATATTTTCGAGCAATTCAAAGTATCCACGCACTTCCTGTTTGTCACGGTTTGTGAATTTCTGAATATCAATTCCGCGCATGAGCTTCTCAACATCTTCGTCAGAAAGCTTGGCACCTTCAATGCGCGTAGAGGCGCCAGTTGAGGTAATCAAAACAGACCGCTTGAGGCGGTTTAGAACTTGAGGGGAAAGCCGGGCCCCGGCGATCCACTGTCCCTTCAACTCATCTATTTTTGTTATTTTTGACCAGATTTCAGCTGGTATTTGCTGAAGCCGTAGGTCTAATTTGCTATTATTTGCCATATATTTAATCCGATATATCAACTATAGCGGATTATAACGAATTAGTAAAGTCCTGTGGAATCAACGACAGCCCTCACTTTAACTATGTGGATAACTTTTTATTGTCTTCAAGTTGATAAATTTTTTATTCACAAAAACCATCAAAGTAAAAGCTAAAAGCTAACAATTAAAAATTTGGGATTATCAAGCTGATAACGCGATATATAAATTTGCGCTTTTATTTAATGGTGTTAAAATTAAAGTGTTGAGAGATTGAATATTTCCTGCTCTACGGGGCAGGCGTGAATCGTATCTTCCGAGTCTGCGGGCTCGCAAGCGCAACTGAACGATTTTCCATTTATTGGATTTTTCTTTGGTTGTGTTTGCGAGCCTGTTTTGTTTAACAGGCCAAAGTGCCGATCCGCTTGGGGTCTGGGGGTCGGACAATTCCATGCAGAATCTGTGCTACCGAAAAAAGCTATTGAGGAGTTTAAACGCGTCTACAAGAAAAGCTACAACATAGAACTGACTGACGAAGAAGCAGACGATAAAGCAAATCGTTTAGTGCGTTTATATCAGGCCGTTTACAGCGACCCTGCTTTTGGCCGCGTGGAATTAAAGAAAAAATCTAGCCATGAAGCTCAGTGATTGTCTCCGCGAAGTCGGGAGGCCTGTTGCGTACTACCCAAAACTATCTAAATTTGCCGGCTCAGTAAAAGCCGCGATTTTCCTTTGCCAATTTATTTATTGGGAAGGAAAACAAATGGATAAAGAGACACGCTGGATTTTCAAAACTCAACGCGAGATTCAAGAAGAAACCGGGTTGAGCCGATATGAACAGGAAGGAGCAAGAGGAGAACTAAAAAAACGCGGCGATCTTGAAGAAATCTACAAAGGCAGCCCTCGGAAAGTTAATTATCGGATCAATTGGGACAAGTTCAACAACGATTGGGATAAGTGGATTGAGCCGCGCTAAAGGTGAGATTCACCAAACAAGCGTGTGGAAAACCAACAAACTTGTATGCGGATAATCCTAAAAACAAGCAGCGGTAAAAGCCGCAATCTATATCATAGAGCACTACATTGACTACTCGGCACATACTACCTCACATATTACTGAACAATAAAACAATAAATGCGCGTGCGTCAAAACGCACACAACCGGCTAAAAAATCATGAATAAAAACAAAGATCAAAATAACGAAGATATAAAAATTGCGCTTGAGAAGATGCGCGAAGCATTTCCCAAGGCGGTAGATACGCTCATAGAACTTTTGGCAAGCAAAAACGAGGGCGTAAAACTTCAGGCAGCTCGCGCAATTCGCGATCTTATTCTGGGTAAATTCAATAAGTAGATTTCTACTTAACACAACTTTTATGCCGAAGCTGAAACACCTAACCGAATATCACAAAAAAGCATTGGAGCTGAAATATAAAGGCAATCCGTATCAGGATATCGCTGAGATTTTGAATAGCCAGTTTGAAAAAAGTAGAAAAGCGGGGTTTACCGAGCAAACAATAAAAGATTGGTTTAAGGAATCAGGAACGCTTTGTGAGGTATACAAACTTTACGAACAAGAAATGGATGAGATTCATCGGGAGACAATAGATGCAATCAAAAAGGCCGGCGTGCGGATACGGGAGCAAAATTTTCGCATTGCCAATGAAATACTTGTGGCGCTGATTGGCAGTCAAACCGATAGCGTAAAACTTGGCGCCATCAGAGAACTTCTTGATCGCGTAGAAGGCAAGCCCAAAGAAGTAATCAGTATTGACGAAAAACATACTACCTATGAACAAATCATCCGCGAGCTCGAGCGGGAGCAACAAGAATACAAAGAAAATAAAGAAAAATCAGCTGTGGGCAAATCAGCTTGATGGAATCCGAGGGTTAGGATAGGTGTTGTCTTGAGACCAAAGGTCGAAACCCCGAAGGAGAGCAAAGCTCCCTACGGGGCAAGCAAAAAATTAACAAATCCATGAACGAAGGCAACGCAACAATTGAATATTACATTTATACCCGCAAATCGACGGAGTCCGAAGATAAGCAGGTGCTTTCCATTTATTCTCAAACAGATGAGTTAAAGAAAATCGCCCGCGACAATAAAATTAGGGTTAAAGCCATAGAATCCGAGGCACACTCCGCGAAAGCGCCGGGCCGACCGGTGTTCAACAAAATGGTAAAAGATATTGAGGCCGGGAAAGCGCAGGGACTATTGGTGTGGCACGCCAACCGGCTCTCAAGAAATTCCGTAGACACGGGGCTGATCATTTACCTGCTGGATATCGGAAAGCTCAAAGAGGTCCGAACACCGGGACAGATATTCCGCGACAATCCGAATGATAAATTTTTACTGAATCTTTTTTGCAGTCAAGCCAAACTCGAAAACGACAGCAAGGGCGTGGATGTAAAACGCGGACTCAAGAAAAAAGCGGAAATGGGATATCTCCCGAGCGGTGCTAAAGCCGGCTATGCGAATGACCCGTATGCCGAGAAGGGAAATAAGCGCATCAAAGAGGACTCGGTGCGATTCCCGATAGTAAAAGAAATGTGGCGTCTGCTTCTTACCGGCGTTTACCGTGTGCCGAAAGTGGTGGATATCGCCAACAATAAACTTGAATACTTAACGCCAAAGCACAAACGCATTGGCGGAAAACCCATGGCCTACAGTGCGGCCTATGTGATGTTCCGTGATCCTTTCTACTACGGCATGTTTGAATTTCCAAAAGGATCTGGCAACTGGTTCAGGGGCCAGCACAAGCCAATGATAACCGAAGAAGAATTCAGGAAAGTGCAGGAGATGCTCGGCGGAGCCGAGAACGAAAGACCGCACATCCATACCTTTGCTTTTACCGGCATGATCAGGTGCGGAGAATGCGGATGCATGATAACGGCCGAACACAAAACCAAGCGACAGAAAAACGGCAATGTTCACTACTACACTTATTACCACTGCACCAAAAGAAAACGCGGCCCAAAATGCGTCCAAAGTGTCGTACAAGAAAAAGATTTGGAGGGACAAATTATTGCAACGCTTGATCAGTTGGACATCTCCCAAGAAGTGCACGACTTTGGCATGAAATGGATGCGCGAGCAAAACGCCAAAGATTCGGTCAATACCAATGCGATCCTAACTAATCTGCAAAAGGATTACAAAGATTGTGTGGCGGTAGTAGATGGCCTGATAGATATGCGAGCCCGGGAGGAATTAAACAAAGAGGACTTTCAAAGACGGATGGAGGACGCGCAGAAAGAAAAGAAACGCCTTGAGGAGCTTTTGGCCGATACCGGCGACCAAATAGACAAGCGGATTAAATTTGCCAATGAAGCCTTCGAATTCGTGGAGCACGCCATGCTAAAATTTAAAACCGGCCCGTGGGAGAAGAAAAAAGAGATTCTCTCCACCCTCGGTTCGAACCTCTCACTTATGGACAAAAAGCTTAGTGTTTCCTTAGAAAATTCACTTGTACCCCTTAAAACCGTCTCACTTCTGTCCAACCAAGTAATTACGAAGGTTCGAACCGCAAAAAACCCAATGAACCCCGAAGGAGTCGCTTCGCGACCCTACGGGGCAGGTAAAACAGAAATCGAGCAATCTCTTGCCCGATCTCAATCAATGCTCTGGGGGGAGGAATCGAACCTCCACTAACTTGATTAACAGTCAAGCGTTTTACCATTAAACTACCCCAGAATTTTGGCGCGGGGCCGCTGAACTACCCCGGAGCCGAAAAGTGAATCTAAAAACCCGCTTTTTTAAAGCGGGTTGGTTGATTCTTCCTTATCAAAAACTAACCAACCCGCCAAAGATTATTATTATTATTATTATCACCGCTGTTGGTCAGTTTGCTCATATGTTCTTATTGTAGCCTGTTGGCCAATTTTGTCAAACCGCGCGGCTATTCCATCGCCTTCAAAAACTGCAAGGTCTTCAGCGTCAAATCATCAGCATCCGCCTTGATGGCCTTGTCAATTTTTGCCTGCGCTTTATCGTAAGCCAGCCTGTCAGCCGCCAATTTTTTTTCATTGTCTTCTAGAATTTTCTTGGATGCGATCACCGCGGAGTTGGCATCGTCAACCGCCTGCTGCGCTTGGCCCAAGATATTTTGAAAATTTTGGTCTTGTTTCATATAAATTTTAATAGTTCAACTTGCCCTCATTTAACTCTCTCAAAAAATTATAAACCTTATTAATAATATCTTTATCTAATTTAGCCGAATCTGTTTTAAACTTCTTGGCCAACCGTTTTTTCAGCTCCCTAGTCACTGCGTCAGAGCCGCCTAATAGCCTTTGGGGATCATCCTTTGCTTTGTCTAACCTAATCTTGTATTTAACTTTATCATGTTCAGGCATATCTTCATTAACATATCTATTCCACTTACTCACTATCTCCTCCAAATTATGTTTTTTGGCTTTCTCTCCCTTGATCTCGGCTGCTGGTTCACTGTGAGAATCGACCGCATCTTCGGGCCGATTCTGATCCAGTCTTCTTTTTTCCTCTATTGCTTGCATTCTCTGAATAATTCCCTGGCTTAAATGTGCTCCCGCGTTTAAAAGTTCGGACACGCTTCCGTCCCCCATAAAAACATTTAATTCCTCGTCTGTTATCTCTTCTCCTTGATTCTCTGTCGCATTACCATTGCCAGCTATCACTATTAATCTCTCCCCATCCAAAACTACTTTGCCTCCATTTATCCTGTCCATCACTACCCGACCATAATCATCAACGCTAGCACTAATTGACGCCACCCCTCTATCTTTACCTTCCCTTTGATCCCCCGCTGCTGCCTTCTCTTTCCATGCCTTTTCTTTTATCGACGGGAAAAGTTTGTCTCGCTTGCCCTGCAATTTTTGATTATCTTGCGAAAACTTACCCATTTCTTTACCTATCTTTCCGTTCTGTTTACCAAGATCATCATTCAATGCGTCCAGCTCATCAATCCGCTTTTGCAAACCAGCGATTGTTGCCCTGGCATCTTTTAGTATCGCCCCTTCTAATCCAGCTTTCATCAAAGTCTCAACTCCCATCCTTTGTTCCCTTAATCCTTTCATCTTACTGCTATTTTCCGCGGCCTGAAATCTATTTTTTTCAACACACGCTGTCCTCTCCGCCAGTGCCTTGTTATTGACCTCCATTTTCTCCGCCAACCGGCCATCAAGATTATGTTTAGCTCCGTCAATTACTTCTTCATATTCTTGAACTCTCATTTCCTTATTTGCCAGCGTGTCTGTTTCCTCGTCCAATTTATCTTTTGCTGTTGTCTGTTTCTGCCTTAAAGAATCTATCTCTACACTGAAAGACGCGAGCGCCTCATCACTCACTTTCATGCCCAAAGCTTCCTTGCCTTCTTGGTATTTAGCGGCATCAGTTTCTCGTTTTTCAACAACCTGCGCGGCATCCTTTGCTTTACCCGAGGCTTCACCCACAGCTTCTTCCGCTTTCGTCACCTTCTTCTCTGCCCACCCCTGGCCTATTTCCTTTTGGAAGATCAAAAGCCGGTCAGCCGCGTCTTTACCCAAAACTTTCTCACATATCTTGCCGAAAAAACCTCTGGTGTCAGGCTGAAGCGTCTTTTCCACTGCCTGCGCTTTAGGATTATCTCCGGTGAAATCAACACTAAATGCTACCTCATCACTATCGGAATGTACTTCCGGCCGTATCTCATCTTTAGAAGAACCACCTCGGTAATCCTCTATTGAATTCATCTCCCATTTGTCTGATTGTTTATTGTCATTCATAATAATAAATTTAATTATAATTTGACTGCGCCACGCCGCAATATTATAAATTTAATTTTTCTCTTCCACCACCGCCTGTTTATCTTTTAAAATATCTTCAAAATACACGCTAATCGCCGCCGCGACCGGCACGCCCAATAGCCCGCCGACCACGCCGCCCAGTTTGGCGCCGATCAAAATCACCATAATCACGATGATCGGATTTAGCCCCACTACCTTCTGCATTATCTTTGGCACAATCACCTGATTTTCCAATTGCTGAACCGCGAAATACAAAATAGCCACGAATAAAATTTTTGTCCAGGAATCGGAAGACACCACCAGCACCGCGATCAGGCCAGACAGCCACGGCCCAAAATAAGGAATAATTTCCAGAATCCCAGCCACCAGCGCCAAAAGCAGAGCGTATTCCACTCCCAGAAACAAAAGTCCGAAATAAACCATTATCCCGACAATGAAGCACAAGAGTAATTGTCCGCGCAGCCACAAACCGACTTTTGACTCCATCCTGTCAACCAAATCCATGGCATACGATCTCTGTCTCGCCGGCACTAAAAATTTTACGAATTTTTTCAAACCGTCTTCTTCCACCGTAATGTAAAAAGTCATCACCAACACCACAAACAAAGAAAGTATGCCGCCGAAAATACTGGTTACGGTCACAAAAATACTCTTGGTCGCCTGCGCCAAAGTCGTACTCAAGGTTTGCAGGGTTGAAACCACGGAATCGCTGCTCACCGTCGTCAGACCACCACTATTTTTTTCTTGCAAAGAATGAATGCCAACGGAAATCTTTTCGTAATAATCCGGAATATTGGAAACAATCTGCACAATCTGATCAGCCATCGCCGGCACGAGCATCACTATTATCAGGCTAAACACCGCCAATAAAATCAAATAAATCATCAAAATGGAAATTGCTCTCGGCATCTTGTATTTTTTGAGCCAGTCCACCCACGGGTCCACCGCCGCCGCGAAAATGATGGACACGAATAGCAAAGCCAAAATATCCCTGATCAGATAGACAAAAAATAAAATGAATAAGACCACGATCACCCTCATGATAGACTGGTATGAAATCACGGGCGAGGCGCTAATTTTTGTCGGCATATGTTTATTTATTTTAAAAGTTTTAAAAATCTATTTTTGTCCCGCTTTTGGAAAGGCCCAATCACAGCCAGATTCAGCTGCTCTCTTTTAAACAGTTTTTTTGCTAATTTCATTATATCACTTTCCGAAACCTTCAACAATTCCGCCACTTTCTCGGCCGGCGTCTTTATTTTTTTGGCGAAAAGCCCCTGTATGCCATACCACATGGCCATATTATCGGTATTGTCCACTTCCAAGCTGATGCTGCCGCGCAAATATTCCTTAGCTTCGTCCAGCTCTCTTTTGGCGATCAAAACCGTGCTGATTTTTTTTAATTCATCCCAAATGCGCGCCACCGCCAACTCAATTTTATCAGTATTCAAACCGGAATTGATAGCAAAAATTCCGGCATCTTCAAATTCTTCCGTGGAGGAATTGATGTAATAGCACAAGCCCAGCTTTTCTCTGATATTCAAAAACAGTCTGGAGCTCATGCCAGTGCCAAGTATTGTATCCAAAACTGTCAGGGTCGGCAGCTCCTGGTGATTGTACGGCAACGCCCTGACCGCCAGGGACAAATGCGCCTGATCGGTTTTTTTATTATGAATTAAAATTCCTGGACCCTGGCGCTCGCTCGGTACTTTTTTATAAATCGGCTGCTTGTTTTTTTTAAGATGACCGAAAAATTTTTCCGCTTCTCTTATCGCCCCATGCTGATTGATATTTCCGGCGATGGCGATGGCCATTTTTTGCGGTTGATAAAATCCTTTGACATAATCAATCAGATCTTGCCGCTTTATTTTCAAAATGCTTTTTTTTGCGCCAATAATATCGCGCCCCAAGGTACTGCCGGAAAACACCAAATTCATCGTCAAATCATAAATGTATCTCATTGGCGTGTCCAAAAACATATTCAACTCTTCCAAAATCACTCCCCTTTCCCGGTCCAGCGCTTTTTCATTAAACAAAGAATTATTCATCATATCAGCCAAAACCTCAAAAGCCATTTTGCCGTGCGCCTTTGGCACGCGGTTATAATAAAAAGTATGGTCTTGGCTGGTGGCGGCGTTCAAATATCCGCCCACCCCTTCAATGCTTCTGGCAATATCCGACGGTTCCGGTCTGTTTTTGGTACCTTTAAAAAACATGTGCTCTAAAAAATGAGACGCGCCGGCTATTTTTTCTCTTTCATAACGCGAGCCCGCGCCAAAAAATACGCCAGTCGTCACCCCGTGTGCCGCGGGCATATTGTGGGTGATTATTTTTATGCCGTTTTTCAAAACTGATAGTTTATACATAACTGAACAATTTTAAATTTTAAATTCTAAATTTTAAAATAATTTCTAATTTTCAATTTTGAATTGTCATTTTTATTTTTGATTTTTACATTTTGAATTTGTTTGCTATCTCCCCAAAAATATATTCCCATCTCTTGAAATTAACCCTCGCCATCGCCCTTTTCTCCACCGGATACCTGACCGAACCAAAATCCACGAGTATTGACCCTAGCGCTCGTTCCAATAAATTCAACCAGAAATATCGCTCAAAATTTTTATCCTTTGTTACCGTCTTAATTTCATTATAATTTTCCAGCCATCTCTCAATATATCTATCCACTTCATTATAGCTCATTTCTGGCAAGCCATTAATATTGACCCACAAGTTAAACGCCAGATCATACCATTTTGGCCGGTAGCTCCACAAAAAATTGGACATCAGATAATATTTCCCTTGCTTTGTTTTTATAATGTCATGCGCTGACAAATGCCCATGCGTAAATTCCATCGGCTGATTAGCCGCGTATTTTTTAATTATCTTTTTGTAAATATCCACTTTGGGTTGGTAAAATTCCGGTTTTAATAATCTTGCCGCTTTCACAATTTTAAGCCAATTCTCCAATCTTTTCAAATTAAAAATTACCGTATCTTTTTCTGCCGCTCTTCTCGACCACCAGCCCGGTTTGGTTTTGATATTTGTTTTATAGTCTTCATAAAACCGGCAAAATTCTCTTGTTTCGTCCTTTGCTTTAATGTTTTAATGTTTTCCCCCTCAATCAATTCACTGATAAAATATCCATATCCCCTGCTCCTATTCCACGGCCGGTCAAAATAAATTTTGGGCGCAAAAACTTTTCTGCTTTTACTATGTTGATAAAATTTTCTGATAATTTCCGGCTCATCAATAACCGGTTTTAAATGCTGAATTTTCAAAACCGCCGGCTTGTTTTTATATCTGCCGGCATAAATAACGCTGCCCGCTTTTTTCTTGTCGCCTAGAATCAAACCGCGCCAGATTTCTTTCTCCGACGCGAATCCTGATTCCTTAATTATCCCCGCCAAAAACCTATCCGCTTTCTGGTTGAGCTCTAATTTTTTAGCGTAATGGGTTAAAATCGTATTGGACATCTGCAATTTTCAATTCCTAATTTTCAACTAAACCGCCCTAAAAGGCGTTTGAATAATAATTTCTAACTGCCTTTAGGCAGGTTTCCTTTTTGAATAATCCCTCCTCCCCGTCGGAGTCCTTCCGTTGGTTCAGTTTTGTCAGCCTGAAGCTGATCCGCCTTCGCTTGAACATAAAATTTGCACTAAAGTGAATTGGCGGACAAACTGAACTTTATATTTGGCGCCTCCCAGTCCCCTAGACTCGGCTCTCCCACCACCCCCTACCCCCTCCTCAAAGAGGCGGGGCAATAACTGCCCATCATCTTTTTCCTAAACTAATCTATCCTCTCGTTTAAATATTGTAATTTAGAATTTGG
>Ga0155976_124_pt1 | contig 23361 bp, 19 predicted proteins | sample RifCSPlowO2_02_FD_107630 | JGI IMG/M metagenome (GOLD analysis project Ga0155976, IMG submission 107630) | Candidatus Kuenenbacteria bacterium RIFCSPLOWO2_02_FULL_42_16 | reverse complement strand
TCTAATTGCCCTTTATTTCTAATTTCTCAATTTCTCAATTTCTTTTGTTTTCCTTATTCCTTGCTAATTGCTCCTTGTTGTTGTGTTTTAATGTTCTAGTGTTTTCGTGCTTTCATGTTTTTGTGGTATATTACAAACATGATTGCTGAAATAATCCCCACCAAAAAACTGCCTCGCCAGCTCCAATCCCTTAGCTATCTCGTGCCAAAAGACACGCAGAATAAAATTAGAGTTGGCCAACTGGTTTCTGTTCCGCTCCGTAGTTCATTTGTCCCGGGGCTGGTCGCTTCTTTGGGTAAAAAAACGCTTGCTCCGTACCGGCTAAAACACATCCGGGAATTAATCAGCGAAAAAATTGTTTTTACTCCCCAGCAACTTTCATTGTTCCTTGACCTGGCCAAATATTACGCGGTTTCCGCTTCGCTCTTCGTCCATCATAGTCTGCCAAAAATTATAAAATCGGAATGGAATAACCTGCCTGCCATCCTGCCAAAAACCGCGCCCATTGGCCAAGCGCCGACTCAATACTTCTGGTGGAACAGCCGAAAAGAGCGTCTTATGCGCTATCAAAAACTGGTCAATCGGCTGCTGGATAAAAAACAGATCTTGATTATCGCGCCCAAAATCACCGATATTTACCAATTGGCCCATGACCTGAAAATCAACCCCGAAACTTTCATCCCTCTTCACGGCAAATTACCCCGTGCCGAATATGTCGCCGCCTGGCAAACGGCGATTAACAACGAGAAAAAAATATTCATCGGCACCCGTTCAGCCTGCTTTTTCCCCTTCGTTAACTTGGGTCTGATTATTATTGATAACGAGCATTCAAGAGATCACAAACAATACGATCTCACTCCCCGCTATGAGGTGAAAAAAATTTGCGAAGCGATCAATCGTCTCTGTAAAGTGCCCCTGATTTTTTCTTCTCCAGCGCCCTCGGTCAATAGTTATTACGAATTCCGCCCGAGAAAAAAAACAAACCGGCTTGAAATTACTGCCGTTAATTTGGAAAATGAACTTCAAAATAAAAACTACACCTTTATCTCCGATCCCTTGCTTGGCGGCCTTAAAAAAACAACGGACTCGCGTCAGGATTCTTTTATTTTTATCAATAAAAAAGGCGAAGCGTCAAACAACAGCTGCGCCGATTGCGGTTATGTGTTCAAGTGTCCATCGTGCCAACTGCCTTTGATTAAAGAAAAAAAAAATAAACTCATTTGCTATTATTGTAAACACGCAGAAGATCTGCCGCCTTTTTGCCCGATCTGCGGCGGGCCAAAATTAAAGTCCACGGGTCTTGGCGTGGAAAAAATCGCCAACAATCTCCAAAAGATATTTCCATTCTCCTCTGTTTCTATGCTGGTCAAAAATGGCCGCCGCGAGCCTGGAAACCCAGACGCTCCCCAAATCATTGTCGGCACCGAATTTGCCATAGACAAAATAAACTGGGACCGCATTGGCCTTTTGGGTATTATTAACGCCGATCAGCTTTGGCAGCATGCCGAGTTTATGACCAACGAACGGGCTTACCAAACCCTTATTTATTTATTGACCCGCGCCAATAAAAATGCTAAAATAATTCTTCAAACCTTTAGTCCGAATTCCACCATCATGCAAGCCATTGCGAATAATAAACCAGATAAATTTTACAAATCCGAGTTGGACTTTAGAAAAAAATTTGATTACCCGCCTTTCACTAATCTGATAAAAATCAGTATGCTGGATCAGAAAGAAGGTCGGGCCAAAAATAACGCCCAAAAAATTGTCCAAAAAATCTCTACTTTGAATAAAAACATCCTTTTCAGCGGTCCCATGCCAATCATGCGCCGCAAGATACGCGGGCGATACAAATTTAACATCATCCTGAAACTAAAAAATATCGCTGATTTACAACCACTCCTAAAATTGATTCCGTCCGAAGCCATTATTGATGTTCACCCCCATACCTTGCTTGATTAGCTAGAAAATTATTATATGATCCTCCAGGTCTTAACCATCCCAAAAAACGAAGAATTCCTGCGTCAGAAGTCAAAAAACTTTGATTTGTCGCTCTTGGCAGATCAGTTTTGGCAAAATTTTCTCAAAGATCTCAAGGAGACCATGGCCAGCGCTAACGGCATTGGTCTGGCCGCGCCTCAAGCCGGCCAGGCCGTAAGAATTATCACCGTTGATTTTGAGGGTGAAACAAAAATAATGATTAATCCGAAAATCACCAAAAAATCATGGCGCCATGAAATAGCCGAGGAAGGTTGCCTTTCCGTGCCGAAAATTTACGGCAAAGTCAGAAGGCATAAAAAAATAAAGGCGGAATTTTTTGACGAGGCTGGCAAGCCGCGTCGGCTCGCCGTCCGTCATATTATAGCCAGGATCATCCAGCACGAGATAGATCATCTGGACGGTATTCTTTTTATTGATAAAATTGTAAAGTGAACGAATTGCGCTAGCCATCTAACATAAAAATATTTTTTATTTTTTAACATCAACTATATGCCACGCATTTTTTCACAAACATTCTGCGTCGTCGGAGCTTTAATAGAAAAGGATGGCAAAATCGCTTTAGTTCAAGAACAAGCCAAGGATAAACCAGACCAGGGTAAATGGAATCAGCCCGCGGGTTGGCTTGATGTTGGAGAGAATCCGATAGTAGGAGCAAAAAGAGAGGTTGAAGAAGAAACAGGCTTCACTTTTACCCCAACAGCGATTTTGCGAATCTATTCCCTTGTTCGTAAAGATATAGAAGAACAGCTCAATGGAACGCCGCATGCCATTAAAATAATTTTTGTAGGAGATATTAATACGGACGAGCAAAAAAAATTTCACGATGACATCGCTGATCTTAAGTGGTTTACGCCAGAAGAAATTTATAGAATGGATAATTCAACACTGCGAGATATGGATATTAAACGGTTGGTTAGGGATTATTTTGACGGCAAGCGATACCCCTTGGATTTAATTCACCACACTGTTCAAAATAAAAAATAGCCCAAAATAATATTGAAAAAAATTAAAAAAATTTTTTTTACATCCGATAACGAAGAATGTCCAGTTTAGGAATTTTTCTTCTAAAATATAAAAAGGAGCAAAAAAATTTCTTCACCCAAATTCGCTCCACTTTGTTCCGCAAGCTTAATCGCGATACTACCGACAATTGTTTGCCTGTTTAATTATCAAGTTCATAAAGTCAATGTCAAACAACAACCCTAGTCTTGTTTTCTTCGGCACCTCCGACTTCGCGGCCACAATACTCTCCGCGTTACTGGACTCAACTGAATTCAAGTCATCCGTAGCCAGTGTTGTCACGAGACCCGATGAACCAATCGGCAGAAAACATGTTATCACTCCCCCGCCGGTCAAACTGCTGGCCGTTAAACACCATCTGCCGGTATTGCAACCCGAAAAACTGGATCAAAATTTTATTCATCAGCTAAAAAAAATCAACGCCGACATTTTCATCGTGGCTGACTACGGCCAAATTATCCCAACCGCGATTTTGAATCTTCCCAAATACAAACCGCTGAACATACACATCTCGCTCCTGCCCAAATACCGCGGAGCCAGCCCCATGCAAACCGCGCTTTTAAACGGCGACCGGGAAACCGGTATCAGCATCATTGAGCTCATGCCACTGCTTGACCAAGGCCCGATCATCGCTCAACAAATTGTCAGTATCAACCCAGACGATAATCATGCCACCCTTCGTCTGCGCATGGCTGGACTCAGTGCCGCGCTGCTCCAAAAAATACTGCCCGATTTTATTCAAGGCAAAATTACGCCCGTCTCCCAGGATGACTCACGCGCCACCTATACCGCCTTGATCAATAAAAAAGACGGCCTTATCCCTGTAAATAAAACCGCCGAAGAAACCTATAATATGTGGCGTGCCTACACTCCCTGGCCCGGAATTTTTCTCACCAACGGTTTGAAGCTTCTCAATACAGAACGAACTGATTTAACCAGCCAGACCAATGCGCCTCTGACCTTGTTTGTTCAAAACCAAAACCTTTTTCTCCAGTGTGCCAATGGCACCTGCCTGAAAATAAATTTGCTCCAGCCACCCGGCAAAAAACCTATGGACGCGCGAAGCTTCATCAACGGCTATTTGAAATAATATTTCCAAAACTTTCGTTTGGAGCTTAAAAATTTTATTATCCCGCTCCGAGGGATCCGCCTTCGCCGAGCTCGAATAATCCACGCCGTATGTTGGCGGAGAAATTAGATATTATCACCCTGCGGGTGATCCGCCTGCCACGGGCAAGAGTAATTCACTGGGCGACTAGGCGGAGAAATTAGAAATTTTAAAAAGCGGCTAAACCGCTTATTTTTATTTATCCTACTTTCCTACAACCCTACCCGCCTACCTTCTCACCTTTTTTGTCACATCAAATCCCAGATATTTTGCCAAGGCCAATCTGGTCTGGGCCTCAATCGCCGGTATTGAACCGAAAACAACCATGGTCACTGGCACTAAAACCCATTGCAGTACCACAAAAATCCAGCGCCAAGCGTCTTTTTTTTGTTTGGGCATCTTGGGCATCATAATGGTCGCCAAAAACCCTCCGATAATAATTCCCGCCATTGAAAAAGTCATAATCCTGCCCAAAGCCAAAGGCGACTGCTGCACTAAAACATTCTCCAGCCCGCGCCAAGCGGCTATCCTAAGAGGTAACCAACCCATAATGGTAATAATAATTGGCGCCGTTGCCCAAGAGAACCCGCCCTCAACCCACATAAACAAAAAACGAAGTTTCTTCCAGCGACTGATCTCTGGGTGTTTAAACCAACTCACTATTTGATAAGGAATGTGTTCTACCGCATAAGCCCAGCGACGCATCTGCTTGTATTGGTATCTAATAGTCTCCCAAATGCTTTCGCCCAACACCGTATCCATATACACCGGCACATAAATTGGCACTGTTTTGTAGTCGCCGCCATAATAATAAAAACACTGTAAAAATATTCTGGAGTCTTCAACAATTGAAGCGGTATCCCAAAAATCAACCGCCTGTAGAGCTTCAAAACTCATACTATGAGAAAAACAGGTGGCCAATCTTTCCGGCCTGCCCATTTCCGCCATCAACCAAAAAGTAGTGGAGTTGGAAACCACCCGGCTGAAGGACGGCGCATCCCAGATGTTATTAAAATAAAAAGCTATAGGCTGATAAGCCGTTTGCACTGGGTTTTTTTGACTCAAATAAGTATGCGCCAAACAAGCTAAAAACCTTTCATGCGGCACGGTGTCGCTGTCAAAAAGAGACAAAATCACATGACTATAAGCGATACCGGCCGGATCAAGTATCTCCGCTCGCGCTTTCTTGGCCGCCCATTTGGCATTGGAGCCTTTGCCCGGCATTTCAGTCAACGGCGGCACCGGATGAATATAAAATTCTAATTTATAAAAAATGTCTTGGTATTTTTTTCGCAACTCGGCCGCCCATTTTTTATATTCTTCCACTTCGCCCCGCTCCTCTCTTGTCCAGACAATTATTATTTTCTTTTTATCATAATCTGCCTTGGCCAAAGCTTCCGTCGCGGCATAAATTACCTCTTTCGGCTCGCGATAAGTGGGCAGCAGCACCAGGTGGTACAAACGGTCATAATTTTCTTTTTCTTTTAGCTTCTGCGACCAGTCAATCCCGACTGCCCGTCGGTAAAGGAACCATGAATAAATTAAATATAAAACATAGTAACTGATTCTGACCAGCCACAAAAGATCAAAAACGATAATGATGTAAATGGCGGTAATCGGGCTGACAAAAGACAAAATTATCACTAACAAAAAAATCGCCCAAACCAAGCTGGCCGGAATTATCTCCAATATTCTGTATTTGGTCCGGTAGTTCATTAATCTGTTTTATTAGCTCTTTAAAAATAAAAGCAAAACGATTCCGAGCGCAATTCTGTAGATAACGAAGATATTGAAATTTGTCCGGTCAGCCAACCACAAAAGCAGTCTTAAAGACAGTATCCCGGCAACGAATGCGCTCAAAAAACCAAGGCTTAAAATGGCTCCGTCTTGGCTCAAAGTTCCCAGTCTCGCCAATTTTATCAACTCAAAAAAACCCGCGCCGGCAACTGCCGGCAAACCGACCAAAAAAGAAAATTTCACTGCTGTTTTTCTGTTCATCTTTAAAAACATTCCTCCGGTAATAGTGGCCGCTGACCTTGATGTCCCGGGGATCAAAGCGACCGCCTGGCATAAACCAACAACGAGCGCTTGCTGCCACCTGATCTCTTTTAACGCGGCTGTTTTCTTTGCCGCTTTTTCAATATATCTGTCGGCCCAAAACAAAAAGATTGCCCCGCCTATCAACGCTAGGGCAACCACCAAGGTTGACCTTAATGTGCTCTCAACCTCGACTTCAAAAAGTATTCCCGAAACAGCCGCCGGCACGGATGCCAAAACAATCAAACCTAAAAATTTCCAACTCGCGCGCGCGTTAAAAAAATTATTACCACGCTGCCAACCGCCGAAAAACAAGCTTATCTCTTTGCTGAAAACAATTATAATCGCTGCCGCGGTTGCTAGATGTAAAATCGCGTCAAAGGCCAAACCAGGGTCGCTCCAATGAAAAATTTTTGGGATCAATATTAAATGCCCACTTGAAGAAATGGGCAAAAATTCCGTTATCCCTTGTATTATTCCAAGAACAATTGCTTCCCACATATTGGTTGAGATGACTACAAAACTATTCTAAAGTCACCACTTGGCCAGGCGCCACCTTCTGGTTGTCTCCACGGTCTTTGCTCACATTGCCAACCGCCTGACTGATATTTTTTATAGCTTGAGGATAAATTACCCCATCGTCTTTCACCTCTTCTTGGGCTAGATTTCTCTTCAACAGTTTATCCGCGTCAATTTCTCCGCTTTTAAATTTTTTAAGACATTCTTTGCAAAAAACATTCCGCTTATTATCCGGTTTGAACTTGATGTTCACCGCTTTGCCGCAATTGTCGCATACGGCTGTGGTCTTACCCGCTTTTTCTGAACTTATCTCCGTTGCTTCTTTTTTTCCAGTTCCACCTTCCTGCTCTCTATGCTCATCGTCTTTGGCTTTAACAGCCATCTGCTTGGTCACATAATTGGCCCGATAAATCGCTTCGTCGCCTTCTAGTTTTGCTTCCTTGGCTGATGTTTCCATCATCTCCTCAAGCCCTGACCAACGCATTATTTTTTCTTCCACCTCGCTTTTGCGGTTGGCATACCTCTCACGCGACACCTGGACAACCTTCTCTCTCGCTCCTTTACTCTCAATTTTTGTTGGCGGTAAAGTTGTTGCTGAAAATGGCTTGGAAGCCACCCCGTCAATCATTAGTCTCAAATAAATATGATATTTTGTCAAATTAACCAAATCTTCTTCCACAAAATACGGTTCAAACTCTTTGATCAATTCCTCCGCGTCAGGCGCGCCGATTCTAAACATAGCTATCGTGCCAACATTGCCAAAAACCGCGTCTTTTACTTTTGTGACCCTGCCCCCGCCTGAAACGCTGGTCAGTTGCGCTATGTATTGATGAGCCATGATTAAATTTAAACGATATTTACGCGCCTCTGACAGGATGTCGGCGAATGACTCCGTGGCGAAATTTTGAAATTCATCAACATATAAATAAAAATCTTTTCTCTCGCTCTCTGGTATATCCACGCGGCTCATCGCGGCTAATTGAATCTTGGTGATCATCATAGCGCCCAAAAGCGCCGAATTATCCTCGCCGATTCTGCCTTTTGATAAATTTAAAATCAAAATTTTCCGGTTGTCCATTATCTCTCTCATGTCAATCGTGGACTTTGATTGCCCAACGATGTTTCTGATCACGGCGCTGGACAAAAACTGGCCCACCTTATTTTGGATTGGCGCGATCGCCTCGGTCCTGAATCGCTCGTTATAGTTGGCATACTCCTCCACCCAAAAAGCTTTTACCACCGGATCTTTAATTTTGCTCACGATTTTTTTTCTGTACTCCTTATCAACTAAAAGTCTATTGATGCCAAGTAGCGTGTTGCCCGGCGAATCCAACAACGCCAAAATACAATTATTTAAAATGTATTCCATTCTAGCCGACCACATATTAGCCCAAATCTTAGTGAAAACGCCCATCAGCCCCGAGCTCACCAAGTGTTTGTATTCATCGTCAACGCTTTCCAAAATATTAAAAGCTATCGGATATTCCAAATCCGAAGGGTTCAAATAAATAACATCATTTATCCTTTTGGGCGGAATAAAATCTAACAAATCTTCCACTAATTCTCCGTGCGGATCCACCACTGCCACTCCCTCGCCTCTCTGAATGTCTTGAATGATCATATTGAACAGCATGGCTGTCTTGCCCATACCGGTTTTCCCCACCACATAAAAATGGCGCCTTCTATCATCGCGCTTGATGCCAAACCTTCTCCGCTCATTGCGAAAATTGGTTTCGGCAAAATATGTTATGTCATTGTCATTGGCTTGCTCAATCATAATAAAACCTTATTTTCTCAGCTTCCATCTGTCTCTATTTGTTTCTCTGTTGCCTTTCCTAGTTTCTGGTTACTAATTACTAATTTCCAATTTCTCCTAATTCCTGATTCTTGCTTTCTTGTATTTTCCTTGTTCCTTGCTAATTGTTAGCTGTTTTTTGTTTCCGTGTTTCTGTGTTTTTTGTGTTTTCGTGCTTTCGTGTTCTAGCGTTTTAGTATTTTCTGTGTTTTCTGTGTTTTCTGTGTTTTCGTGCTTTATGTGCTTTATGTGTTTTCGTGCTTTATGTGCTTTATGTGTTTTCGTGCTTTATGTGCTTTATGTGTTTTATGTGTTTTCGTGCTTTATGTGCTTTATGTGTTTTAGTGCTTTATGTGCTTTCTGTGTTTTCGTGCTTTCCGTGTTTTTGTGTTTTCCGTGTTTCTGCGTTCTCACACCGGCAAATTACTCGGCGGTTCCGCCTTAGCGCTCCTGCTATGCAAATGGTTCATATAGCGGCCATTGCTTTCCGTCTGCTCATCTGCGAAAATCACATCCGGCAAATCTATTGGCGGCGCTTCCTTCTTGGACGCCACTCGCTTCACTCCTTCTCTAACTGCTTCCGGCACTGGGAAATGAAAAATTGAAGCCAATTCCTCCGTATTTAGAATAAAGCCCCGGCCCCAGCCGCCAGTTTGGCTCCTGTTCCTGAAATTTCTCAAGATGTTATTTTGTTTGGCAGTAACGCGCCTCTTCACAAAAAAATAATTAGCCTTGGTCATTGTTTTCATAATCGGCATAAAAGAATTTTGGTCAACGGCCGAAAACTGCTGCAACATACCAATAGACGCGCCAGCCCCTCTTGGTTTCACCAACTTGCCCTTCTTCCCCAGATAAACTATTCTCAACTTCGTCTGGTAAGCGATCTTGCTGATTTTTTTGGTAATACCTTCCACGGCGTTCTTTTCCTCCGGCGTCAGATAAAGCATCTTGTTCGGCGCTCCGTTATCTTTTGTCGTTGTTATTTCTTGGCCCATCTCATACCCTAGTCCGTAGACAATCAACTCATGAAAAAGATTAGCCACATAATGTAAAGGTATGAGCGCCGCCTGCAACGCGCCTCCTTTTTGCTCGCTTGGTGGCTTGGCGCCAATTATTTTGTTGATTATTTTATAACCCTCTTTTTTCCAGCCGTCTTTGATTGGAGTAATTACGAGCTGCAGCCACAATTCCTCTTCTTTGCCGATTTTGCCGAAAACCTCCAACATTGAAGCCATTGGATCAGCAAATGTCTGCGTCAGAATATCCTCAAACGATGGATAGGTTTTTATCAAATACGGCGACGGCTTCATCAGAGTAAATTCCGAGCCCCATAAATCATGCTCCTCTGACGGGAATCTTAAGTTTCTATATCTCAAGGCATAATCCTCCACCTCGGTTATCTCCGCCTTGGGATATTGCGCGTAAATAGCCGCCTCTACGATGTCTTTATGGCTGCCTGGCACCCTGATTAAAAATTGGGTGTATCCGCCGATGCTCACTATTTCTAAACTGAAAGCCAACTGAAATTTACCTTCAATATATTTTTCTATTAAATTTCTTGTTTCATAAAATGGCCACAAAGCCGCGAAAATGTGCTCTACCGCCTTGATTGATTGCAAATTTTCTTTTGGTATGTCAATCGCTAAAAGCGCCCACTTGACACTGCCAAAGTATTTACCCTGGATATTGTACACATAAACCCACCACAGACCGCGGGCAATTGCGATGGCAAAAAGCACCCAACCGCCTTTCAAAAATAAAATCACCATAATTTCAGCCGGGTGGCGTTGCCCCAACTCTAAAAAAATAGTTTCTAAGTTTTGGATAATCGTCTGAAAATCAAATGACATAATTTAGCTTAAAAATCAAAAATGCCACAACGGCCACAATCTCTTAAAATCGTTATGGCTATTGTGGCATTTTAATTATACCACCTTAAGACTGTTTTCTCAAAGCATACCTGCCGTCTTCGCCTCTCAAAAAAAGCGCCTTGTCTGACAAAGTTAAATTAATGCTCCCCTCTTTCACTTGCCGACATTTCAAAACCTCGTCAATGACTTCCTGCTTGCTCAAAGGTCCGTCTGCTTTCTTCAATATTCCCGCCACCACATCGGCAATCACTCCCGGTTTATAACCCCATTCGGCCAAACCGTAAATACCCCGACCTACCAAAACAAAATGTTCGTCTAAAATTAATTCATTATGCACCGTGGCCGGATGCGCCACCTTGCGGTCAAAACCTTCCTCGTTGATTCTCTCGGTAATTTGTTTGTAGTGCAAAGGCTGGCCGTCTTTCAAAAGCACTAAATAGATTTTATCGCGCATTCTTTTTGGATTTACCGAACGCCAATCAGCCAGTCCCCATTTGTTGAATAAGTTCTTTTTGAAATGCTTGCTCACTTCAAGACAAGAATGCACCGCCACTTCCCAGCTTTCCAATTCAGTTGCCAAACTTTTTTGCTCTTCCTTAATCTCTTCTTCCAATTCTTTGATAATTTCCACTAATTCCAGTGGTTGATTTTTCTTTATTAAAATATTTTTAATGCTGTCAATTACCGGCTCGTAATGCTTTAATTCCTTGTCTTTTATCTTCCAGGCTTTTTCCGTGTGCACGATCTCTACTGGCTCAACGGATTCGCCCAGAAACTTTTCTAAAATAAAAAGCAGGCAATTTTTATTCTGCGCTTCATAGCCTTCGCCCAAAAACTCCGCCAACAAACCCTCTTCAGTGCTGATATAACCTCTTTTGTTAATATGCTTAATAATTAAAGAAGACAAATCCGCCAATTTTTCCTGACAACCGCTCGTTTGTTTCGCTTTTGCAATCGCGCTGTTTTCTATCTGGCGCACTCTTTCTCTGGTGATGTCCAATCTTTTTCCAATTTTTTCCAAGGTCTGTTTCTCTCCGCCCAAAAGTCCGTATCTGGACGCTACTATGTCTTTTTCCCTTGAAGTTAAATCTTTTAACAGAAAATCAACCAGCTCTTGCGGATTCAGACTGGCTTTCTTTTGTTCATCTTGCGATTTAATTATTTTGTCCAAGATATTGCTCTTGTCTTGATTTTCCATAAAATAACGGCGATTTTAGCGCTCAAATATAAAAACCGCTAAAATAAAAAACTACTTTTTATACTTTAAAACAAGTATAACAAAATATCATCTATTTGTCAAATGATAAAAAGTACATTCAACTTTGAAGTGCAACACCCGTTAAATATTCGTTGGTTCAGGTCTCTGGCCTGAGCCTAAAATATTTGACAAATGACAAAAACTTTTCTGATGCTAATAGTCTGCGAGCAAATTGAAAGTCTGTTTATTGCTAACCAAACCATAGGTTCAATTTAAAAAATTGAACCAACGAAAACTTATCTCCCGTGAGATTGAAACCGGGCGGCGGTTAAGAGCCTTGGCAATAGTTCTGATTGAGGCTTTTTGCCAAAGCATTTGCTGTATCTTTTCTCTTTCCTCAATTAGTAAATGTTATTTTCATACACCTCTATTGTAGCAGAAGTGTTGCACTTACTTGTTGAACGGGGTAAAAAAATTATCACCCCCCTTGACCAAAAACCTAATTCCCTATATAATAATTACCAAATAGAGGCTCAAGCCTTTTTATTTATGGGGACGCTTTAAATCGATTGGAAACGCCCGCTATAATCGCTAACCAAGTTGTCAGTCTTGCTAAAACTGGCGCACAAATAAGTGTCAAAAATATCGCGAGCGCTGTTAGAGAAAAAATAAGCACTTTTGTTGCTTCTTTAACTCCAAACTTCGCTCCTGCAGTAGCTTAAATACTATTGCCGCCCCCCTTGTAAACCTGTGCCAAGACCGGGGTGTTATAAATTCGGGTGTAGGTATGGATCAAACGCTTGATTTGGTCCGCCGAAATATTCTCAAGCTTTGCGTTTAGAATTTTTGCCTGTTTTAATTTTAAACGCGAAAACCAAACATGGCTATGTTAGTAAACAATTATAATTGGCCTTCCAAGACGCGGGTGTAATACCCGCCGTCTCCACCATCGTTAAAAATTTTTCTTGATTTCTTGATTTCTTGTTTTCTTGATTTATTGTTTTATTGATTTTTTGTTTTTTTGATCTTATGCAACGACGTTATCATAAACCAAGGCCGCAAAAAGAAAGCGCAAAACCCATGAAGGTTAATCAAGAGATCCGGGTTCCCGAGGTCCGTCTTATTGATGAATCCGGCAATAATGTCGGCGTCGTAAAAATGGAAGAAGCATTGAGACGCGCCCACCTGGTTGATCTTGATCTGATTGAAGTCTTCCCGAATTCCACGCCGCCGGTTGCCAAAATAATGGACTATGGGCAATACAAATACGAACTGGAAAAACAATTACGGAAAAACAAAGCACACCAAAAAGTCTCTGAACTCAAATCCGTCCGCCTTTCTTTCCGCATTAAAGGCCAAGACCTTGAAACCAGAAAAAATCAAGCCGCTAACTTTCTCGCCGAGGGTCATAAAGTCAAGATTGAAATTATTCTCAAGGGCCGGGAAAAAGCGCATAAAGATTTGGCCATTGAAAATATCAAAAAATTCATCGCCTCGCTGGGCAAAAACATAAAAATAATCCAGCCGATTGCCTGCCAGGGCGGACAAATTACCGTGACTATTGATCAATAATCTTATTAACTTTAACCATATGGGTAAAAAAAGAAAAACGATTCAAGCGATAGCCAAACGATTCAAGGTGACGAAAAACGGCAAGGTTATCAAACCAAAAGACAACCGCAACCATTTTAACGCCAAATCATCCGGCGCCAAGAAAAGAAGCCGCAAGCGGGATTTGACTTTGGCCGAAACTGATGCTAAGGTCATCAGACAAATTATTTAACTGACTGCTTTATTTTATGTCACGCGTCAAAAGAAGCGTCCTGCACGGCAAAAAAAGAACCCGCATTCTAAAACTGACCAAGGGCTACCGTTGGGGCAGAAAAAATCTTATCAAGCAGGCTATCACCGCCAGCCACCTGGCCGGCGCGCACGCTCTGGCCGATCGGCGCAAAAAAAAATCCGTTAATCGTGCTCTCTGGCAAATAAAAATCAACGCCGCCCTAAGGGAAAACGGCCAATCTTATTCCAAATTTATTCCCTTGTTGAAAAAAAACAATATCGCGCTTGACCGCAAAGTGCTCTCCATTCTTGCCGAAGACTATCCGGCCGTTTTCAAAAAAATAGTTGACTCCGCGAAATAATTGTTCTTGCCAAAAACTCCCCTTATGGGGAGTTTTTAAATTATTTAATTCTCTTTACTTCTGTATTTACTTATCTCGCTTGACTCGCTTATCTTGTTTTCTTGCTTTATTGATTTTTTGCTTTTTTGTTTTCTTGATTTTCCAATTCCTTCTCCACCGCCTGCCGCAATTCCTCTTCGCTTAAAGCATAATTAAAAACCCGCTTGCCGATAATTATATACGGAGTAGCGTCCACGCCTATTTGCTGTCCGTCAGCCATGCCCTGCCCTACGAGTTCCACTGTTTCCTGTCCATCCACGCATTTATTAAAAGTCGCCAAATCAAGCTTCAATTCCAAAGCGATTTTATTATACAAATCGCGCGACAAATTGTCCTGATTTTCAAACAGGTAATCGTGATACTCCCAGAATTTTCCCTGCTTGTCAGCGCAACGAGCCGCTATGGCCGCGCCCCTGGCCTCTGTGTGCGCCGGATTGGCAAAGTCTTTCCAGATGAGCGCCGCTTTGCCTTTAAATTCTAATAAAATTTTATTAAGGGGGCTCTCCACCTGAAGAGAATAAGGACACTGGAAATCCCCAAACTCAATTATTTTTACTAGCCCGTCGCCGCTGCTAAAAACCGGGTCAGTTTCCCTTACCACTGCCGCGTAAAACGGCTCGCCCGGCGTGATAAGCGGATCCGGACCAGCGTTTTGATTTATGTTACTGATGATTTCTTGGGACTGATTATTTGTCGTCTTGAACCCAGCTTCTTGAACCGCTGCTGTCTGACGCAATTGCCCTATGAGTGACACCAAAACAAAAAAAGCCATCAAGGCCAAAACGGAAAAAACACCCAGCCCGATTAAAAATATCTTGCTTCTTTGCATAAAAATTACTTTAATCTTAGATAATAAATCTTGTCGGTGAAATTATCCCAAAAGAAAAGCTTGCTGTTATCGCCGCTCACAAATAATTGTTTTACTTGAAATTTTTCCAAATTTTCCGACAAAACCGGATAAGCAATCAGCTTGCTTACGCCCGTGTCTAAATTTATCTGATAAAAAACATCCGGACTGTCATTGGCGATTTCTGAATACATGCCGGCCGCCGCTGTCAAACTTACTGGCACCGCGCAATAAACAGTCTTACCGTCATTATTAAAGGTGCACTTATCTGCCCAGGTGACCAGCCCAAAAATAAAATTATTATTACCGATATTATCCCCCTCCGCGTCAACGATCCACAAAATTGGATTGTAATTGTTCTCCGAGCTGATCACGCTGTACAAAATCTTGTCTCCCTCGGGCGACCAGACACCGATGAAATTGGACCCCTCAACCGTCAAGGACTTATAGTTTTCATCATTTAAACCTATAAAAAATATTTCCTCCTTCTCTAGCCCTACCGACTTTCTGTATAAAGCCACCACCTGATTGTTGGGCGACCAGTCAACCTGTACCTTATCACCCTGATCTCCGATTGCCTCTACCGCCCGTGATTGATTGCTGTCTGCGTCCGTGACCACGAGCCAATTGTCTTCCTCGCGGCTGCTTATAAACTTATAGGCGATATTGTTCGCGCTCTGGTCAAATGACGGCCCTTCAAGTCCTGTCGGCAAAGTCGTCTTTTGGTTGGTTGTAAAATCATAACTAACCGCCGCCCCGTCCGGATATTGCAAAACTACCTTATCACCGTCTGGCGACCAAGTCACCTTGTCCACGAAAGGAAATGTTTCCGCCGATAAAAGAATTTTTTCTCCACCCTCGGAAGATATCCGGTAAAATTTATTGTCTTCGGCGCTCAAATAATTAAAACTGTCAGCCTCTTTATTTTTTTTTACGCCTTTTACTGATTCGTCGTTTAAAATATTCGCTTTGGTAAATGATCCGCTCGCCACCTCCGATATTTCCGCCCGAGCTGGAGCGCGTCCCTGATCAATGCCGCCTATTGATCCTGTTAAATCTTCACCCGGCAACCTGCCACCAAGCTGTCCTACTAAATTGCCGCCAGCCCCCAATCCGGTCCCGGGCAGTGTCCCGCCAGTTGATGTTATTTCCCCAGGCTCTTCCCCAATATTGCTGCCCGGCCTCAAAAATATCAGCCAAACAATACCAAAAATCAACCCGGCGCTTATAATCACGAGCAGTATTGCTAAAATAATCCTTTTGTAATTAAGTTCAGACAACATATTTATCTCCAAATCAAATTATTTACTTTCCAGGTACCTTGGTCTTTTACCATTTCCACTTCTGCCTCTTGGCTATAACTTATCTGATTTTCGCCTGCTAGCTTGGTCCTTCTGGCGGTAAAAGTAAAGCTGGCTATGTTTTCATTTAAAACCGACGGGTTAGTTTTAAAAACTTTCGTGGTTATACTTTCCTGATTGTCTTCTAAACTCGCCTGGTTCCTCTCCATAAAGTCACGCGACCAGACAAGCATCTTATCAGACATCATTGGCTGCAAATCAATCACATTTTGGAACCTTGCCCCGGGCGAATAAGAGCCGATCATCTCAACAAAAAATTTAGCCCGGTTGAGCGCCTCTGTTTCTTGACTGATAACCGGTGGCTGTTTCTGATCTTGGCCAGTCGCTTGCTGATTATCCAAACCGTTAACCCCGTTAGAGCTTGGCAATTGCTGATTATTATCACCGTTGGTCATGATATTAATATTCACCGGATTGTCTGTTTGTTTTTCACCAAAAAACATCCACGCCCCCAACGCTGCCAAAACCGCAACAAACGCGATTACCAAAATTGTTGCCAACTTTTTATTGCGCATATTTTAACTTTTTAATTTCTCTGTTTCTGCTTTCTAATTCCTGTCCTGATTTCTAATTACTTATTACTAATGCCTTGATTTCTTGATTTCCCCCACCACCCCGTCCCTCGCCCTCACGGGACTCGGGACCACCACTCCTCAAAGAGGAGGGGAAAAATACCGCGCTATTTCTTTATTTCTGATTTCTCCCTTGTTCCTTGTTGACTGTTCCTTGTGTTTTAGTGTTTTCTGTGCTTTTGCCCCTAGGGCACTCGCCTACCACTTGCGAGAATAATCCACTTTGGTAATTGGCGGGCTTGATTTTTTGCTTTATTGTTTTATTGATTTCTGTTTTGCGCCTGCTCAAATTCGTCCTTTGCCTCCTGAATCTCCAAAAGCTGCCTTGGATCAGTCGTTATAATCTGGTCTTCGGCGTAAGAAGCCACGATCTTTATAGCCACATGTTTTGAACCGGCAAAAAATATGCCCTCCCCCACGCCTGATTCTAATAGTAAATATCTCTCGCCCTGCGTCAACAAAAAAGATTCTGAAACTGAGTCAATCGCCGCCGGCGATTGACGGAGTAAAAGCTGCATGGCTGAATTGGTCACAATGGCCTTGCCGTAAGGGGAGCTCAAAAAATCGCTCACATCCTGGGTGATGGTGGTCAGTCCCAAATAATATTTTCGGCATCTTTTCGCCAAAGCATGAATAAATTTGGCGCTGTCTTCATATTGTAAAAGCCACCACGCTTCATCCACGACCAAAATTCTTTTTTTCATCTCGCTCCTGACCAAATTCCAAATATAGTTTACGATGGTATAAATGGCAATCGGTCTAAGCTCATCTTCCAAATCCCTGACGGAAAAAACCACCAGCTGGTTATGAACATCAATATTCGTCCGACTGTCAATCAACCCGGCAAAAGTGCCTTTGGTGTATTTTTCCAGTCTTTTGGCCATATCAGCTCCGCCCTCAAAGCCTTCCAGGATTCCCTGTAAATCAGACATCACCGGCGGCGTCACCGCAGATAAATCTGCCGACGAAGTGATATCGTTTTTGGCGTAGGTCTCAATTAACGCCCGATCTAAAACAGAATCTTCCTCATGACTCAAATCTCCAATCATCAAGCGGATCAAACCCTTGAGCGTGATCACGGCTGAACGGATTATATCACCAGTTTTATTTTCTTCATCGGTTTTCTTGGGCAAATCAAAAGGATTGATCTTGCTGTCCGAATTTAAAGATATGTTGATATAAACCCCGCCCACGGCCTCGGCCAAATATTTATATTCTCTTTCCGGATCAATAATAATCACATCCGTCCCCTGCATAAGCGAACGCAAGACTTCCAATTTCACGGCGTAACTCTTACCAGCGCCGGAAGTGGCAAAGACCACAAAATTTGCGTTTTGCAAGGAAAAACGGTCAAATAAAATCAAGCTGTTGTTGTGCCTGTTTATGCCGTATAAAATTCCGTCATCTGAAGTCAACTCCGAGGAAATAAACGGGAAAGTGGAAGCGATTGGTGAGGTATTTAAATTCGCGTAAACCTGCAGCCAGTCTTTGCCCAAAGGCAAGGTGGAATTAAAACCCTGTTCTGTCTGCCAGGTGGCTCTCCTGGTGTAAACCAACTTTGATCCGATATTAATTTCCAATGTTTCCAGCGCCTCTTCCAGCTCTTTTGGTGAATTGGCATAGACTGTCACATACAAACCGAACTGGAAAAAATGTTCAATGCCTTGCGTTAAATCATCTCTCAATTTTTCAATGTCCTGATAGGCCGTTTCTTGCAGCGGATCGCGCGGCGCGCCCTTTTCCCTGTCGGCCATAATCTGCGCTCCGATATTGCCCAATTTTTTCTTCAACTGTTTCAAAACAATGCCCGACGGAATCGGTATAAAATACATGGCGATATCCATGGTCAAACTGGCGTTAATAACCGGCTCAAACCAGCCCACCGCAATGTATCTAGGATAAGTGGTTACAAAAAGAGTCGCCACAAATTTGCCGTTCAATTCCAAATGCATTGAATCTACCCGCATGGAAGATGGCGCAATCAAATCTCGTAACCCGATTATTCCTTGCCGGTAAACCCTCTCCGCCTCTAGGGCCTCTTTTTCTTGTTCCAGTTGCAAATCTTCGCTCACTAGATCATTTTTGGCAAGCGGCTCTTGGTCTTTTTTGTCAGTCATTTGCTTTTGTATTTCTGCCGGATTAAACATAAACAATCAATTTTTAATTTCCAATTTTTCCGCCTAAACGAGCACTGAATAATCTATGTCAGTGGCAGGCTGATCCCTCGGAGAGGGATAATTTTTAAATAATTTTTAATGCTCTAATTTTTAAACATTACCACCCTGCGGGTGATCCCTGCCTACCGGCAGGCAGGCGCCTTCCACGAATGTGAAATATTCGCGAAGAAATTTGGCGGAAAAATTCAAGCATTCTTTATAAAATTAAAACTCAAAATTATTATCACCTTACTTTTGCCTTTTGCCTTTTGCCTTTTGCCTTTTAACTTTCACTCTACTTGCAATTTCCCCACCTCGGTCATCTTCTGTTGCTCGGCAACATCCGGATTGTAAGTGTTGTAAAAAAGTTCTATCAGGCTTTGTGTGTCCAACTGCTGGCTGTTCACCATCATACTTGAAAGTCCGCTCTGTATGGTCTCAAGCCTTCTGTCCAGCTCTTGCTGGTATTTCAAAAATTTCTCTTTTCTCATACTCACCACCTGCACGGCCTTAAACGAATTGAATGTCTTGGCCAAAAGTCCTTGTTTTTTAAAGCCTTCCTGCGGATTATAGGGGACGACAACATAAAAATGTTTTGACATAATATCGCCAAGCTCCACCAATTCTTTTATATACTGGCTATATTCTCTGATTTGTATCTTTAAAAGTTCATTGGTTTGCTCCTTCTCTTTGGTTTTTAACCTCGCCAAATACCCCTCTATGTTCAATTTACGAGACTGAATAACAATCTGTACGGAAAAACCCAAAGAATTTATAAAAGCGATATAGCCCTGGATAATGGCATTTTGTTCTTCCGTTGATTTTAAATCAAAATTCACCGAAGCCACCAACAGGACAGCCACCAAAGTGTTATCCTTCATAATTACCACATCATCGTGAATCTCCGCAATGTCAAGGTAGCTTTGCGTTGAGGTTCTTGTTTTCGCATTCTTCATCATATTTTCTTGTTTATTGTTTTTTTATCTTCTAGATCCCGCATCAAATGTGGAACGGCAGTCACGCCAAACATTTTTACTATCATAAAACTCTTTTTATTTGCCGTCCTCGCTCTTTCTTCCTATCATCTTCGGACGAGTCCCGATGAGCGCAATCGTTATCGGGGCGAGATGCTAGGATCCAGTGTTAAATCTTAATTCTTTTTCTGTTTGTTTTTTGTCTGGATTCTCCGGTCAAGCCGGAGAATGACAGTCGCGCCGCGTATGCCATTCTCACCTTTCCCCTATTTCTTAATTTCTCAATTTCTGGTTGCTTCAGCAACCATCCTGCCGTGGCGGGATGGAAGCGGAGTTTCTAATTTCTTCGTTAATTATTTCTTGTTTTAATGTTCTGGTGTTTTAGTGTTTTATGTGCTTTTGTGCTTTCTGTGTTTTATGTGCTTTTGCCCCTAGGGCACCCGCCTACCACTTACAATGATAATTTGTTTTGATAATTGGCGGGCTGTGATTTCTTGTTTTCTTGCTTTCTTGTTTTCTTGCTTTCTTGATTTCTTGTTTTCTTGATTTCTTGTTTTCTTGATTTCTTGTTTTCTTGATTTCTTGCTTTTTTGCTTTCTGGTTCTACCCTTTATACCTGCCGCCGGTATCTACAATCAAAGCCAGCTCCGATAAATGACTGGATAAGATGGTCTTCCGGCTCGGCGTCAAATCAGTCCGCACTTCCCGCTGATTTTCTTTTTTTCTTTGGCTGATTATCTCCGCGTTGGTAATATGCTTGTACCACACCCTCACTCTCGGCCGCTTAATCATCTCTATCAAGTTTTTGACAAAATCATAAAAGTTGCGGCCGTTTATCTTGATGAATCCGAACACCACCAGCGCTATCACCGTCAAAATAGCCACCAGCATAAAAGACATCCTGTCCAATAATTTATTGGCAACAAAAACTATCACCCCGCCGATTATGATCATCACAAATTGCCTCGTGGTAATCGGCCCGATGATTTTATCTTCCACATCAATAAATTGCGGAGCGACGAATCTCTCCATACTTATGTTAATAGATTAATTTTCTGTTTAAGTCGGAAACGACATTAAATTCTTGCGGCGTCAAAAACGGCTTGCCCGTTGCCTGACGCTCGGCAACAACCTGGCTGACCGATTTTTTTTCAGCCATGCTTTCCGCCCCGATCAATAAATACAGCCGATAAACCTCTGACTGACGCCAAGCCCTGGTGCCCTCGTCTTTTTTTATTAAAGATTCATCCTCCAATAAATTTATTTTCTCCCAGATCCTGCCGGCCGCTTCTTCCGGGCTGGCTCCCAATTTCCTAAAATCCTTCAGGCTTAAATTTTTTATCTCCTCCACCGGCCCGGTAATAATATGCTGATAATATTGCCCGCCTTTTTCATCTGCGCCATAGCCGGCCACCGGCTCATTTTTTCTTTCTTGCGGCTGAACTCCCCTTGGTGGCTCGGCCGCCGGTGCAGCTATCCTTATAATTTCCACTTTTTGGACCGCCTCTGGTTCTGCCATCTTGACCGGTTCTAACTCCGGTATTTTGCCTGTCCGAATTACTTCCTCCACCTTGGGCCGCTGCCTTTCAACCAATGCCAAGAGTAATTCTATCTCTTTTTTACCCAAAGGCCTATTTCTCATAATTAAAGGGCTAGCCAAAGCTTCCTTGGCTTCAGACAAGCTCCTGATGTCTTTGAACCTGGATAAAATAATCTTCTTCACTTGTTCTTCCTGATCAGCCACCACAATAATTCCGGCATCTTTGGCCACCCTGATAATGCTCTCTGCGGTCTTGTCTATAAACTGTTTGATCTGAATATTCTTCTCTTCTAATTTTTCATCGCGCAGTTCCCTGATGTCCCTTTCGTCATCCACCGTAAAATAAAAACCGGCCGAAGATTTTTTTTGTGTCAATGCCTCGTCAATTTTTTTTACCGGCTCCTGAAACGGTAAGACTTCGTTATGCCGTACCGCCGCTAACCCATCGCTCGGCAACTCTTCTAACTGGCCATTTTTAAGTAATTTAAACAGACCGTCTTTGGTTTTGACCACTATGCCGTTTTGTAAATCATTTTGAAGCATGGGAATCTCTTTAGTCTTTTTTAATTATAGCAGAAACTGGGATAACTTTGAATTTTGAATTCCACCTCTCCCCACCCTCTCCTAATTAGGAGAGGGTGCTCCGACATTTGTATCTCGTCGGAGCGGGTGAGGTCACTCTGTTGGTTCAATCGTCACTCTGTTGGTTCAACCCTCTGGGTTGAACCTGAACCTAAATATTTATCTATCCCAAAAAAGCAATAAACTTGCTCGAAGGGTTTGAAATCTTTCTACGAATGGATAATTCCCTGGTTCAACCGAAGGACGGTTGAACCAACGCTGGGTGTTTTCTGTGTTTTTGTGCTTTTAAGTGTTCCACCGAAACTCCCCGCTCTCCAAATCACCATAAGCCAAAATTTTATACTCTGTTTCTCCGGCTCCGCGAGCCGCGTTCGCCACCATCACTCCAATCATCGCCGCCTCCTGACTGTTTATTCCTAACCTTTTTTCTAAAATATACTGCAAAAATCTGGCCATATCTTTGGCATTGGCCGGATCATTATCAAACAATTCTTTCCCTAAATTATTTTTTACCAAATAAGCACCCCAAAAATTTATAAACCTCTGATCACTCCCAAAAAACTCATTCAACTTACCGTCTTCCGCAGCCAAAAGCAAAACCGCCACCGCCTCGTCTTTTTTCCCGCCGTTTACCGCCTGATAAAAATGATTCCGCCAAATTTTCACCTCCCCGTTTTCCCCATGCAACTTGTCTTTGGCGGACAAAATACCACGCCATAAATCACCGCTGATAAAATTATGGTAAGCCTCGTTTAATTTGCTTTCTATCTTTTCTTTGTCTTCCACGGTTACTGTTTCTTCCCGGGATAACACTGGCTCAACTTTAATATTTTTCAAATCTGTTACTGCCTTTTTTCCTGCCAGCCCTAAATTACCATCTGACTCCCGCGTTGGCGTTCCCTCATCCAAGCTAAAAATCTCCCCCTGATAAACGCCATATAATTTACCGTCGTCTTCAAAAAGCAACGGATCTTCATAGCCAGCCAAAGTATAGGAAGAGATATGCCAATCATCGTATAAATCCAACAATGTCTTCAGTTTTGCCCTTTCCTTATTATCCAACATCAAAACATTCCGGCTCCTGAAAAGATACTCCGCTTTGGCCAATTTCTCGTCTATTTTTCCGTCCAGATTAAACAAACGGTAATCTTTCAGCCAGTTGGCAATCGTGCCGCGCGTTTTCGCGCCGGAAACTTCTATGTTGGACTCAATAAAAACCTGTTCGTTTTCTTCCAGCGCCTTGATCAACCGCTCTTTATAGCCGTCACGGCTGACCAAGGGCATATTGGCCAACTTTCTTCTGATCTTATTTTTAATATTCAATTCTTCCTGGTCAAATTCCAAGGCAAAACCTATTTCTTTTCTCGTGCACTCTATTACCTCCTCGTCTTCCAACCGCGGCAAAGCAATCAATTTTAAAGTCAAAAGCAGCTGCTCATAATCATTCACCCTATTCTTGTCTTCAAAGCCGCTGATTGTCTGCCATTTCTGATTCAAATCTTTATATAATAAATGCGCCTCCTGCTCATCATCAGTCAGCAAAAACTCGCGCGCTGTTTCTTGTAGCGCTTGGAATTTTTCTTTGTCCAGAAAATCT
>Ga0155976_160_pt1 | contig 23967 bp, 24 predicted proteins | sample RifCSPlowO2_02_FD_107630 | JGI IMG/M metagenome (GOLD analysis project Ga0155976, IMG submission 107630) | Candidatus Kuenenbacteria bacterium RIFCSPLOWO2_02_FULL_42_16 | reverse complement strand
TACTTTGTGCATAGCACAACCACGGATAACCAGCAGGACTTGCGCACTGGCTGGAATGGCGGTGAATACGGAGAATTTGGAAGAAAGCAAAACCAAGAGTTAAAAAACATAATTAAAGAAAGGGGCGATAAATATGATGTTGTTTTTTGCTCTGATTTGAGTCGGGCGCGGCAAACAGCCGAGATTGTTTTTGGAGAAAACAACACACAAATCATCATGGATGCGAGGTTAAGAGAGTGCAATTACGGCGATCTTAATGGCAAACCTGAAGATAAATTTAAAGAAGAAAAATATTACATTGATAATCCGCACCCAAACGGCGAGAGTTATAATGATGTAAAAAACAGAATACAAAATTTCCTGAAAGAGGTGGCTGAAAAATTTAATGGTAAAAAAGTTGCTATCGTGGCGCACAAGGCGCCACAGCTTGCCATTGAATCAATTATTAACAATGTTTCTTTGGAAAAAGCGCTGGATAATGACTGGCGCAAGAGAAAAGCCTGGCAAGCTGGGTGGAATTATATCTATGGGGGTAATAAAACCTGGGATTTAAAAATCTACGGTAAAGATATGTTCCAGGGTTTAGTTAACGGTAAAAAAACCATTGAAATCAGGGCGGGGAAACCAGAGAGCGCTGAAAAATATTGGGGTGATTTCAAGACGGGCGATATGATTGAATTTCATCTCGCTGATGAAAAAATGGATAAATTTATAGATGGCGTAAAATCGGAGAGGCGGACAATAGAAAAAGTAAAATGTTTTGACAATTTTGAGGGCTTATTTAAAGAATACCCAGCTGGCCAGGACTATCCGGGCAAAAACGCTGAAGAATTAAAGGCGTGGTATGAGGCAAGACCGGTGTTGAATGAAAGGATTAAAAAATACGGGTTGTGGGTGTTTGAGTTGAAACAAATAAAAGACACTGGAATTGCGCTGACTTTTTTCCGGCACGCGCAGACTGAGAGTAACAAAAAAGGGGTTACCATGGGCAGAACGGATATGAGTCTCAATAACGAGGGGATAAAACAAGCTGGGGAAATCGCGGAGAAAATAAAAGAGAGACATTATGATTTAATCTTCTGCTCGCCATTGAAACGAGCCAGAGAAACCGCGGAAATACTTTTTGGAAAGAATAATCTGCGAATTGACAAGCGGCTGATTGAAATTGATTTCGGGCAGCTGACTGGCAAAAGTTCTCTTGAGGCTGATGATTACCGAGAAGCCGGTTTTCCCGGCGGAGAAAGTTATTATGATGTCTCGCGTCGAGTAAATAATTTTTTGGAAGAAATTTTTATTAAATATCCTGGCAAAAAAATTGCCATTGTCGCACACAGTAATATTTGGAAAGTTTTAGAAAATATAATCAATGACCAGCCGTTAAATATTAATTTCTTAAAACAACACACACCGCTTGGACCGGTTGAATTTAATTTTTCGGAAATAAAATATGTGCAGTCAGAGGCGCCCAAGGGTGAAAACTGGGAACAAGACCCGGATACTTTGGATACCTGGTTTTCTTCGGGACTGTGGACTTTTTCCACATTGGGCTGGCCAGATAAAACTGATGATCTGAAGAAATTTCACCCAACGACTTGGATGCAGATGGGTTATGAGATTTTATTTTTTTGGATGGCCAGAATGATTTTAATGTCCAGCTACGCTTTGAATGAAATACCTTTTAAGGAAGTTTATATTCATGGCATGCTGCGCGATAAACAAGGCAAAAAATTTTCCAAATCCCTTGGCAATGGCATTGATCCCAGAGATATATGTGATAAATACGGGACTGACGCCCTGCGCCTGTCTTTAATTTCAGGAGTTACGCCTGGTAATGACGCCAGATTTTACGAAGATAAGGTAGTGGGTTTTAGAAATTTTGCCAATAAGCTTTGGAATATCGGCCGGTTTATACAAATGTCTCCCTACGGGAGATCCCTTGAAGGGGGACAAATTAACAAAACTATAAAACCGACTACATTAGCAGACCAATGGATTATCAGCCGGTTAAATAACATAATCAAAGAAGCAACGGAAGATTTTGATCATTACCGTTTTTCTCTGGCTTCGGAAAAATTGTATGAATTCGCCTGGCACGAGCTGGCTGACTGGTATGTGGAAATTGCCAAAAAACAAGGTGATGAAAATACTTACCAACTTTTGACCGAGGTTTATCTCAAGACACTGACCCTCTTGCATCCATTTATGCCTTTTATCACAGAAGTTGTTTTTGAATCTTTTCGGCCGGAGAAAATGCTTATGATTGAGAAGTGGCCAGCGGCTGATGAAGATAAAATTAACGCCCAGACCGAGCAAAATTTCAAGGCTCTGCAAGATTTGATCACGGCCATTCGCTCTTGGCGCAAGGAAAAAAATATTGAACCGAAAGAAATACTGAAGATCAAGGTGGCGAGCGATGACGATCTGATTAAAAAAGAAAAAAATATTATTGATTATTTAGCAAAGGTAGAAGTGGAGAGCGTGGACAAATTGGCGGAATGTGATCTAGAAGTAGCAGGAATGAAGGTGAAGATAGGGGTGATTTAAAAATATCTACAAAGGCGGCATTCCGGAATGCCGCCTTTAAAAAAATAACAAATGATCGGCTAGTCAATGTCTGCTTCGCGTAATTCTTGCAATTGCACTACCAAGTCTTGCAAACTAGTGGGTTTTATATCGTTTAATATATTTCCTCTACTATCAATAATTTGGAATATGTAGCCCTTATCCACAGCTCCAGCTTTAAATTTTTTTTCTAATCGGTCTAATTTACCTTGCTCAACCATATTGCTTGCGGCTTCAACAATGGTTGGAGCTGAATCCGCCCCAACCTCCTGTGATGCATGTCTTACTTCTGGCATAAATATTTTTTTAATTTATAATATTTAATTCTATAATATAATTTTTGCCCCCATGAGGAGTCGAACCTCAATTACAAGATCCGGAATCTTGCGTCCCCCGCCTGCCATCGCCAATGCCCCCAGCAGGAATCGAACCCACACTATAAGCTCCGGAAGCTCATGTTCTATCCATTAAACTATGGGGGCGCTGGCTATGGCGGGCAGGTATCCATTAAACGATAGGGGCCGGGACAATTTTCAATTTCCAATGTTCAATGTCTAATTTTTACTAGGTTTTCAGTATCAGTTAAAATAACTTAATTTACTTAACTCACTTGATTTACTTAAAATTATTCCACCTTTGGCCGATACTGCAGAGCCTCGGCCACATGCTCTATTTTGATAGTTTCCTCACCAGACAAATCAGCAATGGTGCGGGCTAGCTTTAGTATACGGTAATAAGCCCGCGCTGACAAGCGCATCTGCTGAACCGCGTTTTTAAGCAACTCTTGAGTGCCAACATCAACCAAACAGACCCGGCGAACCTCTTCGGAACTCATTTCAGCGTTACTGATAATTTTCATATTTTGAAAACGTTCCAATTGACAACGGCGGGCGGCATTGACCCGTTCTCTGATCGTTGCCGACGATTCACCAAGTTCGGCCGATGAGAGTTTGCTAAAATCAACGCGCGGCACTTCAATATGAATATCAATGCGATCCAAAATCGGACCGGAAATTTTCTTTTGATAGCTGGCGATTTGCATCGGTGTACAAATGCAATTTTTTTCCGGATCACTATGGTAACCGCAAGGGCAGGGATTCATAGAAGCCAAAAGGATGAATTGGGCGGGAAATTGCAAAGTACCGGCAGCGCGAGAAATATTGATAATGCCGTCTTCCAAGGGCTGGCGCAGATTGTCCAAAGCTACGCGGGGAAATTCGGGGAATTCATCCAAAAAAAGAACGCCGCGGTGAGCGAGAGAAATTTCTCCCGGTCTTGGCCAAGCACCGCCGCCGACTAAAGAAACCCCTGAGGCGGTATGATGCGGCGAACGGAAAGGACGCGATCTTACCAGCGGCTCATTTGACGGCAAAAGACCGGCCACGGAATAAATTTTAGTCACCTCCAAGGACTCTTCCAAAGTCATCTCTGGCAGAATAGTCGGCATGCTTCTAGCTAAAAGCGTTTTACCGCTGCCGGGCGGTCCGCTCATCAGAATATTGTGCTGTCCAGCGGCGGCAATTTCCAAAGCGCGTTTGACATGCTCTTGACCTTGGACAAAAGCCATATCAAATTTTGAAGGAATGCTTATTTCTTCGGCCAAAGGTAAGGCTGATGGTGTGAACAAAGCAATGTGAACCTCGCCGGTCAGGTGCAAAACGACTTGGGCCAGAGAACTGGCTGGATAGACTTCAAGATTATTGATCAATGCCGCCTCGGCGGCATTGGTGTCGGGCACAAATATTTTTTTGATCTGAAGATCGCGAGCCATAATAGCCAAGGGCAAAATACCGCTCACTGGACGCAAATGACCATCAAGCGCGAGCTCGCCCACAAAAATAGCCTGATCATAATCACCAGAGAAGTGCAGATGTTTTCCGGCGATAAGGATAGCCAGCGCGATTGGCAAATCATAAGCTGGGCCGGCTTTTTTCAGATCGGCTGGGGCCAAATTGACCGTGATTTGGCCTCTCGGCCAAGGAAAACCGGAATTTTTAACGGCTGAACGGACTCTTTGTTTGGATTCTTGAACCGCCAGATCGGGCAAACCGACGATAATTAGTTTAGGTATGGCATTGATGGAATCGGCCTCTACCTCAACTAGTTCGCAATTTAGCCCGATGACTGCGGCGGAAAGAATTTTGGTGGACATAAAAAAATGCAAAATTCAAAAGGTAAAAGTCAAAACTATCTAAAATTTTTGCGGTGGAAAAAAAGATCATAACTCAAAAGTCCAAGACCAACAACGATCATCACATCGGCCAGATTGAAAACCGGCCAGATTTTAAAATCAATGAAATCAATGACCGCACCATATTTAAAACGATCCAGGAGATTGCTTCCAGCGCCAAGAATAACCAACCAATAGGCCAACGGTGGAGCGAGGCGGGAACAACGCCATGAATTAACAAATAGACTAATGACTGTTAAAATTATTAAAAATATAAAAATATAAAAAACAACGGCGGCAAAAGATGGCAGGGGCAGGCTAAATGCCAGATTTCTATTTTCCAAATAATAGAAAACCGAGCCGCCCGGGTTTATTGATTGGAAAACAAAAAGATATTTAACCAGTCGATCCGCAATAAAAAAAATCAACCCCACCGACAATGCCAACCATTTGCGATTATTGATCGTCATAGGCAATCCGTGTAAAGTTGATTCTAAGATTAAAATTATTCGTTGGAAAATTTGCGTTTGCATTCAACGCAAGAAGAAGAGGTGGGACGAATTTCCAGCCGTTCGCGGCTAATCTCTTTGCCGCAATATCTACAAATGCCATAAGTGCCATCTTTAATTCTTTTTAAAGAAGAGCTGATATCGCGCAGGGTGGAATTTAAAATATTTTTCAGAGACAAGTCACTGTCAAAGCTGGCGACCTCAGCGGCATTTTCTGCGCTTTGTTCGCCATATTCAGGAAAAATTATTTCTTGACCCTTGGAAGTGGATACGGTAAATTCGGCCAGCTCATGTTCTACTCGAGCTTTTTCTTCCAATAGTTTTTTTTCAATTTTCTTTAAAAAATTTTGGCCAAAAGACATAAAATTTATTTAAAAAGCCTAAAATAAAAAGGCCTATCTTGTGCCATAAGTATAACAACTTGGATGAAAAAATCAAGCCCCGCGACTGATTGAATACTACCGACCGCCAAAATAGATGTCTTTGATTTTTTCGTCGCTTAAAATTTCTTTGCCGCCGGTTAAAGCGATTTGCCCGTCTTCTAACACATAAGTTCGGTCGGCGATTTCCACTGCTAATTTTGCGTTTTGCTCAACTATCACGATTCCTACTCCGCTTGAGTTTATTTCTTTAATTTTTTCAAAGACATCTTTGGTTATTTTGGGCGATAAACCAAGCGACGGTTCGTCCAAAAGTAAAAGTTTCGGTTTGATAATCAAAGCCCTGGCCAAAGCCAGCATTTGCTGCTGTCCGCCGGACAAATTCTGCGCCAACTCTTTTTCTTTATTTTTTAAAAATGGAAAAAAATTATAAATTTTAGTTTCTATCAAATTTTTAATATTATTTTTTTTAAGTGTTTTCTGTGCTTTCTGTATTTTTGTGAAAAACATCCCCACTTCTAAATTTTCCCTGACAGTCAGATTACCAAAAATCTGCCGGCCTTGTGGTGCATAGCCAATACCTAAATTGATAAGTTTATAAGTTGGTAAGCCGATAAGCTCGTTGTCATTTCCACCAGAGGCGGAAAACTTTATACTGCCGTTGTAAATTTCGCATAAATTAAAAATGCTTTTTAAAAGCGTGGATTTACCCGAGCCATTGGGACCGATCACTGCCACAATTTCTTTTTCACCCACTTCAAAATCAAGTCCTTTCAGAACTTCCATTTTATCATAGCCGGATTTTAGATTAGTGATTTTTAACATAGATAAGCAATGTCATCCTGAAGCCGATGAGCGTAGCGAATCGGCTGAAGGATCTCGCGTTCCTTAATTTAATATTACCACACTCGCCGTCAAATCAAAAACCCCGATTTTTGTCGGGGTTTGAAAAAAGATTAAAAAAATTATTCTTCATACGGCACGAACTGACCATTTTTGATGGTTTTAATAGCCACCGTCTTAATAGCGTCACCATTCTCATCAAAAGTAGTTAAGCCAGAGACCCCAAGATAATTTTTCACCTTGTAAAGACTGTCTTTTACGCAAGTAGAATTTCCTGTTTTACATTCTCTTTTAATAATATCTACAAGTATGATTAGAGAATCGTAGGCTTGGGCGGCATAGATGTTGGGATTTTTACCAAATCTTTCAGTATATAAATCCCAAAATTCGGGATTAGTACTTCTACTAAATTCAGAACCAACAAAAATTATGCCCTCAGAAAAATTTTCAATAGCATCAATAAAGACTTTATCTGTAGCCAAAGCGTCGCCAACAAGAATTTGAGCAGAAACACCTAATTCTTTCAGCCGTTTAACAATTAAAGACGCTTCCGGCATAAGGGCTTGAATAAATATGGCCATTGGTTTCTTTTCTTTTATTTTAGTTATTTGAGTGCTAAAATCCAGAGCATTTTTTTGAAATGATTCTCTTGCTAAAACATTTCCTTGAAAATTTTTAACAAAAATCATTTCGCCCAAAACATGGGCATCATTAGTCGCGTCATAAATAGTAGCAACACTATTAAATTTTTTATTAGCAAACTCAGCTAATTTTTTAACTTTTTGACTCACGAAGATGTGGTTTCTAAAAATAAAATCACCCGCCTGACTAATTGAATCAGCGCTTGATGCTGGCGAAAGAACAACAACCTTATCTTTTTCAGCCAGAGGAGCTATGGCAATGGTGCTTGGCGAACAGCCAGCCCCTATTATAATGTTTATATTTTTTAATCTTAAACTTTGATATGCGGTAACAGCTTCCTTACCGTCACATTTTTCATCTTCATAGAATATTTCTACAATTTTTTTGTCTTTATTTATATTCTCCAATGCCAGATTTATCGCTTTCTGCATATCTTCTCCTAATGAAGCCGATTTACTTGTTAATGGCAAAATTGCCCCAATCTTAATCGGCTCCTTATCCACTTGTTTTTTTGATTTGGGCAAAAAAATGACGAGTCCGACGATAACAATCGCGATGATTAAAATCGGAATCCAAATTTGTTTTTTCATATGATTGCAAATATTGTAAATAACGGCTAATAATGCTAGTTATCCACAAAAGTTAATTTATATTTTAATTTTACCCCCCAACTGAAAAGTCAAGAAAATCAATTCAACGGGTCAATAATTTTTAAACCTCTGATTTTCTTAAAGTCCTTTTTATTATGCGTGACTAAAGTCAAATTATTAATCATAGCCGTAGCCGCAATAATGGCGTCCGGCAATTTTAGTTTATACTTTTTTCTAACTTCAATTGTTTTATCAACAATTTCATCATCCAAAGAAAAAATACGGCTATTGGCTAATAATCTGTCAATATTTTTCAACTCATCTTCATTATCAAAACTCAACAACTCAATTTTTGTAATCACTGAAAGATTTATATCTTCGTTAGCATCCTCAAGCAATTTAAAAACAGCAACTGCTTTTTGCATGCCTTTAAAATAATAGATAACGGCATTGGTATCAAGAAGATACATATTTAAAAAAATTAAATATCCAATTTTCTGTCCCACTCGGCTCTAATATTTCTTTCATATTCCATCGGATCAATTTTCATATTCTTCCACGCGCCCCTCAACTTTCTTATTTCCATCCAATTTGCTCTCTTTTGAATCTTGGGCTGGGACTTAATTTTGTAATTTAAAATCCCTTCCAAAATCTTTCTTGGAATTTCCAGCACGATTTTATCGCCTTGAATTTTTGGCTGCACTAAAATTTGATTATTCATAAAATATTTTGTTAATAATAATTTAGTAGTTTTATGTGATAGATTATAACAAACCAACCAAAAAAGTCAAAAATATTCGCGCGCCACTATTCCCCCAAATATGCTTCCAAAACTTTAGGGTTGTTTTTAATTTCCGCTGGTTTGCCTTGAGCAATGACTTTGCCTTCATCCATGACAATGACCCGGTCAGCCAGACCAAAAGTAAAATTCATATCATGTTCAATCAATAAAATCGTTTCACCTTGTTTTTTTAAAGCTAATAAAATTTTAGAAATTTTTTGCCGCAATTTGGGATTGACTCCAGCTACTGGTTCGTCTAACATTAAAAATGTATGCGGGTTTAAAATTGCCCTACCAATTTCCACTAGCCGTTTTTGTCCATAGCTTAAATCGCGCGCCAGCTGGTTTCCTGTTTTTTCCATGCCAACTAATTCCAAAATTTTCTCAATTTCTTTTTCTTTATTTACCTGAATTTTATTTGAGCCAAAAAAACTGCGCCAGAATTTTGTGTCATTATTGTCAATGGCTAAAAGCAAATTATCTCTGACTATTAAATTATTAAATAATCTTGCTTGTTGAAACAAGCGTGAAACTCCCAAATTAGAAATTTTTTCTGGAGAGAGGTTTGTAATATCAATAAACTTTTCTTGAGTTTTGTTAATTGGATTTTGGGTTTTGAAGTAAATTTTGCCTCCATCGGCTTTTAATAATCCTGAAATCAAATTAAAAACTGTTGATTTACCAGCGCCATTGGGCCCGATTAAAGCCGTAATTAAATTTTCTTTAATTGCAAAATCACAGCCAGCCACTGCTTTAACTCCGCCAAAATGTTTTTTAAGGTTATTAATTTTTAACATACTATTCGCATGTTATTCGTGCTTATTCGCCTGCCTGCCGGCAGGCAGGCATCGCTATTCGCATGCTACTCCAACTCCACTTTCCCATAAAACCCTTTTGGCCGATAGATTAAAATCAAAAGCAAAAGCAAAGCATAAATAATTTGCCGCATTGGGCCGATGATTGAGGAAGGAAAACCAATAAATCGCAATGGCTCTGGCAGTAAAACCAAAATTATAGTGGCGATGACCGTGCCTTTAAGCGAAGCCAGTCCGCCGATAATCACGATGCAGACAATCGGAATCAATTGCATTAAAGTAAAAGACGACGGATCAATAAAAGTAATGTAACTGGCGTAAAGAGAACCGGCTAAGCCAGCAAAAAAAGCTGAGATCATCAGAGAAATAGTTTTGATTTTAAAAGTGTTTTTGCCTAAAACTCGCATGGCCAACTCGTCGTCACGGGTGGCTTGCATAGCTTTGCCAAATGGCGAGGAGGTAATTTTTTTAAGCAATAAATAGACCCCTAAACAAATCAGTGAGGTGAGGATTAAAAAACTGGCATTGCTGGAAAAACTTATGCCTAAAATTTCCGGTTTGGGAATGCCTGGCAAGCCAAGCGGACCGCGAGTCAATCCAATCCAGTTTAAAGCCACGGCATAAACCACAAAAGAAAAACCCAAAGTTGCCAAAGCCAGATAATCGCCTTTTAATTTATTGGTTGGCAAAGACAAAAGGAAACCAAAAAACACAGCAACTATTCCAGCCAAAATAAAACATAGCCACCATGGCCAGCCAGAGAGAGCCAAAAGTGCGGAAGTATAGGCACCGATGCAATAAAAAGCAATGTGTCCTAAATTCAGTAAACCGGAAAAACCCAAGGCGATTTGCAAAGCCAAGGATAAAATTAGATAGATGCCAATTAAAATTAGGAGGTGAATTAAATAGGCGGAAAACATAACACTATTTTAATATTCCGAGTTCCATTGCTTTTTTTATCGTATATTTAGGAAATTTTGTTAATATCTCGCACAATTTCTTTTGGTTTATTTTTTTCTTTTCCAAACTCTCTAAGTCAACAGATCTTTTGCCTCGAGCCAAAAGATATAATAAATCAGCCAGAGCTTTTTCCGGCGTGGCCAGATAAATTTTATTTTTCAAATCATAACCAAAAAACAAATCATTTTTAAGATGAGTATATTCAAAAGTCCAGTTGGACATATTTATTTTACGGCTTCTTTTTTTGGTGGCGCAGGTTATAACCGAAGGAACCTGGTCAACTAAATTATAATAAGACAGGGCATATTCAAAACTAATGTAAGAATCAGGATCAATGGCATTGGCTAAAGACAAATAATCAACTTGGCTAAGATTAAAACTGTAAAATCCACGACCCAAATGATAAATCAAATTCTTTTTTGTCCAAACCGAAAGCAAAACTAGAAGATTCTCTCTGCTGGCAGGATAGAACTTTTTTAAATCAGGCAAAGAAAAAAAACTTTTACCAGCGCTTTCTACTATTTGTTTAAATTGAATATAGTTAACTTTCATAAAATTTAATGATCGTGTCTATGATTTTCCATTTGTCCTGCGGTAGCCATCGTTTCAATTCGTTTTTAAATTCTTTTTCCGCAAAGGGAAATTTTTTATTTATTTTTTCCTCGCTCTTTAATTTATTCGCTAAATACCAGAAATCAAACCAATCCCGCGCTGTTTCTCTGTTTTTGATAGCTTCTTTTTTGGCTTTAAAAATAGATTCGGAAGTAGCGGTTGGAAAAATTATTTCTTTATTGGAGGTTGGTGAAATTAAAAGCGTGTTTTCCGTTTCTACACCGTTCTTTTTTTTGCAAATTTCAATTTTTATTCTGATCGGGTGTTTTAATAATTCATGCTTAATGTGCAATAAACCGAAAAGTGTTTGCCTTTTATCAAAAATTTCTTCAACTTTTACACCGGGATTATTGGCTGCAACTAATTTTAGCGCCTGGCTTAGTTCTTTTTTGCTGTCTTTTAATTTTTTAATAAATAAAAAATCAAGGTCTTCTGAAAATCTGAAACTATTATAGGCCAAGCGCAAAGCCGTACCGCCGTAAAAAATTAGATTTTCCGATAATTTTGATTGAGACAGATAGTAAAGAGTTTCCATTTCCAAATGCTCCCTGATGATATTTAAGGGAGCGATTTTTAAATCCCTGGCCATTTTTTCAATTAAAGATAGAGGCAACATACTTAATGATATCATTAATGTTCTTACATCTATATTTTATCACTGAAAATCATTTTTGGCAAAATTTGTAGTGGCTTTAATTCTATTTTACTTTATTTCCCCCAAAACACAAAACCCCGAAGTTCATCGGGGTTTTGAGGTAAGATTCTAAAAAATTATTCTTCATACGGCATTTATCCCGTTAGAAACTTTAGTTTTCTAATGGGACAAACTGGCCGTTTTTGATGGTTTTTAAATATGTTTGCTTATCTGCCACGCCATTTTTAAAAGTAATAATTCCAGATACGCCTTGATAATTTTCAATTCTGTTTGTTTCTTTAATTAGACATTGCACATCCTCATTACACTTTTCAACGACTTTAGCTATAATCATAACACCATCATAACCATTAGAGGCATTTGTTTCTGGTATGTTGCTGTATCTATCCTTATAATCCTTTTCAAAAATTGCATAATTATTGTCATCGGTTTCTTTTTTAAAAGAATAAGTATAAATTATGCCCTCTGTTAAATTACCCGCGGTATCAATTAATAATTTATTCTCTGCATTCCATGAAGAAAAAAACTTAACATTAAGTCCTAATTCTTTTGCCTGTTTTAAAATAACTGAAAATTGAGCTGGATTAAACGAGTTAAAGATAGCCTGAGTGCCTTTTTCTCTGGCTTTAATTAAATCAGTTTTAAAATCCGGATTAGCAAGATTGCCCAATGTTCCTTCAACTGTAATTTCACCACCGAGATCATTGAAAACTTTCTTAAATTTATTTTTATAAGTTTCTCCAAAAAAATCTGACTGATGGAAAATAGCCACTTTTTTTATTCCACTATCATAGATATTTTTTGATAAAATACTCATTTCTTTTTCCGGAGATGGAGTTAAATTAAACAAAAATGGGTATTTATTTTCAAGATCTTCCGTTCTTATTGAAATACTAAAAGTTAATGCTTTACCATCAATTACATTTACCGCCGAACTCATAACTGCACCACAATAGACAACCAATAATTTGACATTGTCAACATTGACAAGTTTGTTAGTTGTATCAGTTCCCGTTTTAGCGTTGCACACATCGTCTTCAACAACCAATTCAAGTTTTCTACCATTAACTCCACCTTGCGAGTTAATTTTTTCAACTGCTAATTTCATTCCTTCCAAAGCCCAAGTTCCTGGAAGACTGACTGGGCCGGTTAAAGGCAAACTAGCCCCAATCTTAATTGATTCTTTGTCCGCTGAATTTTTTGATTTGGGCAGAAAAATAATAAGTCCGACGATAATCACCGCGACTATCAAAACCAAAATCCAAATTTGTTTTTTCATATGTTTACCTTTATTTTTTAAATATCTGTTTTTTTAATTTTTTAGCTTCATTCAGAAAAAAATCCTGCCATTCTTGGTGATTTATCTTTTTAAACATTCTGGGATAATCTTTTAATTCATTCGCTTTAATAAGTTGTTTACCTAATTGAATTGGATCAATATGCCAATCAAATTTTGCTTTAGCGTCCATTATAAGCTTTTCAAGTGTCCAGCCTTCCGCTTGAATAATAAAGTAAATATCAATAAAATCTCGAGCACGGGGCTTCATTGAAATAGTGCGAACTTTGTTAACGGCAATATCATATAAACTATCAACGCTGATGTTTTTATACTTTATCCCTTTTCCAACTCTTGGGAAAGGGTAATAATTAAAATCAATTTTTAAATAACTTTGCTTTGAGAAAAATAAATAAAAACTGTGAAGCCCTAAATATTTTATATAATCAATTTTAACCAATCTTAGTTTGTTTTTCAATTTGCCAACAAATTTTTCTATGCTTGGCAAATGAATCTCTTGTTCGCTGAAAAGATCTATGTCTTCAGAAAGACGATGGAAAAGATAAAAAGCAGACAACGGTGTGCCGCCAGTAAAATAAAATTTCCGCACCAAATAATCCTCTTTTGAAATAAGGTCTAAAACTTTTTTTTGCTCTATGGTAAGAATGTCTTTTTGGGCCATAATAAAAATTCCAAAAATAATTTAGTTTCTGGATCTAAAAATAATTTTTCCCAAAGCTTTTTAACCAACTTTTCACTAATTTTTTCATTATTCAAACCATAATTTATAGATTGCTCCAAACGCCAGATTTTATAACCTTCTGGATCTGCCTTTTTAAATTGTTTTTCATCAACAGACCAATTGTACATATTTTTAAAATTATTTCTATTTTTATCTTATCAAATTTAACACAAAATGTCAAAAAATATTCGCATGTTATTAGTATTTATTCGCATCAATATTCGTATGTTACCTTTTCCTGCCTAAAATTCCTTGCGGACGGAAAAGCAGGAAGATGAAAAGCAAAACAAAAGCAATGGCGTCTTTGTAGCCCGAAGGCAAAAACCAAATACCGAAATTTTCAACTAACCCCAAAAGAAAAGAACCTAAAACCGCTCCGGGCACTGAAGACGCGCCGCCGATAATGGCGCCAGTGAAACCTTTAATCATCAAACTAGTGCCCATAGTCGGCTCCAAATTTTGTTCCAGCCCGACCAAAATTCCAGCTATGCCGGCAATTCCCGAGCCGATTATAAACGACCAAGAATAAATTTTTTCAGCTGAAATGCCGGAAATTTCCGCTACATCTTTGTTGTCCGCCACGGCCCGCATGGCTTTGCCCAATCGAGTTTTTTTCATTAAAAAAAACAAACTAATCAACAAAATTATGGATACGGCTAAAATAACTATTTGCAAAGGCGTGATAATCGCGCCAAATGTTTCCAAACCTTTGGCGATTTTAATAAAACCAATGGTTTTAACATCAGCGCCGAAAAACAAAAGCAGCAGTGATTCAATCAAAATCAAAAGTCCGACGCTCCCAATCAACAAAATTACATTACTGGCTTTTCTTTTCCGCAAATTTTTATAAACAATTTTATTTAAAAGCCAGCCAAAAAACCCGCTGAAAATTATGGTTAAAATTATGGCTAACCAAAAATTCAGGCCTAATTTTTGAAAAAAGAAAAACAAACTGTAAGCAGCCACGGCCACAGCAGAACCGTGGGCAAAATGCACAAATTTACAGGTGGAATAAATTAAAGCAAAACCAGTTGCCACCAAGGCGTAAATTGAACCTGCGATTAAACCATTAATTAAAAGTTGAAGAAACATAAATTTTAAAGCATAGTTATTTAAAATCTGCTTGCTTTTTCTAAAATCTACCAATTATTTCCAATAAAAGCAAGCGGCCGGACTATCGCAAACTTTGGTAAAGTCTAAGATATTCACCGGCGGAGCGATCCCAAGAAAAATCAGCTCGCATGGCGTTGCGTTGTAAAATTCGCCAATTTTTTTTCTGGTGAAAAACCTTTATGGATCTCCTGATGGTTTTAAATAACTCGTCCGCCTGATATTTATCAAAAGAAAAACCGTTGGCGGCCTTGATGTTTTTGCCGGTAAAACCAACTATTGTATCTTTAAGACCGCCGGTGGAACGCACTAAAGGCAAACTGCCATATTTCATGGCGACAAGTTGCCCCAAGCCGCACGGTTCGTAGCGAGAGGGCATTAAAAAAAGATCAGCGCCGGCGTAAATTTTATTGGCCAAATGCGCATCAAATTTCAGATGAGCTTTAAAACGGCCGGCGCATTTTTTATTCAGCCGCGCCAAAAAATCTTCATAATACGACTCCCCCGTGCCAAGAATAACTAGTTGCCAATCAAGCCGCATTAACTCGTCAATAATCTGTTCTAAAAGATCAAAACCCTTTTGATCGGCTAGACGACTAATCATGCCAAAAAGAGGAATATTTTTATTTAATGATAAACCGCTGATTTTTTGAAGCGCGGTTTTGTTTATTGTTTTTTTATCCAGACTTTTCAGAGAGTAGCGAGCTTCAATATTTTTATCTTTGGTCGGGTTGAAAACATTGTAATCAAGGCCGTTAAGAATGCCCCTCAAATCTTTTTTTCTTTTTTGGAGAATATCTGCCAGATCGCAGCCGAATTCGGGCGTCAAAATTTCTTCGGCATAAGTGGGACTAACGGTCGTGATTAAATCGCTTTTCAGAATAGCCTCCCGCATAATATTGACTGCGCCTTTTTCAACGGAAGAAAAATTTTTTTCTGTCAGACCGAAACGCGCTAAGATATTAAGAGCGGTTTCGCCGGTGTAGGCTAAATTATGAATAGTAAAAACGGTTTTGATTGGCAAATTTAATTTTTTGATAAAGATAGACACAAAACCAGTGTGCCAGTCATTGAGATGAATAATCTTTGGCTGCCAGGCAAACAGACTTTGGGTTTTAGCAACGAAATAAGAAAAAAGAGCAAAGCGGAAACGACTGTCTTCATCAAATATTTTATCAGTATTAAAATATTTATTGCCAATAAAATAGATTGGCACAGCGGAGCCAGGCAGCCGGCCTTCAAAAACATCCACTAATAAATTTTCGCCGGCAATGTTTAATTTTAAAGATTTTTTTTTCTTAAGGGCCGGGTATTTTTTCTTAATAATTTGGTAATAAGGAATAACAACCCTAATATCAACCCCTAATTTTTCTAGAATTTTGGGCAAACTGCCAACAACATCGCCCAAACCGCCAAATTTAAAAAATGGGGCGCATTCATAAGCGGTGAATAAAATTGTTAATTTATTTTTGGGCATAAGCTTACTTTGATTTGCGCTTGTCTCACTTGATTTGATTATAGCGCTTAATTATAAACCAAAATAGAATTTCAACTTTTTAGCCAGATAACGGCCAGTTTATCACGATAAATCTCTTGGTAGCCATATTCCTCTGCTTGCTCTTGTAATAATAAATCCAAAAAAGTGCCATTGCCAATAAAAAGACAATTGGTGCCGTAAGAAGCCAATTTTTTATCCCAACCGCTTCTGGCTTGGATGATCTCCAGCCAGGTCGTGTAGGGACTTTGGCCAGCTTCGCCAGACCAGGCCGGCATGCGGCCATCAATAAAAATTTTATGCTCGGGCAGTTGCCAAACTAAAAATCCGCCCCATTCATAAGTGTTGAAAACATTTAAAGATTTCTGGCTGGTAGCGGCAAACTTTTTAAAAAACTCCGTGGCTTGACAAGGATACTGAACATAGCCCTTGGAACAATATGATGCAAGGTCAGTGCTGAAAGAAATAGTATTTTTAATTTTTTGCGGCGCCCAAAATATTAGGCCTAAAACTATCGCTCCGGTTAAAAAATATGCTAAATAACGACCGTATTTTTTGTCTATTGCAAAATTTATATTTTTTAAAACTAAATAAAGATAATAGAAATAAAAAAGCGGCAGATTGCGGCGCGCTTTCAGGGCAAAAAAAGTAGCGCTGACCAAGACGGTCGTGGTGAAAAAATCTATTTTATCCTTTATAACAGTATAAATAACAAAAAATCCAGTGAGAACAGTGATGATTATAGCTGGCCAAAGCGACGGCGGCACCCATTCGGCAATCAGGGTATTTAAAGGCATCTGCCAATGGCGATAAATTTCTTCGTAGATATGATAATTAAATGGATTAAGCAAGGTCGCTAAGCTGGCTAGTCCAAAAACCGCCGAGGTTATCCCGGCTGTTTTCAGCAACACCTTTTTTCTTAAAAAACCCAGCCATTGACCGGCGAGATAAATCGCAAAAATAAGGGGGCCGAGGAAAAAACTGCCATGGGTATTGGCCCAGACGCCAAATAAAGGAATAAGCCAGATTATTTTCTTAAAACTAACCGCGGTCTTTGTTTCCAGAAGATAAAAAGTGAGCGCGCCGAATAGTAATGACAACAGTTGCGAGCGCAAACCAAGGGACAAAACCGACCAGGATGAAAAAATGGCCACATAGATTAGGACTATTTTAATGAAAATATTGGCGGAGTTGCTCCGGTAAATTAAGGTAATAATTAAGGTTAGAAGTAAACTGCCTAAAAAACTAAGGCCCCAAAAGCCAAAAAGATTAAAAACAATGGTGCTTAAAATGTCATATAAAAAATTAGGGTTGGCCCAGTGATAATCAGACAAAAAATACAAAAATTCACCGCCGTGACAAACGCCGCGGCCCTGCAGGATCTGTGAACCGCAACGATAGTGCCAGCCAAAATCATTATCGGCAAAAGGCATAAAAAAAATCACCAGCAGTGAAATAAAAAAAACGGCTGTTATGATTGGACGAATGGCTCGGCTGTGTTGAAAAAATGACAGGGTAATAAACATAGCACAGATTAAATGGTCTGTTGTTTTATTTTTTGACAAAGCGCCTGTGACAGCTGGACCAGATAGCCGGCGTAATGGCGCTCGTGGATATCGGTAAAAATCAGGGCGTAAACAGAGTTTTTCAGGGTAATTAAAGATTTATAAAGATTGATTTTGGCGACTAATTCCGGGGTTAGTTTTTTGTCACCGAAATAGGCTGCTAAAAAAAAATTTTCCACTTGGCGATAGCGACGACGATCTAGATAGCCCAGGCTCATCAATTCCAGTTGTTCTAGAAAAGAAGCGATGTCATAATATGGCGGAGCCAGGCAAACCTCGGAAAAATCAATAAAGACTATTTGGGAGCTATTGAACCGATTGATAATGATATTGTCGGGATGGAAATCCCCGTGGGAAAAAACATTTTTTTCTTGGATGATTTTTCCTTTAAGTGAATTAAGAACAGCCAGTTGCTTAATAATTTCCGGCTTGAGCGGGTCGCCCAGATTGTACGAGCGCTCCAGGATGTTGGTTGGGTCAAGATGATGCAAAGAAAATTCATGGCCGCCAAAAATATTTTTTGGAGTCTTTATGGCATGCAAATTTTTTAAGGCGTGAGCGACTTTTTTAATATTGTCCAAATCCAGATGACCGTTTTTCAGGTGTTCCAAAAGGCTATCGCCGGGAACGCCCAGATAGAAAAGAGTCATGGTTTCTTCCTCATACCAAAGCGGTTTGGGGACAACCGCTTCTCCTTGACCAAATTTATGCTCATAAGCCAAGACCATGGCTTGATACATTTTTTTACGGCCGTGATCAGAAAAACTGATCGCGTAAACTTTGCGGCGAATTTTCAAGCCATGCTTTAGTTCCAAGGTGAGACGATGCTCAATAACATAGTGAAAAAAATCACTGGCAACATGGCGCTTGATATAGAAAAATTGGTGGAATAAAAGTTTGACGGCCTGGGCGTCTATTTGCTTTAATTTCTTTTGGAAAAGATTGAAAAAATACTGATGGTCGTCAAGCAGGACCGGGATATTTTTTGAGGTAGGCATATAAATAATTTAAAGAGTGTTGATAAAATTTAAAATTAACAATAAAAAATAGCATGCTTCGTTTTCTATTTGCCTGCCAGCTTTTCCCGCCAGTGTTTGAACCAGACGGCTTGGTGAACGGCGAGAAACATTTTTTCAGCTTTGATTTTAATAACCGCATCAACCGACTTTAGACTGCGCACCGAACAGAGAAGCTCCAGGGCGCCTTTTTCTATTTCTTCCGGGTGCCAGGCCGGCGCGCCGAAAAGCTCAAAATCACGGCCAGACGCCCACCAAAAAGTACAGCTGGCCAAACCTTTTTCCAGATGAAGTCTGGCAGAAAAATGATCCTGGTCATTGATATTCGCGTAATTTAATTCCAAGGCGAAATTGGCAAGCTGCCAAAGTAGTTGGTGAATTTTATTTTTGGGATTATACCAGAGCGCGAAAGGAACGCCCTTTTTTAATTCTTTCTCGCTTGACTCCCAAGAGCTCGGGCAAGGGACAATTTCCTTGATCGCCCTCGGGCTTTTAAAATATTCGCTCAAGGTGGCCGTGGTAATTTTTCTGTTTTTAATAACGCGCGCATAAGGCAACCACCAATTCCAATAATGGTGACCGTATAATTCCCCGTCGGTGGCAGTGATAATTACCTCATTCGCATTTTTGTTTTTGATAGAGCGTAAATCAATGGCTTTGGGCACAAAACTTTGAGAAAGTTTTCGATCACGGAAAACAACCATCAATTCCGAGTTTTTTATTTTATAATGATTGCCATTATCAATGGGGTCTTTAATGCTTCCGGTCAGAGCTATTTGGTCCAAAATCAAATAGTGATAATTAAACCGACCAATAATTTCGCCCACGGCTGGCGAATAGGCCATCTCCGGCAGAAAAAATCCCTGCGGAGAATAAACGGCGCCAAGACGAGAACGATTAATATCATGATTGATTCTAATTTGTTTGATAATTTCTTTTTCCGGCAACAGGGGCAAAAGCGGATGGAAAGCGGCTGACTCCACCAATTCAAGCTGACCGCGCCTAACCAGACCGGAAAATTGTTTTAATAATTTTAAATAGCCCATATTGAACAGGCGTTCGATCAGACAACCGGAAAAATTCGCTGTTACTTTGATGTTTTTATGCTTGATTAAAAAATCAGCCCAAGACTGATACGAGCTCTTGACAACCTCATGAATCTGATCGTCGGCAGCTGTGGGTGGCTGATAAAAATGAAGAAAATTTAACCAAAACATAAAATGTTAAATCAAAAATTCCAAAACCAAAATAAAAATTACTTTTGAACATTAGCGTTCTGAGCGGACTCTTGATGAAGCTTAATGGCCTTTTTAAACAGGTGGACATAACGGCCAGCTGGTAAATCCCAGGTAAAAGAACTATGCATGTCTTGAGCCACTAAATGACGCCAAATCTTTTTATTTTTATAATATTCCAAAGCGCGCAAAATAGCGCCATAAAGAGAGAGGGCGCTATAATTGGCAAAACTAAAACCGTTGCCGTCGCGATTATTAAAGTCAAAATTAGCAATAGTGTCTTTCGGTCCGCCAACGGAGTGGACGATGGGGATGCAACCGTAGCGCATGGCTTTCATGATATTAATGCCGCAAGGCTCGGTGTTGGACGGCAGAAGAATTAAATCTCCGCCAGCGTAGAGCCCGGTTTCGCGTTTGTCGTCAAACGGCGTCCAGATAATTTTTTTAGGATATTTTTTGCCGATTTTTGTGATTTCATTAATATAATTTTTATCGCCGTCACCCATAACAAGTATTTGAATATCGTAACGGCCAAGATGGTCCAAAATGTCCAAAACTAAATTAAAGCCTTTTTCATAAGCAATGCGCGAGGACATGACAAGTAAGGGCACTTTTTCGGAAATGGTCAAATTATATTTTTTTTGAAGCCAGGCTTTATTGGCGGCGCGCTTGTCAAGTTCCTTGACGGAATAATTGACATAAAGACCGGGGTCGGTAGCTGGATTGTAATCACCGTGCTCAATGCCGTTAATGATACCGTAAAGACGATCCTGACGATTTTCCAAAAGCACATGAAGTCCTTGGCCTTTCTCTTTGGTTAAAATTTCTTTGGCATAAGTTTCAGACACGGTATTGACAACCTCGGCGTTTAAAACGGCGCGTTTAGCAAAATTGATATTTTCCAAGGTCGGGTCATTAAAGAACGGCAACTTTGATTTGCCGTCGTCGCGTTTTTCCGGAGAAATTTCCCACCAATTACGGCCGAGCTGATAAATAATGTTGTGGATAGTAAAAACAGTGGCGGTATGTTTTAAAACAGAGGAAGATTTAAAATCACGGCGCAAGAAGTAAGGGATAAGCCCAGCGTGCCAATCGTGACATTGAATAATATCAGCACGAAATTTCAGGATGGTTAGAAGCTTGAGGGCGGCAATATTGAATAATAAAAAACGAGCGTTCTCGTGCTCTGAACCGTAAAGACTGTCCCGCTTGGAAAAATATTTTTCGTTTTCCACAAAATAGACCTTGGGGCCACCAAGCAATTCACCCAACCAATAATTGACGGCTATCTTATTCTCACTGTCAAGAATAACCTCTGCTTTCTCTTGAAAGAGCTGCAAGTTGAATTTTTGCTTGTCAATTATTTTGCCATAGAGCGGAGTAACACAGATCGCGGTATGACCAAGCTTATGAAGCGCCACTGGCAAGCTTTCAGCCACATTGGCCAAACCGCCGGTTTGGGAAAAGGGGTGAAGCTCGGCGGAAACGGAAACAATTTTGAGATGTTTTCGGAACATAAAATGATTAAAACATTAAAATGCAAGGGCATTAAAACAAATTATTATTCTCCAACTGTTGTTAAGCCAGCGTGTTCTAATGTTTATATGTTTTAATGCTTTAATGTGTGCGCGCAAGTGATGGCCACGGCCAAGCCGTCAGCGGCGTCATCGGACTGAACAATGGTTTTCATGCCGAGAATCAGCTTGACCATTTGTTGAATCTGGTTTTTGTCAGCCCGGCCGTAAGAAGTAATCGCCTGCTTTATTTCAAGGGGAGTAAATTCATAAATCGGCAGGCGACAACCCATTGCGGTAGCCAAAATAACGCCTCGCGCTTCGGCGACTTGGACTGCCGTTTTCAAATTTTTAAAAAAGAAAAGTTCTTCTACGGCCAAAGCGTCCGGCTGATAACATTTAATAATTTTTTTTAGTTCGTCTTGAAGATTTTTAAGCCGTTCGGCGTGAGCCGTTTTGACTTTGGTTTCAATACAGCCAAAAGCAAGCGGGTGGAGAATATTTTTTTCTTGATGAATAATGCCCCAACCGGCGCGGGCATAACCGGGATCAAGACCGAGGATAATCATACACTACAAATTACAAATCAGTTACAAATATACAAATATTAAAATTTTTGCGGAGCAAAAATTTTATAAGTTTGCTTAATTTACTTAATTCACTTACCTCGCTTATCGCTATTCTAAATTCGTATAATAGTCGCTCAAATCAGACAGCTCATCCAAAAGGTCAAAAAATTTTATAACTTTATCCAATGCCTCACCCTCAAGAGATACCTTTTCTTTGGCCACCATTTCCAAATCAGCGGAAACGATTTTCAATCCCAGCGACTCCAGAGCTTCTTTAACCTTTTGCAATTTCTTGGGATTAGTAAAAATAGTCATTTCTTCCTCATCTTCGGTCAAGTCTTCCGCGCCGGCGTCAATAACCATGAGTTCCAGCTCCTCTTTGTTTTTACCGGCCAAACCAGACTGATTGATTTTTATCACGCCGCGATTGTCAAACTGCCAAACAATGGAATTTGGGTCGGTGATTTGAGCCTTGTTTTTTTGCAGTAAAGTTTTGACCTCATTTAGGGTTCTGTTTTTGTTGTCGGTCAAACATTTGATAATGACCACGACCTTACCTGGCAAAAGCGCGCCATATATCACTTCTTCAATAACGGCGCCGCCAAGTTCGCCCGTGCCGCGCTTGATGGCGCGCTCAATGTTGTCCTTGGGCATACTGGCGGATTTGGCTTTGTCAACAGCAATCCGTAATTTGAAATTAGTGGCTGGGTCGCCGCCGCCTTCTTTAGCGGCGATGGTAATGTTGTTGCTTAGTTTGGTAAAAAGATTACTGCGTTTGGCATCAACAATGGCTTTGGCGCGTTTGGTGGTGGCCCATTTTGAGTGTCCAGACATAAGGGCGAGTTAAATGAGTTAAATAAGTTGAATGAGTTAAGCGAGATTAAAGATAAAATTGCTAATGACAAACTGGGGTTATTCTAACATTTTAAAGATAAAAAATCAAACAAAAAATTCTTGACAAAAACCAGCGCTTGTCGTAAAATAAGCCTTAATGATAAACTGGATTAATTATAAACAATATGCTAGAAGAAATAAAAATTACCGAGGAAAATGCCGCCTCAGCTGCCAAGAGCTCGAGCAAAACCGAAGAACTCCGAGCAGGAATGACCGTTAAGGTCTACGAGAGAATAAACGATATTGACGCCAAGGGCAAGGAGAGAACCAGAATCCAAGTCTTTGAAGGAATAATTTTGTCAATCAGAAAACCGAAGACGGCCAGCGGCTCCATTTTGGTCAGAAAAATTTCCCACAATAATATCGGCGTGGAAAAAATTTTCCCTTTAAAGTCTCCATTGATAGACAAAATTGAAGTGACAAAAGAAATTAAGACCAGACGCGCCAAATTGTATTTCCTGCCTGATTATAAAAAAAGGCTGAAAACCAGAAAGATCAAATAGGTTGGCGTAAAATAATTTTTAAGTTATAATAAAAGTGATTCGGCAAGATCACTTTTATTCATTTGCGGATGTGGCGGAACTGGTATACGCGTATGCTTGAGGTGCATATGCCGCAAGGCTTGGGAGTTCGAGTCTCCCCATCCGCATTTTATCACTAATTCACTATGGGCATCTTCTTGGCTATCATCGCGCTGGTGGCTTGGGGACTGGGCGATTTTTTAATCCAAAAAAGCACCAGACGAACAAAACGCTGGCCGATCGGCTTATTGAATATTGTTTTAAACCGCAGCGGGGAAAAATTCAGCAAATGGATTGTGTTATTTTATATCACTTGCGCGGGCGCCATAGTTCTGACGCCTTTTATTTTTGCTAAAATTCAACTTTTATCTTGGCTGGATGTAGGGCTATTGACGCTTGTGAGCGTGGTAATTCTTATCGCGGCCTTGTTGGAATTCCAAGCATTAAAAATAGGCAAGCTGTCAGTGGTGGAGCCAGCTTTTGCTTTGGAAATTCCGGTGACTGCGCTGCT
>Ga0155976_134_pt1 | contig 27389 bp, 30 predicted proteins | sample RifCSPlowO2_02_FD_107630 | JGI IMG/M metagenome (GOLD analysis project Ga0155976, IMG submission 107630) | Candidatus Kuenenbacteria bacterium RIFCSPLOWO2_02_FULL_42_16 | reverse complement strand
GCGAGACTCAAATATTACCAAGTGATTATTTTTTAAAACGCAATTATATGTCCAAGAAAATTTTAATTATTGAAGACGAAACCGCTTTGGCCGATGCCATGAAAGTCGGTCTTTCTGATTGCGGTTACGCGGCCGAGACTGCTTATGACGGCGAAGAAGGCTTGGCTAAGGCCAAAAGTTTTTTGCCCGACCTGATTCTCCTTGATTTGATGTTGCCTAAAAAAGACGGCATGACCGTTTTGAAAGAGCTTCGTCAGGAATCTGCCACTGCTGAAATCCCAGTGATGATTTTATCCCAGCTGTCAGACACTGACAAAATCAGCGAAGGCGTCGCTTTAGGCGTAGTCGGCTATTTGGTCAAGGTTGACTTCAGTTTGGCAGAAGTGGTGGCAAAAGTAAAAAAAGTTCTGGGCGATTAGGAGATTGTCGCTAAAAGTTGATTTTTTTCTCGTTTAATGTTAAAAAGACGATTAAGGACTCGTCTTTTTTCGTTGCTTGAGGTATTATTTAAATAGCGGTTGACGCTGAATTATTCCCTATTAAAATCACGCGTGCCTTTATTGCTCGTCAAAATTTTTTCGGGCTGTGGTATAACGGTATTACGCACGCTTCGGGTGCGTGTAATCCGGGTCCAATTCCCGGCAGCCCGAATTTTGATGAGCAATGGCGACGCACAATGGTGGTTCAGTTCCGCCCGACTGGAGCAACTCATTTTCTTTTAGGCCGGTTGACTACCGACTTTTTTGTTTGTCAAAATAAATCCAGCACCTTCCCGCGGGGTTTTCTGGAATGTGCTGGATAAATGTTTCAGTCCTTTTGCCCGAATGTTTCAAATGGTGGAAATGAAACATTCACCCCTGATAGTTTTTTGACTTTTTGAGGCAGAAAAGGGATAATTAAGATATAATTTTCACAAAAAGCAATAATTTTATGTCAGAATTAGATAACCTAACAACTAAACAGCCGGTACCGCAAACAATGCCAAATGAGCCGATTCCGCCGAAAGAAACTCCAGCCGTGCTGCCCGCTGAACCGGCATCAGTGCCAGTCCCAGAAACATTACCATTAAAACCAGTGTCGGAAGTGACGCCAGTTTTGGAAACTCCAACAACAGGGGCTGCTCCCACCACCCCGGCCTTGTTCTCGCGGGACGAAGCCACCCCTCCTCAAGGAGGAGGGGAAAATTCTATTGCTCCCGCCACTCCGGCTACGCCATCATCACCCGAAGCGCCAGCGCCCGCAACATTGCTACCCGCCGCGCCAGTGTCGGAGATTCAGCCGTCAGCGTCGACGCCAGCAATGCCAAGCGAAACGCAAACTCCGTCATCAACAGAATTATCGCCAGCGGCGGAAACCAAACTAACGCAACCGGCGCCGACAAGCCAAACTTCAAAGCCAGCCGTGGAAAATCAAAACATCATCAGCCTGCTTTTGAACAAAGCCCGCCTTAAAATAAAAGAACGGAAAGAAGCGCGACTAAATAAAATTTTGTCAGCTCTGGCTGAAAAAGGTCGGCTGTCCAGCAAGGAAATTTGCCGATTGATTAAGAAGTCGCGCGTTACGGTTTTTCGCTCTATGAACCAGCTGGAGCAATTGGGCAAGGTGCGCCAGGTAGGCAAAAAAGGCAAATCTGTCTATTATGAACTCGTTAGATAGCTCCAATGTTTCATTTAATTCGTCGGAATGTTCCAAATGGTGGAAATGAAACATTCAGGCAACTCGCCTAAGCCCGAGACTCAAAAACGCAATGGACTTATTTGATTCAAAAGCACAACAACATATCAACGCGTCTGCTCCTTTAGCCGACCCCGGCCAAAGCTTGGCAGCCAAAAGATAAATTACAATGTTATGCGCGCGTAAGCGCCTAAAGCTTTTGACAGATTAATTTTCTCGTTATCTCAAAAGCTTTAGGCGGCGCGAGACTCAAAAACGCAATGGACTTATTTGATTCAAAAGCACAACAACATATCAACGCGTCTGCTCCTTTAGCCGACCCCGCCCAAAGCTTGGCAGCCAAAAGATAAATTACAATGTTATGCGCGCGTAAGCGCCTGGCGGCTTTTGACAGATTAATTTTCTCGTTATCTCAAAAGCTTTAGGCGGGGCGAGACTCAAAAACGCAATGGACTTATTTGATTCAAAAGCACAACAACATATCAACGCGTCTGCTCCTTTAGCCGACCGTATGCGTCCGAAATCCTTGGACGAATTTTTGGGTCAGGAAAGCATCGTCGGCCCGGACACTTTGCTTCGCCGCGCCATTGAAGCGGATGATTTGCCGTCCATGATTTTTTGGGGTCCGCCCGGTTCCGGCAAAACCACCCTGGCCACCGTGATCGCGCAGATCACTAATTCATATTTTGTGGGGATCTCCGGTGTTACTGCCGGCGTCAAAGAATTGCGCGCCACCGTTGACGAAGCCAAAGAAAGGCGCAAATACGGAAATCAGCGCACTATTCTTTTTGTGGATGAAATTCATCGCTGGAACAAAGCCCAGCAAGACGGGCTTTTGCCTTTTGTAGAGAAAGGAATTATTACCCTGATCGGCGCCACCACGGAAAATCCTTCATTTGAAGTTATTGCCCCGCTTTTATCTCGTGCCCGGGTTTATGTTTTAAAACCCTTGGCGCCAGTTAATTTAAAGGTAATTATCAAGCGCGCTCTCAAAAACAATGAGTTGGGCTTAGGCAAGTATCAAGCTAAAATAGACAATGAAGCGGAAGATTTTTTGATTAAAACATCAAACGGCGACGCGCGCGTGATTTTAAACGCTCTGGAAGTGGCGGTGAAAAATATCGGCGCTGATAAGACCGGACAGCGGATTGTCGGCAAAAAAATAATTGAAGAAGCGCTGCAGCATAAAGCCTTAATGTATGACAAAGCCGGTGACGAGCACTACAATATTATTTCCGCCCTGCATAAATCTATGCGCGGGAGCAACGGTCACGCCGCGGTTTATTGGTTGGCGCGCATGCTTGAAGCCGGAGAGGACCCGCTTTATGTGGCGCGCCGTTTAGTCCGTTTTGCCGCCGAAGACATTGGTTTGGCTGATAATTTCGCCGTGGTGCTGGCCAACGCTGTTTTTGAGGTTTGCCATAAAATCGGCATGCCGGAGTGCAATGTCCATCTGGCGCAGTTGGTGATTTATCTCTCAGAAGCGAAAAAAAGCATTCGGACCTATCAGGCTTACGGTTTGGCCAAGCAGGATGTGGCCGAACTCGGCCATTTGCCCGTGCCGCTGCATTTGAGAAACGCGCCGACCAAATTAATGAAAAATTTGGGTTATGGCGCGGACTACAAATATACGCCGCTGGAAGATTCTGCCGGCCAGGAATATTTTCCGGAAGAATTAAAAGGGAAAAAATATTATTAAAATTTAAATTTAATCCTATGCTCAAAAAATATTTGCTCGTCTTCGCTTTTTTCATTATTCTCGCCGGCGTGCTGTTTGTTCTCCGCGGCGATGAAGACACCTGGTTTTGTCAAAATAATCAGTGGGTCAAGCACGGCAATCCATCGGCGCCTATGCCTGATGCCGGCTGCGGCGCGCCGATGAATTCCAATCCTGATAATAATAGCAACGCTAGTTTGCCCAATCCAGCTTCCAAAAATTGTCTTAATCAAGGCGGGGAGTTGAAAATAGCAAAAGATGAAACCGGCGGGGAATACGGTCTGTGCGTTTTTAAAAACGGCGATGAGTGCGAAGAATGGCAGCTATTTCGCGCTGAATGCCAGCCCGGCATCAAGGTTAACGCCCCGCAAGCCAATGAAGCGATAAAAAGTCCGTTTATGGTTGCCGGCGAAGCCCGGGGCGCTTGGTTTTTTGAAGCCAGTTTTCCGGTTAAATTAGCTGATGAAAACGGTAATGTTTTAGCAACGGGCATTGCCACGGCCAAGAGCGATTGGATGACGGAAAATTTTATCCCATTCACGGCCAGACTGGATTTTCCGAGAAGCGTGACGGAAAAGGGTTATTTAATTTTTAATAAAGACAATCCCTCTGGTTTGCCGGAAAACGATTTGGAGTTAAAGATTCCGGTTTTACTGCCCAAAGGCGAAACGGAAAAGATAAAATTATTTTTCAATAATAATAATCTTGATCCGGAAATTTCCTGCGATCAGGTTTTTCCAGTTGAACGGGAAATTATTAAAACAGAGGCTGTTGCCCGCGCTGCTATGGAGGAATTATTAAAAGGTCCAAGCGCAGCTGAAAAATCCGCTGGTTATTACACCAATATCAACGCTGGAGTAACAATTCAAAAATTGACCATCGCTGACGGCACGGCCAAGGTTGATTTTGACAAAACCATGGAACAAGCGGTTGGCGGTTCATGCCGCGTGTCAGCGATCCGGGCGCAAATCACGGAAACCCTAAAGCAATTTTCAACCGTGGAAGAGGCGATTATCTCCGTTGACGGCCGCGTTGAAGATATTTTACAGCCATAATAAAAAAGAACCGCAATGGTTCCTTTTTATAACGAGCGAGTTCAGCTCTCTCGTTTCAGTCATTAACGCCAGGCGACGGACGAGCCAGGGCATATCTGACTACAGCCTAATCCTTATTTTTTAATTGTCAATAGTCAAAATTAAATATTGGCCCAATCTTCCAAATGCTGTACAATTATAGCGTATGAGTCTTCTAACCACTGGCAATACCGCCAAACTTTATTGTTTAAATTGGCTGGAAAAATACCTGACTGATCATCCTGCCCCAATCAGGATTTTAGATTTGGGTTGCGGTGAAGGTCTTAATTTTGTCAAATTGCTTCAAAAATACGCGGCGCGAGTCAGCTATACCGGCATAGAGCCTGATGAAAAAAATTGTCAATTAGCTCGTGAAAATCTGCGCGGTCTGCCGGCCACGGTGATCAAAAGTTATGGCTACAAGTTGTCAGACAAGTTGAGCGGTGAATACGATTTTGTTGTTTCTTTCAGCGTTTTGGAGCATGTTTTCAGGCGGCTGGCTTATCTCAAAACCGTCAAAGAGTATCTGGCGCCCGCCGGTTATTTCTTGATCAATTACGATGCCGGCCACTTTGTTGCCGGTCGCGAACGGCTCAAAAACATGGTCGGGCCGTTTTTGGCTCTTTTTGGCTTGGAAAAATATTATCAATCTTTCGTCAAGGAAGAAGATTTTTGCGAGTTTATTGACCTGGTTGGCTTGAAAATAATTGATCAGAAATTTTTTAACACCAAGCTCAAGGGCGTCGCCAAGATTATCTCGCCGGCCAACTCCGAAGAATTTACGGGTAAATGGTTCAACTATGAGCTTTGGCTGAATAGTTTGGATATTGAATATGTTGACGCGCTGGCGCCTATCTTTGAAACAAGAAATTTTATCATCAGGCACAAAAATAAATAACCACTATCACAAAATATTCAACGACAAAGAGCTCGCCGTTCGCGCGCTCTTTTTTGACTTTTTGTTTTCTCAATGAGAGAATAAAATCAGATGAACTTTAATAAGCTGGCACAAATTTTAGCCGTTGAACCAAAATACCGCCTAGCCCAGGCCAAGCAGGCGATTTTTAAGGATTTAATCCCAAGTTGGGTCCAAGCCACTGTTTTTCCTTTGGCCTTGAGGCAAAAACTGCAAAAAGATTTTCCCCTGTCTATCAGCGCCAAAGAATTTCACTCCCAAGACGGCCGGACAGTTAAAATTGTTTTGGAGCTTGACGACCGGCTAAAAGTGGAAACGGTTCTGATGTCTTATCCGGGTCGGCGCAATACCGTTTGCGTCTCCTCAACGGTCGGCTGTCCGCTTAAGTGTCTGTTTTGCGCCACGGGCGAGCTTGGCTTTAAAAGAAATTTAACGGCCGATGAAATTATCACCCAGGTCTTGTATTTTGCCCGCTATCTTAAAGATAAAAAGCAACGGGTGAATAGCTTGGTTTTTATGGGTATGGGCGAGCCGTTTTTGAATTATGATAATATCATCGCCGCTATTAGAACCCTAAATACCAAGGACAATTTACATATTGGCGCCCGCCATTTTTCCATTTCCACGGCCGGCATTCCGTCCGGCATTAAAAGATTAGCTGAAGAAAAAATGGAGATTAATCTGGCTGTTTCGCTTCACGCCCCGGACGACCAGACACGCGCGCGCCTGATGCCCGTCGCCAGGCAGTATCCGCTGGCGCAATTATTCGCAGCCGTTGATTATTATCTTAAAAAAACAAGCCGTAAAGTGATGTTTGAATATTTGTTGATCAAAGCCGTTAATGACAGCGATGAGCAGGCGCGCCAGCTTTCTTTGCTTATGAATAAGAAACTCTATTTGGTCAATCTGTTGACTTATAATTTGACCGGCGCGTTTGAGCCTTCTTCGCCGGAGCGCTTGACAAGATTCCAGTCAATTTTGAAAAAAAACGGCGTGGCCGTGACTGCCCGCTACAGTTTCGGCGCTGATATTTCAGCCGCCTGCGGCCAGCTGGCAGGCAGAATATGACCCAATCATAAAGGCGACATTCCGGAATGTCGCCTTTAACAAGCAGGTCGCCTTTAGCGGGCGGGCGTGAAAGCGGTTACTCACTCCAATAAATGTTGCCTATGTTCTTGCATCGCGACTCCCAAAAAAGATTTTATGGACAAGACTACGTTTATTTTGTTGTTACCAAAACTTCTGATAATTATCCTTATTTTCGGGAGCCAATATTCTGTGAATTATTAATTGAAGAATTAAAAATTTGTGAACAATTAAAGAGGTTTAAATTATACGCCTTTTCTGTTATTTGCGATCACTTAAATTTATTGGTTCAGCCGGGCGACGAGTATAATATTTCCAAGATATTGCAATCAATAAAAAAAGAAACTGCCAGGGATATAAATTACATCATAAATTACCATAAAGGCCATATTAATAAAGGCGACATGCCGGAATGTCGCCTGCAGGGAGAACAATATTCGCGCCATTATGATCAGACATTCATCGTGCCGAAATTATCAATTTTTTGCCACGAGTTTATCAAAAAATATCCCGGTCAGCCATTTCCTAAATTTCAATGGCAAAAATCATTTTATAGCCATGTTGTGGCGAACGACTCTGATTTTGAAAACCATTTTAATTACACTGTTCACAATCCGGAAAAGCACAACTTGCCAGCTGATTGGCAATACAGCTCGTTGCATTATCCGGAATTGGTTGAAGTATCCTTTTAAAGGCGGCATTCCGGAATGCCGCCTTTAGGGTGGTTACCCAAAATGTCGCCTTTGTTTTATGACTTTTTTATAATAAAATCATTCCCCGCATCTTCCACCGTAAATCCCAACTCAGAAATTGTTTTTCTCAATTCATCGGCTTTGGTCCAGTCTTTATTTGCCCGGGCTGCTTGTCGCTCCTCAGCCAGCTTTTTAATTTCAGCCGGAATTTTCACCGTTGTCGGTTTCACCTTATTTAAACTTAATCCCAGCACTTTGTCAAACTCCAAGAGCGTAGCCCGCTTAATTTTATCACTTAAATCAGCTTTGATCGCCTCCCAGGTTATCGCGAGCGCTTGTGGCATATTCAGGTCGTCATTGATGGCGGTTTTGAATTTATCAATTAACATCGGCTCCGGTTTGGCCTTAAACCATGATTGTTTGAGCTTGATAAATTCATCATATAAATTATTCAAAGCCACTGCGGCTGATTTTACCAATTCTTCACTCCATTCCATTGGTTTGCGGTAGTGGGTCTGAAAAGCCGCATAGCGATAAACTAATGGATTGATATTCTTGTCAATAAATTCGCTTGTCAAAGTCAAGAAATTATCCGCGCTCTTGGCCATTTTGTCGCCGCCGGCTAGATTCAAAAAAGCCCCATGCAACCAGTAATTAAAAAATTTCTGGCCAGTGGCGGCTTCGGATTGGGCAATCTCATTGGTGTGATGGATATTAATGTGGTCAATGCCGCCGCAATGAATATCATCCTCGCCGTTTAGATATTTCATGCTCATGGCTGAACACTCAATGTGCCAGCCGGGGAAGCCGACTCCCCACGGGCTTTTCCATTCCATCTGCCTTTTTTCGTTCCGGGGCGAGAATTTCCACAGGGCAAAATCGGTCGGGTTTTTCTTTTCGTCGTTTTTTTCCACCCGGGCGCCCTCAATTAAGTTCTCCAATGGTTGGTGACTTAATTTGTTATAATCCTTAAACCTTGAGGTATCAAAATAAATGCCGTCGGAGGTTTTATAAGTAAATTTTTTTTCTTCAAGTTTTTTGATCAGGTCAATTTGTTCTTGGATGTGGTCAGTGGCTTTGCACCAGATGTCCGGTTCAGCAATGTTCAATTTTTTCATGTCATCTCTGAACGCTTGCCAGTAAAAAGCGGTGACTTCCCATGCTGGTTGTTCTTTATTTTCTTTTAAAAAATCTGTCCCATGTTTGATGATCTCCCGTTTTAAGCAAGAAGACTTCCAGCATTTATTACACCGTGGGTGCATTGACCGAATATTTGCATCTCCTAGGGTATTCAGTAACTCTTTTTCGATTTGTATGCCAGATGGCGACCATTCCCCACAATTAGGACATCTAAAATAAATCGTATTCCTTACCCCTTTTTCCATTTTGTCTTCGCCCATGTCGCGGTCGCCGGTTAAATGGCCGACATCAGTCACATTCATCACATGTTTGACTTGGTAGCCGTTGAATTTCAAAACGCGTTTTAAAACATCCTCAAAAATATAGGTTCTCAAATTGCCGATGTGGGCATAGTTATAAACCGTCGGCCCGCAAGTATAAAGACCGACCTGATTGTCTTTAATCGGCTGAAAGCGATCCTTCTTCTTTGTGAGAGTATTAAATAGTTTGACCGTTTCCATATTCTTAAAATTACCTTAAAAAAAGTTTTTTGGCAAATAAAAATCGCCCAAGTCGGCGGGTATAATCGTCCTCCCCTCAAGTGAGGGGAGGGTAGGGAGGGGTGCTGTGATTTATTCACTAACATTTAAAATTCTAATTAACTCTTCAATTACACCCTCTAAGTTTTGCATCATGTCATTGTTCCAAACCCTAAATACTCTTATACCCAAATTGTTAAAATATCGGGTTCTTTCTAGGTCTTGCTCTATATTTTTATCTTCATTGTGCTGTCCACCATCAATTTCAATAATTAGTTTTTTCTTAGGACAATAAAAATCAACAATGTATGGTCCAATACTATGTTGGCGTCTGAATTTATAACCCAGCAGGCTATTTCTTATCTGGTACCATAAACGCCATTCTGGTTCGGTCATTTCGCTCCGCAATTTTTTTCTCAAGGGCGTTAAATTATTTAGATTGTGTATAACCCCCATAACTTATTTTTTTTATTTCACCACCACCCCCTACCCGTTTAAAAGATACTCAATCTTTTAAACTCAACTGAGGATGGGACAAAAAACGGACCACCGGCCTGATTGTTTAAAAATTATCACCCTGCGGGTGATCCGCCTACCACAAACTTGGATTATTCACCATGGAACTTGGCGGAAAAATTTGAAATTAAAAATTATTCTCACAGCCATTTTCTTTTCTTAAAATATCCGAACATGCAGACAACGGCGAAAGCCATAACGGCGAGCACATACCAAAAACCGTGCTCCTGCTCCACGAAAGGCATTGACTGAATCGTGTTCATGCCGAAAATGGCGGCCAGCAATGTTAGCGGGAAAACAATCACCGAAAATATCGTCAGGGTTTTCATGATCTCGTTGATTTTCAAACTGGTCATTGACGATTGCGTTTCATGCAGCGCGTTAATCGTATCCTTGTAATTCACCAAAGTATTCCAGATGTCTTTGGTGTGGCTGATCAGATTGTAAAATTCAGTTTTCAGTTCCCGCGAGGCATTCAATTCCCCCATAATTTCCACGAAGTTCTGCAAAATGCCGTAATGCGATTGCATGGTTTTTTGGAAATTGACGATGTTGCGCTTGATGGAAAGGATATTTTTTATTGTTTCCTCTTCAGCGCGCTTTAGAATGTCTTTTTCCACCCGGTCAATGTCCAGATTGATGTGATTCAAAATCGGGTAGCAGTAGTCGTAAAGCTTGTTTAATATTTTGAAAAATATTACCATCGGTTCGTCCTGCTCCAGATTGGCCCGGGTCAGGGTGTCTGTCTGGCACAGATTAAAGAAATCCACTAATGGTTTCAGCCGTCCGTCATGCACCGTCACCAGTTGTTTTTTGCTGACAAAAGTATCAATCTCCGAGGGCTCCACCGCGCCGGTCGCTCGGCCGTAGATCGGGAATTGCAGGACGATAAAAACATACTGTTTGCGGTCATTGATTTTTTGCCGCTGGAGCATGGGCGAACAGTCGGCCACATCCAACGGATCAAAAGTAAATGTTTGTCGCAGGTATTTCAGATCATCATGACTGGCGTTGATAATATCCAGCCAATGCGTTTTTTTAGTTTTAATCTCTTTTATTTTTGAGGACATAGGGTTAATTTGATTATAACACAAAAAATACCGTGGCGTATAGTTTTTATCGCCGGAATATGTTAAAATTAAAATATGCTGACCTCAAGGACAGTCCTTTGACTGGTCTTTGCGCAAAGGACTGTCCTTGTTCTGAAATTATCAAACATAAACTATGGCTCTGATCAATAAATTTTTTCACGATAAAACGGAAAAAAGCGCTTCAGTCGCTGATATTTTGGAGCCGACGCAAGCATCTATCAGCGATGGTTCAAAAAGTGAGCAGTCGCGCGAGATGATCGCCCCAAAAGAAGGCGAACTCGGCAAAGAAAAAACAACATCTTTATCGGAAGCAGAAACTGCCGTTGCTGAAAAAGATGCCGTCAGCTTGACTTCGCCGGTCAGTCTTGGCAGCGCCGCGCCCGCAGTCCAACCGTCAGTCAAATCAATCGCCAGGCAGAAAATTGAAAACATTCTTGAAGAAAATCTGGAGGATGTTTATTTTCATTTAGACGCCGCTCACCAGCGCCTGCTAAAAGAAGAAGGGGACAGGGCGGCCAGGCAAATTGAAACCATACTCTTGGCCGGCAAGTCCGTGGCCGTCAAAATTTTGGCCATTATCAAAAAATGGCTTCAGTTTATACCCGGCATCAATAAATTTTTCTTGGAACAGGAGGCTAAAATAAAAACAGATAAAATTATCCGTCTCAATGAAAATGTTTCCAAAAAATAATTTATGCTTGATTTTAATGTGCTCTTACCCTCATTGTTTCTAAATTTTCTGCTCGCGCCGATTATCCTGGCCGTAATTCTGACGCTAGGTTTTTCTGTCGTGCGCCGCGTTTTACGCCAGGGCGCTAATTTGCCGCCCGCTTTTTCCAAGATTATTTTACGGGTTGGTTTGCCCAAAGAGGTCAATCTGGAAGACGCCAAAAAAGAAATCACCAAAGAGCAGATGCTAGAAAAAATTTCCCAGGCCGAGGAAATGTTTGCCGGCATTGGCGGTTTGCGCGCCGAGAGCGGTTTTAACAGTTTTCTTTTTGGCCGCCAGGACCACCTTTCTTTTGAAATAGTGGCCTTGGACGGCAAAATAGATTTTTTTGTGGCCGTGCCGCAATATTTAGCGCGCTACCTTGGCCAGCAAATTCACGCTCAATATCCGCACGCCCAAATAGATCAGATGGAAGATTACAATATTTTTCGGCCCAATGGTTTTATCGCCGGCGCTTCGTTTGCACTCGGCCGTTCTTATATTTTTCCTTTAAAAACTTTTCGCAAAATGGACTCCGACCCTTTGGACGCAGTGACCAATTCTTTGAGCAAACTGGGCGACGGCGACGGTGCCGCCATTCAGATTATAGTCCGTTCAGCCAAAAGCTCTTGGCGTCAAGTTGGTCTTAAAGTAGTCAAAGAAATGCAAAAAGGCAAAACAATGAATCAGGCCGTTAAATCCGTTGGCGCCGTTTCCATGCTTGGTCGCGTGGGCAGTTCTTTTTTTAATGTTGCTAAAGACTTTGCCATTGCCGGCACCTCTGGCAAAACCAAAGAGCAAAAAGAAAGAGAACAGCAAAATAAAGGCTTGACTGTTCCGCACAAGCTCTCGGCCATGGAAGAAGAAACTGCCAAAGGCATTGAGGAAAAAGCCGCCAAAGCCGGCCTGGATGTTAACATCAGAATCATTGTCTCGGCTGGGGATCAAGCTTTGGCCGCTTCCTACTTAAGCGACATTGCCAATTCTTTCACGCAGTACAATATTTACGAATACGGCAATAAATTTTCCATTGCCCGCCCGCGCTCGCCAGACAAGCTTATCCGCGACTTTATTTACCGCCATTTTGACGCCAAAAAAAAGTTAGTCTTGAATACCGAAGAAATGGCCTCAATTTTTCATTTTCCTTTGGCCACTTGCGAAACGCCAAACATCAATTGGCTTCACAGCCGCAAATCGCCGCCGCCGGTGGAAATGCCTGACCGGGGCTTAATGCTTGGCAAAAATGTTTATCGCGGCGAAGAAAAACAAGTGCGCATCAAGGATGCCGACCGCCGGCGCCATGTTTACATTATTGGTATGACCGGTACTGGCAAGACCGTGCTTATGGAAAATATGATCAAGCAGGATATTGAGGCCGGCCGCGGCGTGTGCGTGATTGATCCGCACGGCGGTTTGGCTGAAAAAGCTTTGGCGTTTGTGCCGGCTAGTCGGGCCGAAGATGTTATTTATTTCAACCCGGCCGACACAGAACGGCCCATTGGTCTTAATATGCTGGAAGCGGACACGCCGGAAGAGATGGATTTTGTCACCCAGGAAATGGTGCAGATTTTTTATAAATTAGTGACTGACCCGGCGATGATCGGCCCGATGTTTGAGCATAATATGCGCAATGCCATGTTCACGCTTATGGCTGACAAAGAGCATCCCGGCACCTTGGCCGAAGTGCCGCGTATTTTTACCGACGAAGACTTTCAGCGCTATAAACTGCGCCTGGTCACTGACCCGATGGTCAGGGCTTTTTGGGAAAAAGAAATGGCCAAGACCTCGGACTTTCACAAATCAGAAATGCTCGGTTATCTAATTTCCAAGGTTGGCCGCTTTGTGGAAAACGAGATGATCAGAAACATTATCGGCCAGCCCAAGTCCGGTTTTGATTTTAAAGAGGTAATGAATAAAAGTAAAATTTTGATTATCAATTTGTCCAAGGGCCAAGTCGGCGAAGTCAACAGCAATCTTTTGGGGCTGATTGCCGTTTCAAAACTGCAGATGGCGGCATTCTCCAGAGCTAATTTGCCGGAAAACGAACGGCGCGATTTTTATCTCTATATTGACGAGTTCCAAAACTATGTCACTGATTCCATCGCCACTATTTTGGCCGAGGCCAGAAAATACAAATTGAATCTCATTATGGCGCACCAGTATATCGGGCAGTTGGTTAATGGCCAGGACACCAAGATTCGCGACGCGGTTTTTGGCAACGCCGGCACCATGATTGCTTTCCGGGTTGGCGTGGAAGACGCGGAAACAATGGCCAAACAATTCGCCCCGGTCTTTGGCGAATACGATGTGATGAATATTGAAAAATACAATGCTTACATCCGCTTGTTAATTGGCAACACCGCCGCCCGGGCTTTTAATATGGCTTGCTATCCGCCTGCCCCGGGCGACCCGGCTTTGGCTGAAAAGCTCAAAGAATTATCTCGTTTGCGATATGGCCGCGAACGCTCTCTGGTTACCGCCGAGATTTTGGAGAGTTCCCGTTTAGGCGAAGCCGCCAAAGAAGCTCGCCCACCTTTGTCCGAGAGTAGCCTATAAATAATAAGCAATTAGCAATTAACAAAAAACTATGGTTCAAATTATTTTATTAATTATCGGCGTCACGGCGATATTTGGGAAAAGAATTACTGTCTCGAAGAAAACTGAATTGCGGCAACCAAAACTCAGAAAATTCGGAATTATTACCATAATAATGTTAGCAGTCTCAATCATTTCTGATACCGTTTTACCAGAGGGGACTGACCTAGGGATACTTATTTACATCCTGTCCTTTGTTATCCCAATTATTGCCGCCGTTAAGTTTAGACAACCAAAATTAATGTAATTCTATGCCAGCTTTTTTGGAAGATATATTTGAGCGATACTCTATTATTTGGGAAACATTTAAACCTGCTGTTTATTTTTATTTAAATGCCAATTGGTTAATAAAAATAGTTTTTATAATTGTTATAATTTGTGCGGCAGTGTTAATTATTAAATTGATAAAGAAGGGAAAAATAATTCACACAGAACATTTAACTGAGTCTTTGAAATATGATAAAAAGGCAAAAAGCTTTGGAATTTACAGTGATAAAAACGACCATGTTGATGCGGAAGTATCTTTGATAGAAGAAATAATTAACTTTGTCGCAGAGGGCAGAGAAAAAAATAAAAGTTGCTTGAGAATAATTATTGAAGCTTTATTTATAATTTTTAAAAAAATACTCTGGGTAATTATACCAATCTGTGCATTATTTACCTATCTTTATTTAATTATTGAAATAGTTAATTTTGTTATGAAGGAAAGATAATTGTTTACTCCGGCAGAATCTTCACTTCATTGAAGTGTGATCAAGTTTGACTGCTTTAGTCACTAGGTATATAATCAAAGAGACAATCGAAATAATGATTTAAATATATGGAAAATAACAACAAACAAGAATTTGAAAATCTAGCTTCGATGATTAAACAAGGCTTTGACGCTGTTGACGCACGTTTTGAACAAGTTGACCAGCGCTTTAATCAAGTTGACCAGCGCTTTAATCAAGTTGACCAGCGCTTTAATCAAGTTGACCAGCGCTTTGAGGCTATAGATAAAAGGTTTCTTAAAATGGAATCAAGCCTGGATTTTTTAGAAGAAGGCCAAGAGGAGATTAAATCTAGATTAAACAATGTGGCTTATCGCCATGAGTTGCAGAATCTAGAAAAGAGAGTAGATGGCCTGGAAAAGAAGTTGAGTATCGAGGTAGCTTAAATAATACCAATTTGGGTGACTACTACTGTTTGGGTCAAAACAATTAATTGTTTCACAACGCAAAACCGCTCCGATGAATATCGGAGCGGTTTTTAGAATCTTTATTTATTTCACGTTCGCGAACTTAGTCGCTTTCAATTTGCCATTGAATTTCAGCATCTTTTTGGTGGTAAACTCCACTTTTCCATCCTTGACTGAATAAATAGTGTCATCACCGCCCTTTTTGGTGTTTAGCCCGGGATGAATCTTCGTGCCTCTTTGGCGAACTAAAATATCACCGGCCTTGACCGTTTCTCCGGCGGTCACTTTTACGCCCAGTCTTTTTGATACGGAATCTCGTCCCAACTTAGTTGAGCCGCCCGCTTTTCTATGCGCCATAGGTTATTGATTTATTGATATATTTACCCAGTATAGCAAATATTGCGTTGCTGTCAATGGGTTTGGTCAATGGTTAAAAAGGCATGTATTTTAAATCCCACTCTCCCATGGGCTGTTTTTTTTCTGCCAGCCGGCGGCTGATAGTCTCCCATGTTTTTATGTCCACCGTCTTGGTCGCCACCTGATTTTTCAGGGTGGTTAGAATTCTGACATCATTTAGGCTTTGATAAAAATTATTGTATAAAAAAAATACCGTCCAAAGAAGCAAAGCAGCGCTAATAATTATTGCCGCCAACCCCGCTCGGCTGGCGATATTTTCGCAAATTTTTCCGGTTTTTAATTTTATCTCCGCCATATTTTTTGATAAATCTTAATTATTTCCAGTAAGTCAAACCGTTCAGTTTGGCGAAAACCGTTGCTGCCGTTGCGGTCTCTTCCTCACTGGCATTTTGTTGCTCGGAGTTTCTAACATTGGCCCTTACGGCGGCAAGATTATTATTGCCCGAAGTCAGTCCGACGGTTTCAATGTTGATGTAATAATCTAATTTTTCCAAGTCATTGAGATAATTCATGATCTCCCTTAGGCTGCCGCTTAGCTGCAGTCCGATTGGTATCGCCCTGGCGTCGTTCGCTTCCTTCGCCTCGTTATTATTAAAATCTATACTTTGTTCTATGCCATTTTTGTCCGCTATTTTTTCCAAATCGGTGATAAAATCAAGTTCACTGCTAATCTTTAAATAAGCATTATCAAGCGTCGTTAGTTGATTCTCTATGGCCGCGAGGTCGTTTTTGTTCTGATTGACATCCTGCCCCTGGAGCAACAGCTCGTTCATTTGCGCCCGGGCTTTGGCCAACGCGCGTTTGCTGTCGTTGATTTTATTGGCCGCCGGCAGCAACCCAAGAAAAATCAAAGCCAGGGAAGCGGCCAAGAGAGCGGCGAGGATAGTTATGTTTTTTTTATTCATATTATTTATTGCGCCAATCTTAAAAAAGCTTCCAAAGTGAAAGCCACATCGTTTTGGTGCAGCAAATTTGAAACCGGCGCGTTCACTTTTTCCACCAATATTGAGTCTCCAAGTTTGTTTTCCAGGTTCAGATAGTCAGCCCGATCATTCGCCTGGCCGGCCAGCCGCAGCCGTCCGCTGTTTTTGTCCAATGCCAGGCTGTTCAGTTTTACGCCCTCCGGCACCAGCGCGATTACCGTTTTTAACACCGTTGACCATTTGACATAACCGTCTTGCACTTGAGTCAGCTGCCGCATTTTCCCGTTGATATTTTCTACCCTGATTTCTTCCGCCGAAGATTCTTTTTCGCCGATAATATTCAGGCGATGCGCCAAACATTTTTCCGCGGCGATCATGGCCGTGGTTGCGATAACAATCGCCAAGGCCAAAAAAATCGCGCCATTAATAAGCTCCAGCGCAATGGTTTTTTGTTTTATTTGTTTCTTGGTTTCGTTGCCAAGCAAATTTAGCCGCATCATTTTTACGCGTCAATAACTGCAAAATTTCTAAGCGCCAGCCCAATGGCCGTGGTGAAAGACAGCAAGTCGTCTCTCTTGGGCAAAGCGGATTCAATATTTGTCGCCGGATCCCCCCGGTAAACCCTCCTGCTTAACTTTTCTTCCAAGGTTTTGTCTAAATTCAGCATAGTGGCGCCGCCCCCGCCGAGAATAATGGCGAGCTGGTTGGTTTCTTGGCCGAAGTGCGTTTGGTAGAAATTATCGGCGTTGGCGATTTCTTTTATCAATTCATTAATATTCCCATTAATTATTTTCAAGGTTGCTCCCTTGCATTTTTTGGGATTAGTGCCGCAAATAACCTTGGCTTTCTCCGCCTCGGCCATTGTCAATTTGAGTTCCCGGGCTATTTTTTCTGTGATTTTTTGTCCGGAAATTTCCGATAAGTTGTCGGTAAATTGAATCACGCCATTGTCCATGAAAATCAAACTGGTCCTGGTGGCCCCGAGATCCACGATCATTTTTGGCCCGGACTGTTCCAAGGCGCGATCCTTTTCCGTTTTGGCGTTTTTTTTAAATAAACCGGACAATCCGCCTCTGTCGCGGTTCTTTTTGCCCCAAGGTAAGATACATCTGGCGATAGCTTGCGCCTCTATTTCCAAAGCCACCGCCTCAACTCCGGCCAGCTTGGCGACTTTTACATATTCATCCGCGATTGATTTTGGCACGGCTCCCACCAGAAATTTCTTTTTTTGAAGGTCATGCTCAACCGGCTGCCAATCGATCTGCATTTCTTCCGCGCCAATCGGCACATGGCGGGGCAGCTCTTGCCGGATCGCTTCTTCAACGGCCATTTCTTGGTCCGAAATTTCAAGCACTTTTATAAAAGTTTTTGTTTCCGGCAAAGACAGCGCGGCATATTTGGTGGAAAATTTTCTAGCGCCGTCATTGATTAGTTGTTTGACAATCTCCGCCACTTGTTCATTTTCCCGGATGATCCCTTCGCTAATGCAACCCAAAGGCACCGGCAAAGAGTTAATCGCCCGGATGTATTTTTTTCCGCCGTTCTGGCCGATTTGCACCGCTTTGATTGACAAATCGGAGATATCCAAGCCAAAAATTGTTTTGGGTGAATTTATAAAGCGCATCTATTTTGTTTTTTTGATTTCGCCCTTAGGGCGCCCGCCACTTCACTTACTGGAAATTCTCCTCTTGGACTATTTGGCGGGCTGGTTTTACGGTTTCTCCGTCGTTTCCTCCCACTTTAGAAGTTTTCTGTCGCCCGTGGTTGGGAAGCCCGGCGGAGGATTATAATTCAGATTGGGATCGTAAATCGTGCTGGTGTCGCGATAGCCCGAGATCACGGCCCCGCCAGATACCCAAGTCCAGGTCCAAATGCCATTGGAAATAATTGACCCATAAATCACAATACTGTCTCTGATGATATAATTTCTAGCGTCATAAGGCACTGGTTTCTTGCAGTTGTAGCAATAGAGTTTCCTGAAGATTCGTCCTTTTTGCGCCAAAAGCGCGGCATCCACTGCTAAATTATTCGGCGCGCCATACAGGGGAATCAAAATATCCGTTTGTGAAATCAGCCCGAGTGAATTGGCGCCGCTTTTTTCCAGATAAGTCAGGTTGCCGTTGATTCTTATTTTTATCTTGCTGCCGGCTTCCGGTATTTTGGCCGCGACCACGGTTGCTTTTCCTCTGACAATGCCGTTCACCCAAAGATTGTCTTCTACAAAAATTATACCACAGCTCGCCGGGATCGTATAATTTCCTATTAAGTTTTCGCGATCAATGTCATCGGTATCTCTAACCCAAGCTTCACCGTCATGGCCCCAAACCGGATTTTTCAGCTGCGTTACCCGATAGATGTCAAAGGTGCCGTCATTTTTAAAAACAAGATGATAGCCCTGCCCCAACTGCGGCCAATAACAATCTTCCGTGGCCGAACACATTGACGCTTGAGCCAGATCGCGCAGATCGCGCAACTCCATGGTGATGGCGTCAAAATTTATATTGTCAAAAGGAAATTGCCATAAACTCTGGTCGCCGCCTACGCCCCAAATGCCCGGGCAAGTGCAGCCGTCGCCGGCAACCCAGTGGCAGCCATAGCCCAGACTGTTGCAGTTTTGTTGAGTACAGCTATGTTCCAAGCCGCAGATGTAAGTTGATTTTTTGGAAGTGGTCAGGCTGTCGTTTTGGCCGTCCATCCGGATGCCGCCGTTGGAATGAACTGGACCGTGCAAGGTTTCATCCTCTCCAAACCAAACATTGGAATCGGTCAGAAAAGCAAAAGAAGCCAAAGACGGTTTGCCGTATTTCACCATAACTTTTCTTTTGACATTCGGATCGTCGTTCAGCCAGCCGGTTGATTCTATAATTATAGCGTTGGAACAAGTGTCTGCCGGCGCTGTGATATTCAAAGAGAATTGGCCGATGCTGTTGCCCAGGTTGTCTTTATAATCATGAACATAGGGTCCAGCCTGTCCTGTGCCGTCCTGGTAATCTTCCGGCGCGTGCGCCAAATGCCAGCGGTAATAATTCACGCCTGCTTCCGCCGTGGCGATGGCTTTTTGCCAGTTGATTTTTTTCAGCCCCAGTTTGTGCTGCGAAGAAATAACGCCGGCAATGCCAGTGGCCATCACGGCAAACAAAGTCGTGAAAACCAAAACCATGATCAGCATGCCGCCGCTTTGATTCTTAAGGATATTATTTTTGAGCATGGGAAAAAGTCAGGTGTCTCTTTAAATTATAGCATAAAAAACACGGAAAACACAGTCCGCCAATTTCCCAAATAAATTATTCCCGCGAGTGGAAGGCGCCTGCCTGCCGCCTGCCTACCCTGCCTACCGGCAGGCAGGCGGACAGGCAGGGCGAGGCAGGGATCGCCCTAAGGGCGAAAAACACTAAAACACTAAAACACAAAATACAATTAACAAGGAACAAGGGAAACAAGAGGGAGTTGCTCCATTGTTTCATTGCTTCATTGTTATGCGATCATAAAGCAATAAAGAAACCAAGGACGAGTAACGGGTAACGAGTAATGAGTAAAATTATTTATTAAAGAATTAACGAATTAGATTAGAGAAAAGGTGATGGGCAGTTTTTCCCCTCCTCTTTTGAGGAGGGGTCTCCCGATGGCCATCGGGAGGGGGTGGTGGGGAAGAACAAAACGCGACAAACAATTAACAACAAACAAAAATCAATTAACAAAGCGCAAGGAAACCAGAAAAAGGTAAAAAATAAAAAAGCCGCTGGAATTTAGTTTTTTGGCGGCCTGTTTTGGCGAGACCGACAGGATTTGAACCAACTATCTTTCCACTTTAAATGGGGCGGCTTACCGTTTAACCCGGTTCTATTTTGAGAACTAGATCCAGCATTCCCTGCGGGGTAATTTAAAAACTTGACAAATGTTGGGATTTTTGGTATTCTATTTTAAAATTCACTAAATCAATGAGTAAGAATAAATAAAGGAGATGAGACGAGATGAGCCAAAAATTTAAAAAAGGCATGACAGATAACGAAATTTTAAGGGCAAAATATGCAACGAGATTGTTAGGCATATGCCCTGGTTGCAAGGGGCATGTTTACGAATGCGACCGGTATGTAAGGAGGGGTATTCGATACTGGCATTTTGACTGTCTTGCCAAAAAAAAATGATTCCTATACCTGAACAAAAAGACAAAATTTGTTATTTGTTCAGGTCTTTTTTTATTTTTATTTTCTCTGACCCCATTTCCATCCCAAAATAAAAAGCCGCTGGGATTTTCCTTTAGTGGAATTTTCCATGCGGCTTATTTTGTAGGCCTAGGAGGATTTGAACCTCCGACCTCTCGCCTGTGGAGCGAGCGCTCTAACCAGCTGGGCTATAGGCCCTGTTTTCCCCCGTAATTAACGACATTACTTGCCCACCCTGCCTTTTTGTTTAGCGGCGATATCTTTCTCCTCCTCGATTCCACCCTCAAATACATAGGTTCGGTTGGAGAACCCGGATGGGTTTTCCGCAGGTGGTGGGTTGGGGGTTTCGTATTTCCCGTTGTCCCCATCCTCTTTGCGGTTCAGGTGCTTAGTAGCCATCATAACTCACCTCTCTGTTTTTTTGTTTGTTATTTTTTTTATTCTGGAAAACTTTTTGTTTTCGCCTCTGCTGAATTTTGATCAGCCAAGGTGAGAACAAAAAAATCGGACTGCGCGGGTCCGATTTTAGATTATGCAAATCCTTAACCTAAAATCAGGCCAGTCCGACGAGCAAAATAACTGCCAAATACCTGATAATTAAAGTTCGTCAATGTGGATAATTAACTTTTCCTGCGCTTCCTGTGTTTTTGCCTGCCCGCCATAGCCTGCCTGCCCGCAATGCTTCGCATAGCGAGGCGGGCGGGCGGCATCAGGCGCTGGTAGGCGGGTGTTTTTTGTGTTTTTGTGTTCCCAGACTTATCCACAGCTTTCTTATCGCTACTTTTGACAGTTATTTGCCTATAGTCTATACTGAACGACAGTCTTATGAATACAAAATTATCCAACAGAATTATGTGGATTTTGTCCTTTACCAAGGTGGCCTATTTTAAATTGGCCAATGCCCGGGGATAATTTTGTCAGCATACCATCAACATGTTTCAAAAATCCCCGGCCAAGTCGGGGATTTTAAATTAAAATAAAAAGAGTTAAAACAAAAATAGTTCCTAAAATTATATTTTACCTTTTAAGCTGGACATTTTTTGCGGTAAAAGCAAGTAAAAGAAAATGTTTAGTTTAGAGGGGGGAATAAAAAAATAGAAGAAAGGAGGTGATCGTATTATGGGCTATAGCAGCTATGACGGTCCTGGAGACGATTAAGTCTCCCGTTCCGTTCCGTTTCTGCATTACTCAGGATTAGTTCGATCCTGGGTAATTTTTTTTAAAAAATTCGTTTAAAATTTTAAAAATGCTATAATAAAAATGTTGTCCCCAATGTTGGTTCAACCCTCCCCGCCTTGGGTTGGTTCAACCCTCTGGGTTGAACCGTGGATTTCGGGAGTGATAAACAGTCTTCATTTATTCACCAGCCATTTCACTGCACTCTTATGCCTTCAATCAGAATTATAAAAGAGCAAAAAATAAACTATATCCATTACAATCCGTTCGCAAAGAATATGTTCATAATCCTGAAGATTGGCGCTGGTCATCAGCGAGTAAAACTCCGACTAAAATCATGATAACAAATATTTAGTAAATGAGCTTTATGAAAACTCCTCGCCTGCTCAAAAAAATAGAACGAGCCGGGCTGCTCGGCCGCGGGTGCGGCACCTTTCCAGTTTATAAAAAATGGCAGGCGGTTTTAAACGCGCCAGGCAAGATTAAATATGTCGTTGGCAACTGTTCCGAATCAGAGCCGGGCATTTTTAAAGATGAATTTATTTTAGACCGTTATCCCGAGCGCGTGATTGACGGTGTTTTACTTGCCATGAAAACCATTGGCGCCAGGCAGGGTTTTATTTATCTCAATCCCGCCTATTACCACAAGTTTAGAAAAAAATTACAGCTTTTCATCGGTGATGAGCAGATTGAGCTTTTTGCTAAACCAACGGCCGACTATGTTGGCGGCGAAGAATCAACTATGTTGAACCTGATGGAAGGGCGGCGCGAAGAAGCGCGCTTGCGGCCGCCCTATCTGACTAGCGTTGGTTTTGAAGGCTGTCCCACGCTGGTCAATAATTGCGAAACATTCTATGCCGTCTCTTTGATCAATGAGGACAAATACGACGGCCAGAGATTTTTTTGTCTGACCGGCGACGGTTTCCCCAGAAGTATTTATCTTTTTCCCGAAACAATCACGGTTAAAGAGGCTCTTTTGAAAAGCGGTCATTATCCCAGATTCCCGTTTTTTATTCAGCTTGGCGGGCAGGCCTCGGGTTCGTGTTTGCGCGAGAATCAGCTGGCCATTCCCATTCAACATTACGCCGGCCTGATTATCCACCGCTTGGACAAAGATGAGCGGGAACTTTTTGACTATTGGCTGGGATTTTTCGCTCGCGAAGCCTGCGGCAAATGCGTGCCTTGCCGCGAAGGCACTTACCGTCTGCGGGAAATGTATAAAAACAATCAGCTCGGCAGCGAACTTTTTTGGGATATTATCCATACCATGCAAAACACCGCCATTTGTTCGCTTGGCAAAATGGCCACCACCGCGGTAGTTAGTTATTTGGAGAATATCAAAAGACGGCAATAATTATACAATTAGTGGATTAACGGATTAACGAATTAAAGAATTTATGAAGATTAATAAATTTGAAGATTTGCCTGTTTGGCGCATTGCTTTAAGTATAACCAAAGATATCTACGATTTAACATCCCAATCACGGTTTAGCAAAGATTTTTCGTTAAGAGATCAAATTAGGCGAGCTATAATTTCTGTTAGTTCCAATATTGTTGAAGGTTTTGAGAAAAACAACAGTAATGAATTTATCAGATTTTTGAAAATTTTCAAAGGCTCAACAGGCGAGGTGCGCAACCAGCTTTATATAGCCCTGACGGTTGGTTATATTACGCCAGGGCAGTTCACTAAAACCAACGGAGAACTAGATAATCTGGCCAGTTAAATTGGAGGTTTGATTATTTATTTGGAAAAATGTCGCTCCGAGGGTAAATTCAAAAAAAAGTAGTAATCCGTTAATTCGTAATCCGTTAATTCGTTAATTTACAAAATAGTAAAACATCCCATGTTGCTAGATAATTTTATTACCATTAATCAAAAAAAATATTCCTTTACCGCCGGCGAGACCATTTTGGCTGTTTGTTTGAGGAATGAAATTTTTATCCCCGCGCTTTGCAAACACCCGGACCTGGAGGCGCAGGGCAAATGCCGCGTGTGTTTGGTTGAAGTCGCGGGCCGGGGACTGGCGACCGCTTGTTCCACTCCGGCTGAAAACGATTTAAATATCAAAACCAACACCGTTGAAGTCAAGCGCGCCAGACGGACCAATCTAGAAATGATTTACGCCGAGCACATTGAAAAGTGCGACGCCTGCATTCAGGAACACAATTGCGCCTTGAAAAAATTTGCCGAGAGTTACGGTCTGAAGCTGACTCGTTTCCAAGACCGGAAAGGCAAAAGTCCGCTCTGGCATTTTGGCGCCTTGTCGCCGCAAAGACTTGTCCAAGAACAAAAAGAGGTCGCGCGTCATTTTAAAGACCAAAAAGAAATAAAATTTCGTCAAGCGCAGCTTGAGCTTCATGGCCAGGGTTTTGTGGAATTTGACAGCGCTAAATGCATAGATTGCGGCATCTGCACGGAAGTTTGTTCTAATCGCCAGACTGTTGATTTCTGTGAAACCGCGGGCAAGGGCTTTACCACTCAAACCAAGCCGGTTGACGACGAAACCAAAGATTGCGTCTATTGCGGCCAGTGCATTGTCCACTGTCCGGTCGGCGCCATCCAAGGCGTGCCTCACTGGAGCGCGGTGGAAGAATTATTAAAAAATAAAAAGAAGCTTGGCAAAATAATGATCGGCCAAATCGCCCCTTCAATCAGAACCAGCATCGGCGAAGAATTCAATCTGCCTTACGGCGAGGTCATGACCGGTCAGCTGGCTGGCAGTCTGAAAAAGCTCGGTTTTGACGCGGCTTTTGATGTGACGGTGGGCGCTGATTTTACGACCTATGAAGAAGCGCGGGAATTAGTTGAATGGTTGGAAAAAGGCAAGGATCGCCCCATGATCACTTCATGCTGTCCGGGCTGGGTCAGATTTGCCGAGTTTTATTTGCCGGATTTTGTGTCTCATCTGACCACGACCCGTTCTCCGGAAATTATTTCCGGCATGATGGCCAAGACTTATTGGGCCAAGCTGAAAAAAGTTAGACCGGAAGATGTCATCGTCGTTTCCATTATGCCCTGCACCGCCAAAAAACAAGAGATCAGCCTGGCTCGCCAGCGTCTGCCAAACGGTTTGCCGGCCGTTGATTTTGTGCTGACCACTCGCGAGTACGGTTATTTATTAAAAAAACACCAGATTGATCTGGCCAAAATAAAACCTAAGCCGATGGATGATCCCCTGGGTGTTTCTTCCGGCGCCGGTGTCATCTATGGCGCTTCCGGTGGCGTGATGGAGTCGGCCTTGCGCACCGCCGAATATTTTTTGCAGGTTAAAAAAGAAACTGGCAGCTGGCAAAAAGTTATCCGCGGAGAAAAGCATTACTGCCGCGGCGGTTTTGCCAAATCGTCGCTTTGCCGCACTCGTTTGGAATTCAAAGAAGTGCGCGGGGACGAAGCCGTGAAAACCGCCATAGTCAAATTGGCCGGCGTTAAATTGAAGGTTGCCGTTGTTCACGGGCTTGGCAATGCCAGAAAATTGTTGACAGCCATCAAAGCCAAAAAAGTAAAATACGATTATGTGGAAGTGATGGCTTGCCCGGGCGGCTGTATCGGCGGCGGCGGTCAGCCCGTGCCAACCAACGCGGAGATTAGAAAAAAACGCGCCGCGTCGCTTTATGCCGTGGATAAAAATCTGCCCATCCGCGCCGCCCATTTGAATGAGACCGTGCTTAAAATTTATCGTGAATACCTAAAAGGCGACCCAAAGTTGATTGAAGCATTACTTCATTGCCGCTATAAAATCGGCGAGCGAAGAGGCTATATTTAGCCCTTACCCGTTTACCAGCGTTGGTTCAGCCGTCCTTCGGTTGAACCAGAGAATTATTAACTGGCAGGGAGATTGTTTATTGAAAAATTTCGCTGGTTCAATTTTGTCTCTCTACGGCCTGCCTGCGGCCTGCCTGCCCCGCTTCGCATTCTAGGCGGGGGAGGGTTGAACCAACGAAGCGCGTTGCGCTTCAAAGTTGAATGTACCTATTAACGGTTTGCTCCCTCTTTAATTATGTGCTATATTTCCCTTATCAGACGCTAAAGTGAATTTTATGCTCTGCTCTGAAATTGCCAGTTTACGCAGGGGAATTTGAGTCCCTTTATATTAAATGAAGAAGAGGGTGATTTTGGAGCAAAATAAACAATAAGATATATTCAAATGACCAAGAAACAAATCAAGGCAAAATATAAAAAAGAAACTGAAAAACTGGTTAATATCCTAAAAGAGTATCAGCCGGAAAAGATTATTCTTTTCGGTTCCGTGGCCCAAGACAGAGCGCGTCCTGACAGTGATCTTGATTTGTGTATTATCAAAAAATTCAGAGGATCTAAACTTGATCAACATCAAAAAATAACCGATTTATTATGGGAACACGACTACTCCTACAAAATAGAACCAGATGTATGCATCTATGCACCAGAAGTTTTTAATAGAGAATTGAAGGAGTTCCACCCTTTTATAGAAGAGATAAATAATACTGGACGTATTCTATATGACAAAGATAGAGCAAAAGCAAAGGGATAAAAAAGCGAAATTAATCGCTTCAACCTGGCTGGCGTCAGCCGATGATGATCTTAGCTGGGCTAAGGACACTTTGGCTGATGGATATTATGACAGAGCCTGCTTTGTTTCTCAACAGGTGGCTGAAAAAGCGCTCAAGGCGTATCTGCTTTCAAAACGCCAAAAATTAATCAAAACACATAATCTAAAATTACTTCTGGATGAATATAAAAGGTTTAATAAGAAATTCAGCGACATATCCGGTGCTTGTAAAATTTTATCGAAATATTACATCGAAGCTAGATATCCGGATGATTTTTGTTTTAATGACTTCAATATAAAAGAAAAAGCGATTGAAGCCATCAACCTCGCCCGCCAGGTTCTTAATTCAGTCAAATCAAAAATTTTTACGAAGTAAAAATTTAGGACAAAAAATTTCACCCAAGAAATCAATAAGATCGCCAGAGTTTAAGGAAGCAAGGGTGATTTTAGAGCAAACCATAAAAGTTCAAGCACAATTCAAAAACAGCATATTTAATGGCTGTTTTTTTGGTTAAACACAGTCAAAAATTTCCCTTGCCTTGCCTGCGATTTTCTGCTATATTAACTAAATAATTGAGCAAGAGTATGGAAAAGAAGGATGAAGTCTTAAATTTTTTAAGGCAAAACAAACAATATTTTAGAGATAATTATCGTGTGACCAAGCTGGGTTTATTTGGCTCTTTTGCGCGTGGCACAAACACAGAAGATAGTGATATTGACTTAATAATAGAGTTGGAGGAAGATACCAAAGATATTTACGATTTAAAAAATAACCTGAGACAATTTGTTCGCGAAAATCTAGGTAGAAATGTTGATTTGACCAGGGAGAAATATCTAAAGCCCTACGCCAAAGAAAAAATATTAAAAGAAGTGATCTATGTCTGATAAAGATTTATTGAATAAGTTCAGATACATATTGAACTTCTATAGCCGTATAACTTTTGTATACAATTTGGTTTATAATTTTTTGATAGTATTTTTGTTTCAGAGTAATTTGGAAATAGAAACCTTATCAAAAAATTAATCAACATTTTATGACTAAAACAGTTAAAATATTAATTATTGCTGTCATTATTATTATAATAACTAGTTTAGCCGTGGCTTTCTGGCCCAAAGAACTGGCCAACAACGGCCAGCCAGTAACTAACCAGCCAGCCGTGAACCAGCCAATTACCAACAATCCCGAACCGACAGCGACCACCACTGAACCGGAGATCATTACTTCGGACATTGACACAAGCGATTGGCAGACTTATCGGAATGAGGAGTATGGGTTT
>Ga0155976_143_pt1 | contig 28117 bp, 30 predicted proteins | sample RifCSPlowO2_02_FD_107630 | JGI IMG/M metagenome (GOLD analysis project Ga0155976, IMG submission 107630) | Candidatus Kuenenbacteria bacterium RIFCSPLOWO2_02_FULL_42_16 | reverse complement strand
TTTTTGTGGGCGCGTCACCAAGCAAATCACCCATGGAAATATATACGATCATCAAATCCATCACGGCTAGAAAGATCTTTGCCCGTTTCCCTTGATTAAAAACCTATGAACTGTGGGGCGGCGAACTTTGGAGCGATGGTAAGTATGTTGGCACGGTCGGGGAGGAGACCACCGCAGCAGTAATCCGTAAATATATTCAAAACCAGAGTCTAGACCGAAAGAGCTGTGATGACCGACTAAGGCAGCTTAAACTCTTTAAACTTTAACACCCGTCTACGTTTGGACAGATACCCTGTCCGCTTGCGGCGGGGTAATTCATTTGGAATTTTGTCATTTGGATTTTATTAGAAATTAGGAATTAGAAATTATTAAGTATGTCCATCTCCGTCTGTATTGTCACTTATAATTCCATGAAATATCTGCCGTATTTTTTGGACAGTGTTTTACATCAAACCTACTGGCAAGCAACCGGGGAAGCGCCGGATATTTTTGTGGTTGATAATAGTTCAAGCGACAAAACCGTCAGCTATATCCGCGATAATTTTCCGACCGTCCATCTTTTGCGCAATGTCAACAACATTGGTCTGTCCCGCGCCTGGAATCAGGCGATCAAAATAACTCGCGGCGAATATATTCTGATTATGAACCCCGATTTGATTTTGGACGAAAAATTTTTATCCACTCTTGTTCAGGATATGGACAATAATTCCCAGCTGGCTTTGGCTGGCGGCAAACTCTACCAGATGGATTTTGAAAGAGAAGATGATTTTTTGGTTCGACCGGTCAAAACGAGCATCCTTGACTCCTGCGGTTTTCTGGCTTTTAAAAATCGTCGTTTCACGGATAGGGGAGCCGGGGAGTTGGATGTCGGACGGTTTAATAAGAAAGAAGAAATTTTTGGGCTGACTGGCGCTTGTTTTCTCGCGCGCCGGAGCGCCCTGGAGCAGGTCAAGTTCGGCAAGGAATATTTTGATGAAATTTTTTTTATGTACCAGGAAGACATTGATCTCTGCTGGCGCTTGCGGCTCGCCGGCTGGCAGGCTATCTATGACCCCAAGGCCATTGGTTGGCACCATCGCCGCGCTCATTCCGGGCAAAAGAATAGTCTGGCCACCGTTCTTTACCGCCGCAGCAAGGAAAATTTAGTGAATTATCATTCTTACAAAAACCATCTGATGCTGCTTTATAAAAACGAGCTAAAAGCCAATCTGTGGCGCGATTTCCCTCGCATCTTTTGGTATGAGTTGAAAAAAATAGCCTATGTGCTAATATTTGAAACTGGCAACTTTTTCCGCGCGTGGGGCGAAATTTTTAAAAACAGGCGTATTTTAAAGAAAAAGAGGGGATTGAATATGCGGTTGAAGAGAGTTAGGGCGGAGGAGATCAGGAAGTGGTTTAGGTAAGCAAGATAAGCAAGTTAAGTAATAAGCTAATCCAATATGGCTGTTAAAAAATTTAATGAAATATTAGCTTGGAGCAAGGCGCATCAATTAGTTTTAGTTATCTACAAGGCCATTAAATATTTACCAGATTTGGAAAAATATAACTTAGTTAGTCAGATGACGCGGGCCGCTGTATCAATCCCTTCCAATATTGCTGAAGGATATACGCGTTCCGGGTCGTTAGATAGCTTAAAATTTTATAATATAGCCCGCGGATCTTTGGAGGAATTAAAATATCAAACTTTGCTCTGTCGAGATCTTGGTTATTTTGATAAAACTCAGTATTCATATTTGTTAAATTTAGAAGAAGAGGTTGGCAGAATTCTAGCTGGTTGGATTAATTCTCAAATTAAAAACAAAAATCACCGATAAACTACTTATCTTGCTTACTGCCTACCTCGCTTATCTTGCTTTATTATGAAATTATCTATCGTTGTTCTCAATTACAAAACCAAGAATTTACTCAAGTACTTCCTCAAAGGAGTGTTTGAATTTAAATTTCCCTGGCAGTGGGAAATCGTGGTTGTTGACAATAATTCCGGCGATGGCACTGGCAAAATGATTCGGCAGGAGTTTCCGGTTGTCAAGTTCGTCCAAAGTCCAAAAAATCTCGGTATGGGCGGCGGCAACAATTTTGGTATTGTCAATTCTTCCGGCGAATATATGCTGATCGCCAATCCTGATATTACGGTTAGCCAAACGGCTATTGAAAAAATGATTGATTTTATGGAACATCGCGAAGATGTCGGCATTGTCGGTCCGCGCATTAAAAACCCGGATGGCACGCGCCAGGAAACCTGCTATCGTTGGCCCGGCTGGTTTACTTTTCTTTACCGCCGCACTTTCCTTGGCCAAACCGACAGTGGTAAAAAACATCTGCATCATTTTCTCTACCGTGATATTGATCTCGGTGGTCCGCTATCCGTGGACTGGGTGCTTGGCGGTTGTTTTTTGGTGCGCCGTTTTGCCTTTAACGCAGTTGGTCTTTTTGACCCTCGGTTTTTTCTCTTTTTGGAAGATACAGATCTCTGCCGTCGGATGTGGCAAAAAAATTTTTCTGTTTGGTATTATCCGCCCGCCGAGGTCATTCATCTGCCGCATCGCTTGTCAGCCGGCAGCCGCAGCCCAAAAGACTTATTTTCCAAATTGACCTGGATTCACCTCGCCTCCTGGCTCAAATATTTTTGGAAATGGCGGCAGGGAACGAATAATGAATTATAAATAATGAATAATGGTCGCTAGCGCTAGCATTGGCTCCAAGTTGCGCTTGGAGCCAAGTTGATTTAGCTCGCCAAACATCGCTCCGGCGTTCTCGTCCCGGCGCGAGCCAAGCAGTTGGCTCGCTTCCGCTCCTTTGAATCAAAAAACCATCCCGCGTCTGCGGGATGATTTTTTAAGCGGAGCGGACGGGACTCGGACCCGTGACCTCTGCCGTGACAGGGCAGCGTTCTAACCAGCTGAACTACCGCTCCAAACATTGTTTATATTCTAACATAAAAAATTTATTTGGCAAGAGGAACGCTTCTGTGATATAATAAAAATATAGAGAATTAAATCATTTTTATGAAAAATAATCATCAATCGCTAGGTCGCCAAAATATTGATGAGCTGATAGCCTATTGGCTGGCCACTGCCGCGCATGATTATCAGGTGATGCTCAAATTATTTACTGCCAAAGAATATTCTCACTGTCTATTTTTGGGCCACATAGTGCTGGAAAAAATGCTAAAAGCCGCCGTGGTAAAAGAAACAGAAAAACAAGCGCCTTACAGCCACGACCTCGTGTTTTTAGCGGGGTTGTTAAAACAGACCAAACTTGGTCAAAGCAAACTAAATTTATTAGATGATGTTAATCATTTTAACATGCGCGCTCGCTATCCTGATTTTAAGCTCAAATTTTATAAACTTTGTACCCGTGCTTATACGGAAAGATATTTAAAACAGATTAAAAAGCTATATAGCCAACTATGTCAAGAGGTCAAGCAAAAAAAATAGCCGCATCGTATGCCAAACATCTAAAGAAAAATGGTTTTCCCTTTACGCATATTTTTTTGTATGGTTCGCAGGCCAAAGGCACGGCTAAAAAATGGAGCGATATAGATATTTGCGTCGTTTCCGCAAGCTTTGATCGTCCAGAGTGGGATAAAGAAGAAAAAAAACTTTGGTATTTACGCCGAGCCATTGATGCGCGCATAGAGCCGCTGGGCATGTCTTTGGAGGAATTTCAAGCCGTTTCTCCGCTGTCTTACGAAATAAAAAAGAGCGGCATTAAAATCGCATGACAGCGTGATGACGGTTGATCGGCTTTGATAGCTTAATTCGCCTAATTTACTTATTGCTTATGAAAAAATTTTTTTCCGCTCTTGTTCTCTTTTTTCTCCTTTTTTCCTATGCCTTCATCTTCACCGCACCAGTTGTTTTGGCGAAATGTAATTGCACATGCACCCCACCCGTTGCTACTATCACTAATCCGCAAGATAGCGAGGCAACTTGTTCAATCGCCTGTAAGGCTGTGAACTCAACAGCTGTAGCGACCTGTATTCAAATTGTTGAAAACAATGCCGGTGCCGGTTCTGGCCAAGTTGTACTGACCGACCCGCTCAATTTAGGTGGAGACTTGAATAAGTTTTGGGGCCGGTTGATTGGCGCGCTTTTGGCCTTTGTCGGCGTGGCTTCGCTCATCACTTTTGTCTATGCCGGTTTTATGTTTCTGACTTCCACCGGTAATCAGGAACAGGTGAAAAAAGCCAAAGACACCATGATTTACGCGGTCATTGGCGCCGCCGTGTCTATGGGCTCTTACGCTATTCTAAGTTATATTTTTAATATTCTGCAAAGTTCTACCGGGCAGTGATAGAAATGCCAAAGGCTGATCAGCTGGCTGGTTCAATTCCTTCCGTTGGTTCGACTCCCTCCTCGTTGATTCGGTTTTGCAAACCCTCGTTGGTTCAGTTTTGTCTCCCTGCGAGAGATCGCCCATAGGGGGACAAACTGAACCATAATCGGTTGGTTCAATTCTTTGGACCGCCGTTGGTTCAATTCTCCGGATTGAACCAAGAGTTTATCTAGCCGCAAACAGTTTTTATCTTTATGCCGTCAGTTAGAATACTAAAAGATTTCAAAGATCAGCTCTATTTTATCACTTTTACCGTAAAAAATTGGTATAATATATTTGATCGGCACGGCAGGTTTCAAATCCTTGAAGACAGTTTTGTCCACTGTCAGAAAAACAAGGGCTTGAAGATATCTGCTTTCGTGTTTATGAATAACCACTTGCGTTTTATCGGCTCGGCTTTAGGTTCAGGACAGTGCCCTGAACCAACGAGAGATTGACTGTTTGATAAGTTAGATTTATACTAAACAATAGCAACTAATCGCCAATTTATGAACGGAGAACAACAATCTATTACCAAAGAAATTTTAACTGACATTCTTAAAAAAGAGGTTATTTTGCCCATTGGCGAAAAATTGGATACAATGGCTGGCCAAATTGGCGCTTTGCAGTCAAAAGTTGGCGGTTTAGAAACCAAGGTGGATGGTCTAGATGTCAAAGTTGGCGGTTTAGAAACCAAGGTGGATGGTCTAGATGTCAAAGTTGGCGGTTTAGAAACCAAGGTGGATGGTCTAGACATCAAGGTCGGCGGCTTGGGAAACAAAGTGGATGATTTGTATGGTAAAGTTAGTGATTTGCAGAACCATGAGTTAAAACAGGATATTCGCATGGATAAGATGGAAAGTAATTTGAAGCAAGAAATAACCAAATTCAAAGATGAGATTTTGACCAGCAACGACCAGCTTTCCAAAAAGATGGATAAAATTTTGGCCGAGACCGCCAGCCATACGGCCGCCTATAAAAGACATGATATTCAACTGGATGACCATGACAAACGATTAAAGGTTTTAGAATTTAAACCCGCTCAAAGTATTTAATCTCAAGTTCCTTCCCTGCCAGCCTACTCTGTTTTTCCCAAAATCAAAAACGCCAATCAAATTTCTTGACTGGCGTTTTTTGGTTGTAGCAATTTCTGCTACGCATCACCTCCTTTGCAATTTTGTTTTATAAAAGAACAAATTCGTTTTTTTTGCCCGATTGTTTTTCTATCTTCACTCCCGCCGGGCACGAGAAGTGAAGTTGGCTGGCCGGCCCATTGCCACAGACCAAAGCGGCAGTGGTTTCGTGCGGGAACACGAAGTAGAATCCGCGTTCCCCGCCGCTCCATGCCAAACCGATCCGCACTTCTTTCCGGTTTGGATTCCGGAAGAAGATGCTGTCGCCGATCGCTGTGGCTAAATCAACCACCACAAACGGTTGATACTGGGCCAGCGAGTCCTGGATGGCTCGTTGCCGCGCGGCCTGTTGTGCGGCAAGAGCGGACTGCTTCTTTACCCAGCCCTTTTTCGTATTTTTTTTGATCAGCGGTTCCCATGCATAACCTGCCAGTTTCGGGCCGCTCGGGGTAACATGAAAGGTCAACTTGTAATTAGTTCCGCCGAAGGTGGTATCCATCGAGGAACACATTACAAACTGCTCGCTTGCTTTCAGACTATCCTTGACCATGCCGTTTTTATCCAACAGGTCAATGCGCTGATTGCAGGTCATGTTCTGCCAGTCGCCCTTAATTAGGTCGCCAAGCGTCTGGTCGGTTGTTTTGGTTCTCGTGGTGACGGCACCGGCGGTTTTTGGCATTACCTGGCTAAAAATCAGCCAGACAACAACGATGGTGCCTACCGCATTAACAACTCTCAACCACATCAACCGTGTTTTCATTGTGTCTTTGCCGGTTGATATAGTTAGCACCAGTCCGATCATGACGATGAGGATCAAACCAGGAATAGTGAGAAACGTTTTCCATGTCGGAACTAAGTAAAGCAGAAGTGACAAGAGTAGCATGGGGATCATCAGATCCCAGGTTCCACGCAAGCTCTTTTTGATAGCGTCAGTATCCATGATCCGGAAACTCCCGCTATCGAAGGTAACAGTAGCTCCTAATGCCTGTGCCGCCCAGGCGAAGAAGCCAATCGATTTACCAATTGCTGCTTGGCCAGCGTTTAAGATCTCGGCAATTATAAAGGTAATGGTATTGGCATAAAGCCAAATGAACATCATTGCCAAGCCGAGAATTATCCCACCAGCGGCAATCCACGGTTGAGAACCAGTGTGAATGCCGACGACGAAACACAGCGTCACGGCGGCCGGTACATAAAACAAAAACCACCGATAACGCCGAGCGATCAGGGCGACATCAATTGCCACCCCAGCCAGTCGCATTCCAACAACCTCCACGGTGCTCCAGATAGTTCCGAACACCGAAGAGATAAAGTGTGCGACCGGTATCGGGCCAGCATACAACACCAATCCCAGAGGGAAAAGTTTTTTGGCCCAAGCTTCCATGCGATTCAAAAATTCGTTCATGACCTATTCCTCCAGGCGGTTAATTTTGCGTTCAAATTATTTTTCGCTTCAACCTTGGCTTGGTCTAGTTTCTCTTGCCATTCATTAAGCCCAGTTTGAGCCTCATTCAAAACCTGTTTTGCTTGTTCACCGGCGGCTAGGACTTTTTTACCAACTTCAGTTTCCTCCGCTTTTTCCCACAGATTTTTATATTCATCCGCGGGGAGAGCAAAGCCCATGGACACGATTTCCGCGGTACGTTGGTTGCGGTCGGTGATTTTTAGTAAAGCTTCCATACTAACCCCAACAGCGGTCAGTGCATCTTGATCATTAAACCGTTTTTGGCACTCGGCGTACATGAGGCCAAAAGCATAACTTATGTCCTTCTGTTGGTCGGTAGAAAGACATAGCCGGCGCCATTCACGGAACTCCAATTGTTGAGCGCCGTTTAGCGTTTGTGAGAGCGCCACCTCTACCCACGTTTCATCCACCTTGCTTCCGGAATTTTTACTAACCCTGATCTCCTTCAGCTGGCGGACAATCGCCGGGCTGAGCTTTGTGGCCTCTTTGCCGTCGGCTCCTTTCTCTTTTACAAAAAGCCAATCAGCAGCCACATGACCAAACACGCCCTCGAGCATTTGCAATATCACATTCATATTTATCCTCACTTTCATTTTCAGAAACTTCCGCCGTGGTTTTGGACCCCGGCGACGACAATTATAAAAAACATCACCACCCATGCCACAATGTAAACATGTGCGATCGGGTGGTTTATAGCTTTCCACCAGTTATTTGAGATAATCTTCCTAATGTAGATGAAGATTACTAGCGGCACAAGTGTAGCTGGCCATATCATAAATCTCCATTCCAGTCGGAAGAATAGAGCCCAACAAATTATGAGGGTGAGGGCCGACAGCAGGATCAATATATAGCTCCCTGGTTTTGATCTCCGCCACCAAGCAACACCAACGACCAGTACTACAGCAAACAGCAGGATAGCTATCCATACAAACCAAGTTTTTTGCCAAAACGGCACTTGGTTTAGTTTTGGGGCCGGTGGTTGTGGTTGAGTCGGTTGGGCCTGTGCCACTGCTCCGCTTGAATCCACGCTCACGATCCTCGCTGCCAGCGAGTCCATGAGAAATGGACGAAGCGCCAGCGAACTGTTCGCGATGGCCTCATTAACAGCCGCCGTGAACTGCCCGACCTTGTCGGACGGGACGGGAACTAGGATATTCCCGCCGCCTTCCAGCTTGAGGACATATGTCCTTGTGGCTGGCACGGGAGCTGCCGCGTTGCTCCCGCTGAAAAAAATTGCCTTCACCATGACCGCGGCGGCCACGACGATCATGGCCACCCCGACCATGAGCAAATAGCTGGCCCAGTTGATCCTGGGCATTCTAAATATTTTCCTAAATATTTTCATAACACTCCTTTCCGCTTCAAAAGCGATTTTTTCTTTTTTCTATCATTATAATTATTTACGATTTATATAAAGGGAAAAATTTCCTCGTTAAGAAAAATTTTACGCTTTCTTGGTTCAGCCCGCTAAAAAAGCCGAACTGATTTCGGAAAGGAGGCACATTACTGATTCGCTTTTGATTAAAAAAAGTTAGGCTGTGGATAAGTGATTGACAGACGGCAAATAAGATGTTAGTATGATAATACTTATCAGGTAATGAATCGCGTGCGCTATACCGTACCATTTGAAAACAGTTCCCTAAATTTAGGGGATTGTTTTTTTATTAGCCAAAATTTGTTATAATAATTTTGCCGGAGGTGTCCGTATGGAGGTTGAAGTCTACAGGGTTAGACCATTACCTGATAAGTAAATGGTACGCCTATAAGCGTATGCGGTTCGACTCCGCCGACCTCCGGCCCAAAATAATATTTATCAGGCAATGATATGATGCCAGCAGTAGTAGTTCCCCATAGCATGGAGTTTTTTTATAAAATTTTAAACCAAAAGTGAACCAGTAATGATTTTAAATTGATATTTAATTGTCAAAGTGCCAGCTCATATTATTGAGCTCATAGATAGAATTTATTCCCTCTATGAACCCACTAAAACCAAATACCCCTAATTCAATCTCTTGAATTAGGGGTAAAATGGGTAAGTTGGGAAGAGTATCTTGGCCATTGCGAGTGAATTATCAAAATAATTCTAGTGCGCCATGGTCATTATTCTTCCAAACTAGGCAAATTTGCAGTTTACCCCTAGTTCAAAAGCGGAATAGATTGTTTTAGTTAAAAGAACATTCTTTTTTAGTATTCTGATTATCATATCACATTTATAAATAATTGTCAATGGCAAAAGGTAATGTGCTCATATTTTAGGCTAATTTTAGAATAATATTTTAATAAAAAAGAGCCTGAATCATGATGACTTCAGGCTCTTCAATTTATATGGCCATCCAAGTTTTAATAAACCTGGATGGCACTTATTTTTTTTAATTCTCATTGGCCGCGATTGGAAATGCGGCCTCCATATTTCCATCTTCCCGAAACTCGCCGGTTATGGAGTCAATTTTTTTCAGCTCAACTCCTTCCGGCATCGGGAAGTCGGGCTTGGTCAAGTATTTCGCGACGCGTTTTATAAACGCCGCCGCGATGGGCATGGCTGACCCGCTGCCAGTGCCTTTTGTCAGCGGTCGGTTATCATCATAGCCTACCCAGACAGCTACAACGATCTCGGGCGTGAATAATACAAACCAACAATCCCGAGAATCATTGGTTGTACCGGTTTTGCCAGCGGCCGGAAAATAGCCAGTGCCGGCCCGGTCATAAAATGTCCAAGCAGTGCCGCCCGGCTGCAGCACATTGCGGAACATAGAGGTTATAATATACGCCTCTTGTTCCGAAATCGCTTGGCTGGCGCCATTAGCCTTGACTGGTCGGCCATTGATGGCCATGATTAGTTTCGGCTGATGATAGACGCCGCCACTAGCCAGAACAGCATAGGCAAACGCTATCTCTACCAGCGTGGCGTCCGGGGCGCCGATGGCCACTGACGGATAAGCCGGCCATGGAGACCGGATACCGAACTGTCTAGCCAGCTCCACGATTTCGGCCGGACCAGGATTACCCGTAGCATTAAGCGTGTCAGCACAAGTCGTGTCTGCCAGCTCAATTTTAATAGCCACGGTGTTGAGGCTTTTTTGTAAAGCCCCGGCCATAGTTATCCGGCCGTGGTACTCGTCGCCGTAATTACTCGGAGACCACGGATCGCCGACTGACAGCTTGACCGTCACCGGCTGATCGCAGAACAGGCTGTTCGGCAAAGATCCTCTCATTACACCATTGGTGTAAGTGAAGATTTTCGCGGTGCTACCCGGTTGCTGAGGCTGAATGGTTCGGTTGAACTCAAAACCATAACTTAGTTCTCGCGAACCAGCCATAGCTAGGAGCTCGCCATTCCGCGGGTTAACCACCACCACTGCCGCTTGCGGGTAATTATCTTTCTCCGCGTTTGGCAGTTTCGTGTTGTATGGTTTCAACCCGAGTTGTTTATCGGTTTGAGCCATACCTTCATGGATAACATCTATCAGTTGCCACTGATAGCGCATATCTAAGGTGGTGGTTATTTGCTGGCCGCTGGCAGCTGCCACTTCCGGTGGCAGTTGTTCCGTCGTCATGGCCACAAAATGGTCCGTCGCATGAGTAATTTCTTGCGACGGCTTTGTAGCAATGGGCGCAATCCAGGCGGTTTGGAATTGCGCCTCGGAAATAAAGCCGCACTTGAGCATACGCCCAAGCACGATTTTTTTCCGAGCATCCGCTTTCAGTGGATGTTGAAGCGGATTCCAATCCGCCGGTCTGGGCAGAATTCCCGCCAGCGTGGCTGTCTCGGCAATAGACAGCTCCTCGGCATCTTTATCAAAAAAATGCCGAGAGGCACCGCCAATGCCTTTGACTCCGACTCCGAACGAAATGGAGTTCAGATACGCTTCCAGGATTTGATCCTTGGCGTACCTCTGCTCCATTCGCAAGGCCAAAATAATTTCCTTAGCCTTGCGCTGTTTCGTCCTGGCTAAAGTCAGGAACAGGTTGCGGGCGACTTGCTGGGTGATGGTTGAACCACCCTGCTGGCGGCCGCGCAAACTGTTGATCGCGGCGCGGGCCATGCCTTTTGGACTGATTCCATGGTGCGAGTAAAAACTCGCGTCCTCGGACGCCAAAAAGGCATTTGGGATGTGTGGCGGCAGATCTTCCAGCCGCACGCTGATACTGCGCGTGCTGGACTTCAGATACCCGCCTTCGCGATCAAGGAAGGCATTTGGGGCGCTCGCCACTGCCAGGTTAGCTGGCAGATCGCGCAGTTCTTTGGCCAGCTTGTTTGTTATGATTGCCAAGCTCACCATGCCCGCCGCTACCACGAATAAGGCCGCCAAAAAAGTCACGGCCAAAAATTTTTTTATCATGGAAAACCTCCCATCTATTTTTATGTGAAGAAACTATTATTTACTATTTTTGACCCCAAAAAAGAGTCTTGCAATTATTACACATTTATTTATTTTTGTCAATCTTTGACATTTCGTCCAAAATAGTATTAAATATAATTGAGGCAATAAGAAAAATATCTGGGGTAGAGTTGATCCCAATATTTTTGGCCTATATTTTTTTATCTAAAAAATTGGTATTATACTTAATACTTTATACCAAATACTAAATACTAATCTATGTCCACCATCAACCAATTGATTCGCAAAGGCCGAGTTAGAAAATCCAAGAAATCCAAAACTCCGTCTCTGATGCTAGTGCAAAATGTTTTGGCTCGCCGCAAAAAAGAAATGCCCAAAGGCAGTCCTTTTAAGCGCGGCGTCTGCACTAAGGTGACGACCACTACGCCGAAAAAACCAAATTCGGCTTTGCGCAAGATCGCCAGGGTCCGTCTTTCCAACGGTGAAGAAGTGACCGCCTATATTCCGGGCGTTGGCCACAACCTTCAGGAACACTCTATCGTCATGATTCGCGGCGGCCGCGTCAAAGACTTGCCTGGCGTCCGTTATCATATTGTGCGCGGCATCTATGACACCCAGGCCGTTGAAGGCCGGAAACAAGGTCGCAGCCGTTATGGCGCCAAGAAGGCTAAGGCTAAAAAATAATCACACTCGGATGAACACTGATAAACTCGGATACCACAGATATTTTATCCGAGCCATCAGAGCTAATCCGTGTTAATTAGAGTAATTTTATGCGTGGTAAACAAGCTCCCAAAAGAAAAATTAAGCCGGATGTCAAATATCATCGTTTGGATATTGCCAGATTGATCAATTATGTCATGCGGGCCGGCAAGAAATCCGCTTCTGAAAAAATCGTTTACGGTTCTCTGGATTATATCGCTCAAAAAACCAAAGACGACCCTTTTGGCATTTATGAGTTGGCCATGAGAAATATTGGTCCGTCTTTGGAGGTGCGCGGCCGGCGGGTTGGCGGGGCCAATTATCAGGTGCCTTTTCCAGTGAGTGACGATCGCCGCCAAACCCTTTCTTTTCGCTGGATTATTACCGCGGCCAAAGCGCGCAAAGGTAGACCAATGGCTATAGCTCTAGCTGAAGAATTGATGGACGCGGCCAAGGGTGAGGGCAGCGCAGTAAAAAAGAAAGAAGAGATGCACCGCATGGCTGAAGCCAACAAAGCGTTTGCTCATTTTGCTAGATTTACAAAGAAGAGAAGATAACCATGTATTTTACCTCCCCTCCTTGAGGGGAGGTGCCCCGACGAGCTAATGCTGTCGGGGCAGAGGGGTGGGAGATAGCCACATAATTTGAAATTAATTACCGAGCTAGGCATCGTGTTCACCACCCCGGCCCGATAGTAATCGGGTCACCCCTCCTCAAAGAGGAGGGGAAAAATCACCCGCTTGTTTTGTATTTGGAAATTGAGTCATTAGAAATTTATTAAAAATTAGAAATTAAAAATTAGAAATTTTATTTATGCCCCGAGAATATTCACTGGAGAAAACCAGAAATTTCGGCATTATGGCTCACATTGACGCCGGCAAAACCACGATTACCGAACGAGTTCTTTATTACACCGGCAAAAAACACAAGATTGGCGAAGTCCACGAAGGCGCGGCTGAAATGGACTGGATGGATCAGGAAAAAGAAAGAGGCATTACCATCACCTCCGCCGCCACCACTTGTTTTTGGAAAGGCACTCGTTTCAACATTATTGATACGCCCGGCCATGTTGATTTTACCGTGGAAGTAGAGCGGTCGCTCCGCGTTTTGGACGGCGCAGTCGCTGTCTTTGATGGTTCGCAAGGCGTAGAACCCCAGTCAGAAACCGTTTGGCGCCAGGCGGAAAAATATAATGTTCCTCGCATCGCTTTTATCAATAAAATGGACAAAATCGGCGCTGATTATGAAATGAGCTATAAATCAATTTTAGAAAGATTGAGCCCGAATGTCGTCCGTTATACTATTCCAATCGGCGCGGAGAATAAATTTGAAGCCATAATCAGCCTTTTGACTATGAAAGTTTATCATTTTAAAGGCGTTAACGGCGAAGAGGTGGTGGCTTCGGAAATCCCGGCGGAACTTTTAGAGAATGCCAAAAAATATCGCGCCGAACTCGTGGAAAAAGCCGCCGAACAAGACGATGCGCTTTTGGAAAAATATCTGGCCGGCAACGAATTAACAGAAGAAGAAATTAAGCACGGTTTGCGCAAAGGCGTTTTGGCTAATAAATTATATTTGGTGCTTTGCGGTAGTGCTTTGGCTAATAAAGGCGTCCAGTTGGTTTTAGACGCGGTCAACGATTATCTGCCTTCGCCCTTGGATATTCCTCCAATTGAAGGTTTTGAACCTGATGATGAAACAAAAAAATTGATTCGCCATGCTTCCGATGATGAACCGTTTACCGCCCTGGCTTTTAAAATTGCCACTGATCCTTTTGTCGGCACATTGACTTTCTTCCGCGTTTATTCCGGCGTGGTTAAAGCCGGCAGTTACATTTATAATTCTTCCACTGGCGATAAAGAGCGGTTTGGCAGAATGGTTCGCATGCACGCTAACCATCGCGAAGATGTGGAAGCAGTTTATGCCGGAGAAATCGCGGCGGCTATTGGTCTTAAAAATACCACTACCGGCGACACCCTTTGCGACGAGAATAGCTGGATTATTTTAGAAAAAATTATCTTCCCAGAGCCGGTCATTAAGGTCGCCGTGGAACCGAAAACCAAAGTTGACCAGGAAAAAATGGGTATGGCCTTACAAAAATTGGCCCAGGAAGACCCGACATTCAGGGTTTCCACTGACGAGGAAACATTAGAAACAATTATTGCCGGGATGGGCGAGTTGCATTTGGATGTTTTAGTGGAAAGAATGCGCCGCGAATTTAAGGTTGACTGCAATGTCGGCAAACCGCAAGTCGCTTATCGCGAAACCATCAAACAGGCGGCTGAAGCCCAAGGTAAATACATCAAACAGTCTGGCGGGCGCGGTCAATACGGCGACTGCTCGCTCAGGATTGAGCCAATTACCGAACCGGATGAAGACGGTAAACTCAAAAATTTTGAATTTCTGAACGAGGTAAAAGGCGGCGCTATCCCGAGCGAATATATTTCCGCCATTGAAAAAGGCGTTAAAGAAGCTTTGGGCAATGGCGTGGTTGCCGGTTATCCCATCACGCATGTGCGCGCGGCTGTTTTTGACGGCTCTTATCACGAGGTTGATTCATCGGAAATCGCTTTCAAAATGGCGGCCATTATGGCCTTTAAAGAGGCGGCCAGAAAAGCCAATCCGGTTCTTTTGGAGCCGATTATGAAAATAGAGGTTGTTACACCGGAAGAATACATGGGCGACATTATTGGCGATCTGAATTCCAGGCGCGCTATCATCAAAGAAATGACCAACCGCGGCACAGCCAAAGTTGTCGATGGCGAAGTGCCTTTGGCCACCATGTTCGGTTATGCCACAGCTTCCCGCTCGCTTTCCCAGGGTCGTGCTTCGTTCAGTCTGGAATTTTCCCATTATGCTGAAGTACCGCGCAATGTGGTTGAAGCGATTGTCGGTGAAAAAGTCAAAGCAGGCAAGTAAGTTTATAGATTACATAGGGGCGTATTGCTATACGCCCAATTTAATGGAAATTTAAAATTAAATGAGCGGGCATATACCCGCTCATTTTTTATTTATTTTTATGCCAGTTGCAGTTTTTTCAGTACCAAATCATTCATTTTTTCAAGATAAACTATCCGTTCGTCCAAATCGCGGTAAGATTTGGTATGGGCCGCCACCTCGGTATTTAATTTTTGCAACTCACCCATCAGCCTATCGTTAGAATTGAGAATTTCGTTTTTATCTTTTTCCATTTGTTCTTTCAAGCTCTTATTGCTTTTTTCTAGGTTATTTATGTCGTATTTAATGACTTGTATATTTTTCTCCACCCCACCTAGTCTTTTCTCCACTGGCTGGATTCTTTTTTCAAGCATAACATCCACTCCCGGAAAAATTACTTTTTCAGTAAAATCACCCAAGGTTGCCAATAGAATTTTTTGAGTTACCGGTTGTTCATCTTTTGTTATTCGTCTATTTTTTTGCATAATATTTGTAATTACTCTACAAAAATATTATAACACTGGACCAGCATTAAAGCAAACCTATTTTTTCCCTCACTTCTCTCATCGTCTTTTCGGCCATTGTCCGCGCTTTTTCAGCGCCTTCTTTGAGTACGCTTGCCACATAATCCGAGTTTTTCGCCAGTTCTTTTCTTTTCTCTTGGATCGGTTTTAAGGCGCTGATAATCACATTGGCTAGCATGGGTTTGAAAGTTGAATATTGCAGTTGGCCGTTTTTGTAATCCCCCTTGAATTTCGCGGCAATATTATCATCATCCACAAACGCTTCAAAAAGATCAATCAAATTTTTACCGCCCACGGCGTTTTTTCCGCCGCCTGTATCTGTCACCGCCTTAGCGATCTTATCTCTGATTTCGTCCGGCGTGTCACTCAGGGCGATATACGATTTTGGCCCCAAGTCTTTACTCATTTTTTTTGCCGGATCATTCAACGCCATCAGCCGCGGTATCTTGGTCAAAATCGTTTGCGGTTCTTGAAAATATTCTCCCCAGCGGTTATTAAATTTCCTGGCGACTTTTCTGGTTAATTCCACATGTTGGTCTTGATCATCGCCGATCGGCACCGCGGTCGCGTGATAAAGTAAGATATCAGCCGCCATAAGCGCCGGATAATCAAACAGCCCCATATTCACATTGTCTTTGTGCCGTTTTGCCTTGTCTTTAAACTGCGTCATTTTTTCCAGTTCGCTTACGGGCAGAATGCAGTTAAAAACCCAAGCCAATTCGGCGTGTTCTTTAACCTGCGATTGGATAAATAAAATGGATTTTTTCGGGTCAATGCCCGTGGCCAAAAGGTCAATCGTCATATCCCCGGTATTGGCCAAAAGTTCTTCCTTACCGATGTCAATCGTCAGAGAATGTAAATCCACGATTGAATAGATAGTTTGGTAATCGCCCGAATTCTGAAGTGTCACCCAATTTTTCACCGCGCCCAAATAATTGCCAATATGCATTTTGCCCGTGGCCTTTATGCCGGAAAAAATTACTGGTGTCTGGTTCATAATATAGTTAGCTGTTAGTAATATTATAAATATTATCTTATTTACGCCCTTCTCGCAACTGGACGCGACTTAACTACGCAACTTTACGCTGCCAGCTTTTCACGCGCAGTATCATAAACACGGCGAATGATTTCTATCCTTTTAGGCGAAAAATTAATTAAAAAGCCCAGTTTGTATTTAGTTGCTTTTAGATACCGCCAAAATTATTGAATATCTTCAGGGGTTAGAAATTGTTTACACTTCAACTCAATAATAATTATATCATTAACAACCTGATCAATTACATAGTTGCCCACCCTTTCCCCCTTAAAAAATAGATTGATTCTTTTTTGGCTCTCAATTTGCAGGCCTTTGCTTTTGCAGGCAATGGCAAGTGATTTATCTACCACCGACTCTTTGAACGCGCCAGCAAATTCTTTCCAAACATCGTGACAGGCCTCATAGATGAGCCGACTCTCATTTTCATATAAAAAATTTTTTTCACTCATGCTCATATATTTGCGTTAAGTTGCGTTATCAGTCGCGTACAGTAGCGGTTCTTTAGACTTCTATCACCACCGGCAACACCATGGGCCTTCTTTCGGTCTTGGCAAAGAGAAACTGCCCGACATCGTTGCGGATTTTGTTTTTAAGGTAATCCGGGAAAGCTTCTATCTTCGGGTCGCTGTCTTTGAGAATTTTTCTGACTTTGTTTCTGGTTTCCTCTATGATTTTTTTATTTTCTTTCATATAAATAAAACCGCGCGAGATAATGTCCGGCGAGTGCAAAAGTTCCCCGGTTTTTTTGCTGACGGTGGCAATCACGACGATCATCCCGTCCTCGGCCATCATCTGCCGGTCGCGGAGCACGATATGAGAGATGTCGCCGATGCCCAGTCCGTCCACGAACACATAATCACTTGGCGCTTTTTTGTCCAGGATTTTTGGCTTGCCCTTGGTCGGGAATTCCATAATGGAGCCGTTGTCCGGTATTAATATGTTTTCCTGGGCAAACCCGTCTCGGATGGCCACTTTGGCCGCTTCTTTGAGCATGTAATGGTTGGCGTAGACCGGCATGAAATAAGTTGGCATGACCTGCCTCAAAATGGTTTTTATGTCGTCAATGTTGCCGTGTCCGCTCACATGCACATCCATAATATCGGAGTGGATTACATTATCAGAGAGTCGATACATATTGTCTTTCAGCCGCTGGATTGTCCTTTCATTGCCGGGAATAATTGAGGAAGAAAAAACTATCGTATCGTTTTTTTGCATGCGGATGTATTTATGGTTATTATTGATAATTCTGGACATCACCGCGTTGCTTTCGCCCTGGGCCCCAGTGCAAAGTATCAGTATTTTGTTATCGGGATATTTATGAATTTCATTGATCGTGATCATGGCGTTTTTGTTTAATTTCACATAGCCGAGTTTTTGAGCGATTTCCAGATTCATTTTCATGCTAAAACCGTCTAGGGCGATTTTTTTGCCGAAAGTTGAGGCGATGTCAATAATTTGTTTAATCCTTTCAATCTGCGAGGCAAAGGTGCCGATAATGATCCGGCCCGGCGCGTCCGTGATAATTTTGGTCAAATTATCCGTCATTTCTTTTTCCGTCACTTTTTTCCCGCCGCCTTGACGGGTGGCGGCCAAGCTCTCAAGCATCATAATCGTCGGTGTTTTCAGATTGGCCAAATGGCGATAATCAACCAGCGGCCGGCCCAAAGGATCAGCCTCCATAGTCCAGTCGCCCGGGTGGATGACAGTGCCGGCCGGTGTTTCCAATACCACGCCCACCGCGTCCATGATTGAGTGTTCCACGGCAAAAAATTTGGCCGTGAAATTGCCAAATTTAAATTGGTCTTTTATGTCTTTTATGTAGATAGTTTTTAGGTTTTTGCTGGAACCCTTTTGGTAATCCTCTGTCCGGTGTTTTATCATCTCAATCGTCAAGTTTCTGCCGACAATCGGCGGGTTGCCCAATTTTTCCAAGAGTATTGGCGCCGCGCCGATATGATCCAAATGTCCGTGAGTGAAAATCACCGCCCGGATGTTTCTTTCTGCGCCTTTCAAATATTCAATATTTGGAATGATATAATCAATGCCCGGCATATCTTCTTCCGGAAACTGCAGTCCCATATCCACGATAACAATATCTCTATTTTTTTCCTGACCCTTTTCTATAAATTCAAAAACGGTCATATTTCTGCCAACTTCTTCACAGCCGCCCAAAGGCACGATGCGCAGCATACCCTCTTCGTCAGGCAATATTTTTTTGAATATTTTTTGGGCTGTGTCAAAAGAAGCCGTTGGTTTTATTAGTTGAGCTTTTTGCGCGCTAGTTGGTTTTTTTGCGTATCGCTCTTGGTTGTATTTTTCCACTTTTCGTCGAATATATTTTTGGTGGGCCAGGCGCGCTCCGACCCCAATGTTGCTTGCTCGATTGATAATGTCAGCCTTAGCATCGTCGGCCGCGCCATGTTTTTTTATGGCTTGGTTGGTTTGCGGGTTGCGCCGGCTGTCAGACAAAGTTACCATTGGGTTTCTTGGCAAACTGGCGTAAGAATGTCTGTCAGCCATCGGCTTAGCCGCCCTTGGCAGACTGGTTTGTTTGTTTTTCGGCGTGTTTGCATAACGAAAAGCCGCGCCAGCTCTTGACCTGCTGTCAGGTCGATGAAATTTTTTAACAATCATAAAATAAGTTAATAATAAATTTTGGTTAATAAATAATAAATTAGTTCCTTTCTGTGGTTAAAAACCAGCGGTCAGGTTTTTGCCGTTGCTTGTCGCTTCAAATAATGTTGTCTGGGTTATTCCCATGTGAATAAAAAAAGAAGAGAGAGACAAAAGATTATGACTTCCGCGTTTGCCTGTTAAATTCAAACTGCCTTTAGGCAAGGTCGTAAAAATATGTCATGTTTAAATAAAGCGCTATGTCTGACCTCCCCTAAAGGGGGTAAGAAAGCGGGCAAATGTGGAAATCCTAAAGATGTAAAATCGTAAAATTTTTGTTTGGGCTAGAGCGCCCTGTTATCGCCATTAACAGTAAAGATGCCTATCTGCCAACATCAATGCCGAAGAGGAGAGTTGAACTCCTACGGGCTGATGCCCACAGCGCTCTGAACGCTGCGTGTCTACCAGTTCCACCACTTCGGCTCAAGGTTTTTTATTTAAATCCTTTTTTAGTTTTTATATACCAATTAGTAATATTGTTCAGTCGGTCAGAAGGTGAGACTATTCTTTTAATATCAATGCCCTTTATCCGGTCAGCCACGACATAAGTATATCTGGGGCTGTATAAAAATATTGCCGGTATTTCATCTTTTATCAAATGTTGAAACTCTTTTAACTCTTTTTCTTTTTCTTCCGCCGTTATTTCTTTTCTCACGGCTTCCAAAATCTTATCAGCTTTTTCATTGCGGAAATTGACGATATTCAAACCTTGGCTAGTGGCTCCGGTTGAATGCCAAAACGGATATAAATCCAGATCTCGGCTGAGTATTTCTCCGAACATCAGTGCCTGAAAATTTCTGTCCACGACGACATCTTTCTGAATTTTATTAATCTCAACCGTTATTAAATCAGTTCTGACGCCGATGCTTTGCCAAAATTTTTGGATTAATTCTCCGACGGAGATCGCTGGCGGCTGATTTGCGACGGTCAACTGAACAGCCAGTTCCTGATTGTCTTTGTATAAAAATTTTGTCCAGCCGTTGCCGTCGGTTTGGAGCGCTTCATTCGTGCTGGTAGCCGGCTCTTGTTCCCTGTTTTCTATTTCTTTTTTCTGCCAGCCGGCTTCGGCCAGCAGTTTTTTCGCCTCATCAATGTTAAACGGGTCTGGCGCGTTTTCTTCATAGCCCGGCATGCCCGGGGTAAGCGGTCCGTTTATCAATGTACCTTCTTTGCCCAAAACATCTTCTATGATTTTACTTTTCTTTATAGCCAGATTGAGCGCTTGCCGCACTCGTTTGTCTGTTAATGCTGGATTTCTGCTTTGATTCAAAAAAATAGCCGTGTATTGCGGCAAAGCAATAGAGTAATAGCTTAAATCTTTTCTTGGTTCCAAAAATTCTTTCAGATTCTGCGGCAGATAACTCAAGCCGTCAGCATTTCTGTTTTTGAGTGAATCCACGGCTGATTCAAAGGTGGGCTGAAATTTGAAAGTTATTTCTTGGAGGTACGGTTTTTTTAAGTGATAGTGGTCATTGGCCACCAAGGCATATGATTTGATATAGCCCTGTTTGTCTTTGACAAATGAATCAAACTGAAAAGGTCCCAGCCCAACCGGCTTCAGGTTTAATTCCGCCAGATTGGCGTTTTCCGGCATAATATCCAGCCACAAGTGCGCCGGTAAAATTCCCACCGTCAGATTTTCCAAAAACCCGTCATAAGGAAAAGGGAGAGTAAATTGCACAGTGCCCTCGTCAAGCGCTTCCGCCTTGATGCCGATCCAATTGGCTCTCAAGGGACTTTGGTAGGCCGTGTTCTGTATCGCTTCAATCGTAAAAAGCACATCCTCGCTGTCAAATTTTTCATCATCACTCCAAAAAATATCATCTTTTAATTTAAAAGTATATTTTGTTTTTGTTTCGTTGATAAACCATTCCTTGGCCAGATCCGGCAATATTTCTCCGTTGTCGCCAATTTGAACAAGGCCGGCAAACACTAATCTTACCAAATCCCTATCCGCTTCGTTTGACAGGGCGTAAAGCGGATTTATGCTCTGGGGAAATCCGACCACATTTTCCGCGTAAGCCCCGCCATGCGCCGGCTTTTCCACCAGATTGTCTTTGAGAAAAGCATAAGTCATGAGACCAAGGCAGATAAAAATAACCGCTACCGCCGCTCTCATGATGTTCTTTTCTTTTTGCGAAAGAAACCTTGGCAGATATTTTATCTGTTTCCAGCTGGGCAGTCTTTTAGTATTCAGACTTTCCACTAAAAGTTCATCAATGTTTTGCTGCGAACCTGTTGCGTCTTGCTTTGCGCTCATCTGTTCTAGCGCGGGTTTTTTTGAGTGCTTAAAAATATTGCCTTTTTTAAGGATTACCAAAAATTTATTACCCCGTTTGGCGTTTTCCGAAGGGGGCTGTAAGTTTTCGCTCATAATTTTTATTGCAGCATAATACGCGCCACGCCCAAGCCTAAAAAAGCCACCGCGAGCGCGATAGTGGCGAAGAAAATAAATTTTTCCGCGCCTCTTTTGGCCATATAGATGTTGCCCTCCCCGCCGAAAGCGCTTCCTAACCCGGAGCCTCTGTTTTGAAGAAGAATAGTGATAATGAGTAAAATCGCGATCACAATCTGTATAATGTCCAGCATTTGCATAAAGATAAACAAAAAGAGATAATTCTCTTAGCTTAGCTAAATAATATAGTTAAAACTGTCAGCTCGCTTCAGTCTTTTCTATAGTATCAGAAATTAGGTAGTTTGTCAAAAAGTTTAAAGCGGTAAGCAAGATAAGCGAGGTAAGTAAATAAAGTGCTAGTAATTAGCAACTTGTAATCAGCAAAAGGAAAGTCATATTTTTCTGTCATTTTCACCACTCCCACTGTCATTCCCGCCCCGATAGCCATCGGGTTAAACTCCAGTGGGAATCCAGACAAATAAACAAAAAAAGAATTTATTAGAATAATAAGGAGTGGATCCCCGGATCTATCCCGCGCCTGCGGGATCGTCCGAGCCCGCCTGCCAGCGCCTTGAGCGCAGCGATTGGCGGGCAGGGATGACAGAATAGGCAGTCCCTGTTTGTAAATTAGAATTTGGAAATTGGGAATTGGGATTTGGAAATTATAAAATTTTTGCTCCGCAAAAATTTTATTCCCAGTGCACATCGGTTTCAAATTTTTTCAGCCGCTCTTTAATTGAAGGATAATTAGTTAAAGCCGGATCGCGCGCCAAAATTTCTTCCACCGCAGATTTGCTTTTTTTGATAACAATATAGTCAGTCAGTTTGGCTACCTTGAGCTGGTCATTATAACCCGATTGCCTGATGCCATACACCTCGCCCGGGCCCCTGAATTCCAAATCTTTCTCCGCCAAGTCAAAGCCGTTTTTGCATTGCGCCAGCGTTTGCAAGCGCCTGATTGAGTTGATGTCGTTGGATTCAGTCATCAGAAAGCAGTATGACTGTTCTTGGCTTCTGCCGACGCGGCCACGGAACTGGTGCAGCTGGGCCAAGCCAAATCTTTCCGCCGACTCAATCATCATAATTGTCGCATTTTGAATGTCAATGCCCACTTCAACCACCGGCGTGGATACAAGTATCTTGGTTTCATTTTCCAAAAATTCAGCCATCACTTTTTCTTTTTCCCCTGATTTCAACTTGCCGTGCATCAGCCCGATTTTAAGATCGGGAAATATTTTTTTATCTAGTTTTTCATATTCGTCCTTGACCGCTTTCACGCCCAGCTTGTCCGACGGGTCAATCAAAGGGCAGATTACAAATACCTGCCGGCCGTTTTTTATCTGTTCCATGACAAATTTGTATTTATCCGGCCGGCGCTCCGGCGCTACGATTTCGGTCAAAATTTCCTTGCGCCCGATTGGCAGCTCATTGATTACTGATAAATCCAGATCGCCGTAGACGGTCAGAGCCAAGGAACGGGGAATCGGCGTGGCGGTCATAGACAAAAGATGCGGGAGCGTGCCGTCATTGTTTTTCTGTTTAAGTTGTTTTCTCTGTTCTACGCCAAAGCGGTGTTGCTCGTCAATTATGACTAGAGACAATTTATTGAAATTCACCTTGCTTTGAATCAAAGCGTGCGTGCCGATTATCAGATCCAGCTCACCGTTCGTTATCAGTTCGTAAATATCTTTATCATTCTCAAACGCCACATTGGCGCGTTTGTCCGCACTGGTTAAAAGCCCGATTTTTATCCCCCAGCCGGCAAACAATTTGCTGATGTTTTCATAATGCTGTCTGGCCAAAATTTCCGTCGGCGCCATATATGCTGTCTGAAAACCGTTCAAGGCGGTATTCAAAATCGCCAGACACGCCACGATTGTTTTGCCCGAACCAACATCGCCTTCCAACAGTCTGTTCATCGGCCGGTCTTTGCCCAGATCCCTAATGATTTCCCAGCCGCTTATTTTTTGCGCTTTGGTCAGAAAAAAGGGGAGCGAGTCCACGAATTTTTTTGTTTCTTTTTCTTTGAATTCAATCGCCTTGGCCCGGCTTTGAGCGAGCAATTGCTTGGCCATCTGCGCTCTGGTCTGCACCATGAAAAGTTCGTCAAACTTGATTCTTTCCAGAGCCGTATTTAACGCCTGCTGGTTGTCCGGAAAATGAATCTGTCTGACGGCCGCGGACAGGGGCGCCAGATTATTTTTTTTAATTATCTCCGCCGGCAGCCAATCCTTGATATATTGCGCGAGCCCGATAATTTGGCTCATCACATAGCGCAGTTGTTTTTCCGTAAGGTTTTTTGTCAAAGAATAAATTGGCACTATCCTGGCCGTATGCGTGGTTTCTTTTTTATAGCGGGTGATTTTTTCGTAATTTGGATGGACAAATTGCAACTCTCCGTTTTTATCTTCTGCTTTGCCGGACAAAAAAATATGCTCGCCCGGATGAAGATTTCTGACCAAGTACGGCTGATGAAACCAGATTGCCTTGATGCTGCCGGTTTCATCTGAAATGATCGCTTCGGTGACCAGCCGTTTTTTCCACTGCGAGCGCTTGTTTTGAACCAGCTCAATCTGTCCTTTGACAGTCGCGTTTGTGCCCGCTTCCACCTCGGCGATATTTTTTACCCGGCTCCAGTCTTCATAGCGAAACGGCCAGTAATTCAATAAATCTTCCGCAGTTACGATCCCCAGTTTTTTAAGAGCGGGTGCGATTCTTTTGCCGACCGCGGTAATGTTTTCTATTTTATGTTTGAGCGTTACTATCATAAGATTATGTTAGCAGAATTCGGACAAAATAAAAACAGCCCTTATCCCTAAAATTTTTCTAGGAAAAACTTTATGATTTGGCCGTCAGTTCCTCATTTGCTGTTTTAAAGCGGCAACTGCCGCAAATGACAACTGACTTCATATAATGTTTTAACAAATTAGAAATTGAGAAATTGTTTGAAAATGCCAGCTCTGCTGGCATCCCGCAGAAGTGCGGGATGATTGCGGAGCAATCAAAATTATAAAATTAAAAATTGTACTGGTGCCCCAGTGTGGAGCTTCATCCCCCGCTAACTTTCTCCCCGGTAGGAATCGAACCTACATTATGAGCTCCGCAAGCTCATGTCCTATCCGTTGAACGACGAGGAGAAAGTTAATGGGCAATATGTTCTTAGTCTGTTAGGTTGTTATTTGTTATCTTGACGACGCAATCTTGCCTTGCGATTTACCACTGGTATATCGTAGGTAGTCATTGTCGCCTCAACGGCGACCCGCCGAAGAGGCGGGAACGACGAGGGCAAGAAATAATAGTGAGCTGGCATCTTTTTATTTTTTGGCGGCAAACTCTTTTTTCAATCCGTCTCGTCCCAAATTCAGCCAAAAATCGGTTTCTTCAGTATCATTGCCGTTAATATATTTTTCCTGATGGGCCCCAAGAAATTCCATTGCGACACCAGCGAGCGCGTAAGGGTAAATATATTGTCTTTCGGCCGCTGCAAGCGGTTTCAATTTATTATATTCACTTAATACCAATGCTATTCTATCTTTAAGCGTTGAAGGACGATTTTTATCATAAAGCAAGTTCGCCACGATGACCGCTATTTCCTGAATCCTTGGATACCAGTTGGCAACCGAAAAATCTAAAATATAAATTTTCCCGTCGTCACCTTTTAAAATATTAGTTTTCGTAAAATCACCATGAACGAAACAGTGAGGCAGGGTATCAACTGGAATTTTGGAGTATAGAGCTATAATTCGTTCAACCAAACTCAAATCTTCGGATTGAATAAAATTTTTGACTCTTTCAAACATTATTTTTATATTCGGAATTGCCCAAGAATCAGATAAATATGGCGGCTGGTAATCTAACCCGTTTATTTTGGCGGCTTGCTCAATCACCATTCGTCGTTCTTCCGCATTGGGCACGCGGTCAAGTTCAATGAATGTTTTTCCTTCAATAAATTTCATCAATACCAGAGAAATCTCGTTAGCTCGGTTGTCCGTATAGAAGACATTGCCCGTGCCATTTTTTATTAACGGAGGGTGGTTTACGCCAGCTCCCACGGCTTTTTCCAGTATGGTCGCATATCTGGTAATATCTTCCGCACCGCGAACTTTGGAGAATATTTTGGCTACGAACTTATCGTCTAGGGTTTGGATTATCACATTACAATCTTCATAGCCAGTTTCAATTACAGAAAAATTTGTTGGTTCCCCGATTTCATACGCAGCACAAAGTCTGTCCACTACCGGGCTAAGATCCCCTGAATAATTTAATCTGTCGGTAGGCGTTTTTTTGTCCATTTTTTAATTTTTAAATTCGGTGTTTGTTGGACAAAGTTCGAATGTTTTTCGAGCAAAATCCAAATGATTAAAACTACTAATGCGGACGAGGCAAGGCGAAACAATTTGTCTGGGGGAATGGATTCGCCTTGCCTCGGCTGATTTCCCGCCCGCAGGAGGGGTCTGGGGAGGAATGCGGGCGGGGTTCGGATTCGCCAAAATTTTTTTCGTCGCCAATTATTTTCCGCCTTTTTCTATTTCACTCAACATTTGTCCAGCTACACTAAACCCATAATTTGGAGCGGCAACCAAACTTTTCATATCCGCATAATTTCCGACTTTTTGATAATACTCATTCATTCCGTTGACAGACAAAACGAGAAAAACAAGAGAGCCGTCGGAAAGATTTTTGATAAGCCATTGTAAAAATAAAACTGTGGAAATTGGCGCGTAATATCCCTCACCAACTATATCCATATGAGTTTGAATAATTCTCGTTTTGTTCGATTTTTCAAAAAGTTCACCAGAATAAGTTTTTGTTGAACCACTTTCTTTTGGCTCAACAAGTTTTTGCCCAGACGACAAAATGCTTGGTCGTTTAAGTCCCTCACCCTGCACTATTAAATCGGAAGTTGCTTTTTTGATATACAAAACCAAATTATCGGCAATTTCGCCACGATTCAAATTATAAAGCATTTTGGAATAATAAAGGGCAAAAACTTGGATCATATCCATTTCTTTCTGCTCTTGGTCTGAAACATCAGTTGTATACTCAACAGACGCCTCGTCCTCGCCGTAAAATTTTATTCTTACGGTTGCAACCAATTTATTTTCGCCAAAAATGTTTCCAAATATACCCATAAAAGTTTTCTAATTAAAATCCAGCTTCGACCAACCGACGCACTATACCTATAACAAAACTCCAAATAAAACCAACTATGATTGCGGCTATTGCTAGACCCTTGCCTTTCTCGTGGGTATGCTTAATTTGCGTCAAAGCAACAATTCCCAAAATAAAACCAGCAATTCCAGCGAGACCGACACCAAAAACCGAAATTATCGAAAGTACTAATCCAATAATCGCGGATTTGTTATATTTCTGTTCTGAAACGCTAACCTGTTTAGTTTGTTCCTTATTTTCCATAGTGATGATTTTTAAAAACCTATTTATTATATATTGCTTCGACTAATTTTGTAATTACTTCGTTGTAAATTTTTAAGAAAGAAGTACCGAATGGAATAGCACTTTGCGCGTCCCCTTGTCTGTTTAGATTAAGACAAATACTTTCATACGCTTTCATAACGCCAGAATCTGCTTTTTTATAAACTTCAATATCTTCTGTCTTTTTATCTACGGTTGATTGTGAAATTTTAGCAAAACTGCTGATTAAATTTTCGCTGTTTATATTCAGCATGGGGGCTTGAATAATCTGACTTACGCTTAAATCCATCAAAACATAATAGGTTTTTTCTAAACTCTCTTTTGTAAGCGAATCCAATGATTTTCTAAATATCCCATTATCGGGATGAAATATAAGCCCAACCATTTCTTGGGTTATACCAAAAGACATTGTTAATAAAATCCTTTCAGTTGAAGATTCATCTAGTTCCTTAATTCTGGCGGCAATTCCGTTATCAATAGGAATATTGATTGAATTAAAGCGATAAATTTTCCCCGATAATGCGCTAAATAATCCCATATTATTTTTGTTGAGATTGCTTTCGGCCGTATCTAATAAACCAATAAGCAAACATTATTACTAATAATATACCACCAAAGAAAAGTGTATCGAGAAACAAAGAACCGAAAGCACTCTCCTTTTCTGATTGGATAAAGAGCTTAGAGAACGCCAAAAGCAAAAACCACCAATTGCGACCTAAAAACTTTTTGAATGTATATTGCTCGTTCATATTTATTTTAATAACTCGTCAACTGAAACATTAAGCGCACTTGCCAGCTTTTCTAAAACCGCAATTGTAATATTCTTTTTACCACTTTCAATCGCACTCATATAGCTTCTGTCCATTTCTATTGCTCGGCAAATGTCGCCCTGCGACATACGCTTTTTTAAGCGTATTCGCTTGATGTTTTGACCTAATGTTTTGGAAATTTGAGCCATATTTATATTATCATATTATCAGCTATTGCGCTACTGCTCAATATGGAGTTATAATTCCATATATGGTATTCTTAATTGTGTTGGCGACGAAAAAAATTTTGGCGAATCCGAAACCCGCCCGCATTCCTCCCCAGACCCCTCCTGCGGGCGGGAAATCAGCCGAGGCAAGGCGAATCCATTCCCCCAGACAAATTGTTTCGCCTT